>Ga0114932_10002652_pt1 | contig 18555 bp, 14 predicted proteins | sample 2SBtaG_2_FD_87286 | JGI IMG/M metagenome (GOLD analysis project Ga0114932, IMG submission 87286) | Deep subsurface microbial communities from Kolumbo volcano to uncover new lineages of life (NeLLi) - 2SBTROV12_ACTIVE470 metaG | ecosystem: Environmental > Aquatic > Marine > Volcanic ... | reverse complement strand
GTGTCGGTTTAATTAAAAGTGCTCAACATGAACGCACTTGGTTATCTGAAAATAAAAAGCAGAACACTTTGGATGAATGGTACACTAAAAATGCCAGTAACATACCTATAGGTAGATTTGGTGAGGCAGAGGAAGTCGCGGACTTAATAGTGTTTTTAGCTTCTGACAGAGCGTCTTGTATTACCGGTACAGCAATAAGTGTTGATGGTGGATCCTCAGCTGTGACCTGATTGGTTAACTGAGATAATAAAGCTGAGTATATTTATCGGGCAGGATTAACAGATTGCCTAAGTAAAAGATCACAAAGAACTAAAGCAACCATGGATTCCACCATCGGGACAGCCCTTGGCAAAACACATGGATCATGCCGTCCCCTACCCTTTATAGTAGTTTCTTTACCGAACTTATTAACAGTATTTTGGTTCTTCGCAATGGTAGCGGTAGGCTTAAAAGCAGCTCGAACTAATATATTTTCCCCATTTGATATTCCACCTTGAACCCCTCCAGAGTGATTTGTACGAGTTCTAATCCTACCTGAATCACTATAGAAAGGATCGTTATGTTCAGAACCAGTCATAGATGTACCATCGAAGCCTGATCCTATTTCGAAACCTTTGCAAGCAGGCAAAGATAATAAAGCACCAGCCAGCTGTGCATCTAATTTATCAAAGACCGGCTCACCAAGTCCGGGAGGGACACCACGAGCCACAACTTCAACCACCCCTCCCAATGAGTCTCCGTCCTTACGAGCCTTTTTTATCCGTTCAATCATTGTTTTTGCAACAGACACGTCTGGGCATCTAACTTCATTAGTCTCAACATCTGCTCTAGTAACATGGTCAGAATCAACGTCAGCGACTATATCCCAAACTTTCTTCACATATCCCACTATTTCTATGTTTTGCATCGAAAGGATTTTATGTGCGATAGCCCCAGCTGCTACTCTCCCAACAGTTTCACGAGCACTTGCACGCCCACCCCCTTTCCAATCTCTAACCCCGTATTTTGCTTCGTAAGTGTAGTCGGCATGTGAAGGACGAAAAGTCTCTTCTGTTTCTCGGTAATCTTTACCTCGAGCATCTTGGTTTTTAACCATTATCATAATTGGCGTTCCTAAAGTCACTCCTTGAAAAACACCAGAGAAAATTATTGGTATATCTCCCTCGCGCCGTTGAGTTGTGATTTGGCTTTGACCTGGGCGCCGTCTGTCTAACTCAGTTTCTATATCTGAAATAGATAGAGGTATCCCTGCAGGACACCCATCAATCACAACACCAACACCTTCTCCGTGAGATTCTCCCCAAGTCGTAATTCTAAAAATTTTACCTAACGTATTGCTCATCCATTTATGGTAACATCAAATGGTCACAATCAGATTAGAATTCGCATAATAATTCAGGCAAAAACGGGTTCTGGCCGAACACCCTTGAGGACCTTTCAGCTGTTTATATACAGTTGAATGAGTGTGCCTCATGGCCAGGACCCCTAAAGCGCTAAACAACCAAATGGGAAAGCGCGTTGGCAAATTATATTTTTATTTTAATCCCTCTCCTACTTGTGCAACTGTTGGTTTAACCTTAAAGTAGACAGATGTCAATCGTATGTATTTTAAACTCGAATTCCTATATAAATACATATTTATACGGGTATGATATCTTAACCAAATCATCTCATATCGCCCTTTCAAAACACTTACTACTCAACTGGCCAGCATAGAGTGTCTAAAAATATTCCTCAAAGACATATCACGCACAAAAGCTCAAGAATCTTAACTAATATGAGCATGCTTAGGTCTTTCAAACACAGCGAATTCAGACATATGTGGTTCAGTATGTTAGCCATGATGAGTGGGCTCCAAATGGCTTTCGTTGCACAGGGGTATTTGGCGTACGATTTGAGCGACTCTGCGTCAGTATTAGGGCTGATTTATGGAGCTCAAGCTTTACCCATGCTTTTATTCCCTCTATTCGCCGGTGTAGCAGCAGATCGATTTGGAAGAAGAACAATAATCCAGATAGGTCAGGTTATGACTGCAAGTATTGCTTTGTTAATAGCGATCTCCATTTACACAGACCTAATAGTCTGGCAGCACCTTTTGGTAATGGGAGTCATACATGGGATTGTAATGGCATTTTCTTTGACTGCCCGCCAAGCGGCTATACCTGACCTTGTGCCAAAAGCTGACCTAGAAAATGCCGTGGCTCTAAATGGAGCGCTTCTTAGCATCACGACAGCCGCTGCACCTGGGATTGGAGGAGCTCTCTATGCGTTAGCAGGGCCTTGGGTAGTTTTTGCTTTAGTTGCATTCCTAGGCTTAATATCTGTTGCTTTAAGTGGCAAACTACCATCATTAACCCCCCCCAAACAATCACATCCTGCAGTGGTTCAAGAAATAATTGTGGGCCTAAAACACATAAATAACTTCCCCTCACTAAAGATCGTAATACTCATGTCACTAATAACCGCCTCTCTCATTATGCCTTTTAGATTTGTACTACCAGTATTTGTCGTCGATGTATATCAAAAAGGACCAGCAGCACTAGGGTTGATGATGACTTTAATGGGAGTCGGAGCGTTCTTGGGTTCGTTAATACTTGCTATTAAAAGAGATGGTAATCGAGGAATATTGTTATTGCTTATTAGCGGGCTCTCGGGGGTCGTAGTTATGGTAATAAAATTAATACCGAATTATGCAGTCGGATTATTACTAATTGCGATTTTAGGAATCACAGATGCCGGCAGAAGAATACCGATCCAGGGATTAATCATGAAACTAAGCGAACCTGAATATCGTGGTCGAATCATGAGTGTATATATGATGACTTTTGGTATAGTGAATTTAATGGTCTTGCCGGTTGGTTTCGCTACAGAACACCTAGGTGGTCAATGGGTAATCGGATTTATGGCCTTATTGCTTATACTCATATCCATATCGTTAACATTAAGTAAAAATCCGCTTAAATCCCTACAGTAAAAATCGTTTCTTAGATAGATTACGATTTTCGAACGGTTTCACGTGTTATTTCAGATAATGCACAAAATACGAGCTATAACTAACTGATTTTGTTTATAATGCATCTTGCATTGATATTGATTGGAGTTGATATGAAACCAATAAGTGAGATATCAGCACAGCTAGGAATAGATCCTCAAAAATTAATTATGTATGGAGATTTCAAGGCGAAGATACCCTTGGACACAATCTCCAGCAAAAACAATGGCACTGGAAAATTAATTGTTGTAACCGGTATCACGCCAACCCCTGCAGGCGAAGGCAAAACAACAACGGCCGTAGGATTGGCCCAAGGCATGGGACTATTAGGTAAAAATGTGGTGGCTACCCTTAGGGAGCCCTCATTAGGTCCCATATTTGGTATAAAAGGTGGCGGAACTGGTGGTGGAGCAGCTAAAGTGATTCCTGAAGATGAAATAAACATTCATTTTACAGGCGATGCACATGCAGTTGGATCAGCACACAATCTTCTAGTAGCACTCACAGAAAACGCCGCCCATAGAAAACAAATACCCGGGTTTACAGCAAGTGGAATATCCTTGCGTCGCGTAACAGACATGGAGCATCGTTCCCTCAGACAAATTGTTACTGGAATCGGTGGTACAAATAATTTACCTGTTAGAGAAACAGGTTTCGATATAGTAACAGCTTCTGAAATTATGGCGATCTTGGCATTGAGCTCTGATTTAGAAGATTTAAGAGTCCGACTAGGTAAAGTAATTGTTGGGTTTACACAGTCTGATGAACCCATTTGTGCGTCATTGATAGAAGGGGCAGTTGGCTCAATGATGGCACTGCTGCGAACGGCCATAATGCCAAACTTGGTGCAAACAACTGAAGGCCAACCAGTAATAGTTCATTCTGGTCCATTTGGAAACATAGCACATGGATGCAGTTCAATAATCGGAGATAGAATTGCCCTAAATTATGCAGAATATGTCCTCACTGAAGCTGGGTTTGGAGCAGATTTAGGATTCGAGAAATTTATCCATATTAAGTCTAGGCTCTCAAACTTAGACCCACATGCGGTAGTTTTAGTAGCAACAATTAAAGGTCTAAAATATCATGGTGGAGTTAAAGTCAAAGAATTAGATCAAGAAAATACTTCGGCTCTTACTAAAGGATTATCCAACCTGCGTCATTTGATCGAAGTAATAAAATCTTTCGGTCTTCCCGTGATTGTCGCTATAAACGAATTTCCTAATGACACTCCTTCCGAAATCAAAATAGTACAAAAGGGTGCAATTGAAGCGGGCGCCTCTGCTGCAGTATCTAATACTTCATTTGTCGACGGCGGTTCAGGTTGCAAGGAACTAGCTGAAGCCGTAATAGATATCACTCCAGATTCTCCCGTAAAGATTAACTATGCATACGAGCTATCAGACTCTATTGAAGATAAAGTGTTAGCGGTATCAAAGTTAGTTTACAATGCCAGTGACGTTAATTGGTCTCCGAAAAGTCGAAGAATAGTGCGTCGTTATACAGAGCTCGGCTGGTCAAACACTCCTATTTGCATGGCAAAAACTCCTCTATCGATCTCTCATAACTCCAAACTCAAGGGCAAGCCGGAAAACTACACATTTGAAGTTAATGACATTCGCGCATCTATGGGAGCAGGCTTCACTTATCCGATAGCTGGCAATATCGTCACAATGCCAGGACTACCTTCAAGGCCACGCTCGCTCGACGTAGACAAGTACGGTAATATTCTAGGACTATAAAAACTTGGGACTTGTGCAGAATTTTGTCAGAACTACTAAAACTTATTACTCCGAAAGATGCTACTGATTTAATCTTAAATAGCATTACAGAAATTAAGGTTGGCACAGAGAAAGTAAAGACACCAGAATCCCTCGGACGTGTGGCCAGAAAATCATACCGATCCGAAAGCATTCTTCCTTCTTTCGACAAATCATCTGTAGATGGCTTTTCCGTTCGCGCCCAAGATACTTTCGGTGCATCAGATTCCCTTCCTCAATATTTAAAAGTTGTAGGCGAAGTTCCTATGGGACAGGAAACTGAATTAATAATATCCGAAGGACAGGCAGCGACTACTTATACTGGAGGAATGTTAGCTGGCGATGCTGATTCAGTTGTTATGATTGAATACACGAATCGTATTGATGCGAATACTATAGAAGTGACAAAACCGGTAGCCAAAGGCGAAAACGTAGTTTTTGCCGGGGAAGATGTAAAGCCTCTAGATGAGATTTTATCTTCAGGACATACAATCAGGCCTCAAGATATAGGCGCATTATCAGCATTAGGGATAAATGAGCTGCATGTATCCCAAAAACCGAAAGTCGCTATTATTTCCACAGGAGATGAATTAGTTTCTGCAGAATCAGATCCTAAACTGGGACAAATCAGAGATTTAAACACACATACAATATCTGCATTGGTCGCTCAAGCCGGAGGTATCGCTTGTCCAATAGGTATTTTTAAGGATGAGTATGAATTACAACTAAGTGCAGCCACAAATGCCATGCAAGATTGTGACATTATTGTTTTTTCTGCCGGAAGCTCAGTAAGCAACCGAGATTTAACAGTAAAAGTATTCAAAGCGCTTGGGAAGCCAGGAATTCTGGCACATGGAATCGCGATTAAACCTGGTAAACCAACAATCTTGGGTCTAGCACAAAATAAACCATTAATCGGTCTCCCTGGTAACCCTGTATCGGCATTAGTTGTAGCAGATTTATTATTAAAACCAGTTATTCGCGCTTTAATGGATGATATTAATCCATTATTCAGAAATCAAGTTTCAGCATTTTTGACCGCTGATATACCATCCAGATCTGGTAGAGAAGACTATGTGCCGGTAAAACTAGAGGATACTGCAGGTGTCCTTGATGCAACGCCTGTTTTCGGCAAGTCAAATCTAATTTTCACACTAGTTAAGTCTGATGGGATAATCCGTGTTCCTGCTGATTCCGCTGGCCTTTATAAAGGCCAAACTGTAACCGTAAGGATGTATTAATTTGAGGTCTCCGAAAAAATCGAAAAGGAATTATTACTTAGAAGACATACCATTAAATTCGGCGATTACTGAATTTGATGAGGCTTTGAAAAATTATCCATCAATTGTTACAAAAACCGAGATAATCAAAATTGCTAATGCTATCAACAGAGTTACTGCAAAACCGGTGTTTGCGAAATTATCGTCGCCACACTATGACTCTGCAGCTATGGATGGCGTCGCAGTAAGTTCTTGTAATACTAATGGAGCTACAGACACTAAGCCCAAATTTCTGCAAAACAATATCGATTTTGCTTGGGTTAACACAGGCGATGAAGTTCCAAAACATTTTGACTCAGTAATCATGATAGAAAACATCAAAGAAGTCGAAAATGGAATCGAAATTAGAGCCCCGGTGCCTCCATATCATGATGTAAGACCGATTGGAGAAGATATTGTCGAAAGCCAAATGATTCTGCCAGCTGGACATAAATTAAGAGTTTATGACTTAGGGGCATGCGCTGGATGTGGTATTACCGAAATTGAGGTAATGAAATTTCCTAAAATTGCTATAATCCCGACTGGAACAGAACTGATTGCCCCTACTGATAGAGCCAAGGCTGGGCAAATCCTGGAATATAACTCTCTCATGTTAAGCGCACAAATTTCCGACTGGGGCGGGATAGGTGTGACATTACCGGTCGTACCAGATAATCCCGAACAATTACAATCATCAATAAAGAAAGCCACAACCAATTATGACTTAGTGATAGTAAACGCCGGATCCTCGGCTGGCGCAAAAGATTACACGATGCAGGCAATAGATTCACTTGGAACGGTGATCGTGCATGGTGTAGCCATAAAACCAGGTCATCCAGTTATTCTCGGGATAGTAAATAAAAAACCGGTAATAGGTTTACCAGGTTACCCTGTTTCTACAATCATGACTTCGGAACTATTTTTAAAACCAATTATCGAAAAAGCTCTGAGGCTACCATCATTAAGCAGCCACAAAGTGAAGGCAACGCTTACAAGGAAACTGGTGTCTCAGTTCGGAAGTGATGAGTTTGTACGACTTAGACTTGCACGAATTAGGGGTGAATTGGCTGCTACGGCCATCCAGAGAGGTGCTGGAGTCATCATGTCCTTAGTAGAAGCTGATGGAATAACTAAAATACCTAAATTATCCGAAGGTATTGATGCGGGTACAGAAATTGAAGTTAAGTTAATCAAACACATAGATGAAATAAACAACACGTTAGTTATGGTTGGTAGCCACGATTTAACAATAGATATATTGTCAAATTTACTGAAACAACAAACGCTGAAATCAAAAATCGCCTCATCCAACATTGGGTCTATTGCAGGTTTGATTGCTTTAAGCAAAGGTGAAGCACATATAGCCGGATGTCATCTCCTAGAGCCAGACACAGGTGATTACAATCTCGATTATGTGAAAAAGTATTTGCCTGAAATGCCTGTATCTATAATAACCTTAGTCCATAGGGAACAAGGATTGATGACCGGGCCGAAAAATCCATTAAATATCAATTCAATTACAGACCTCACAAAGGAATCTGTCAGATACGTAAATCGCCAACGGGGCTCTGGCACACGACTATTATTAGATTATGAACTATTCAAAAACAGGATTGAATCAGAGAAAATAAATGGTTATCGAAAAGAGGAGTATACTCATTTAGCGGTAGCCTCTGCAGTAAAATCAGGTGCAGCGAACGTGGGCCTTGGAATAAAGTCTGCAGCGATAACAATGGGACTGAATTTTACACCCGTAATGAAAGAGCGTTTTGACCTGATAATACCAAATGATCAGATTGACAGTCAGCCAATAAAAACAATGTTGGAAATTATAAAGAGCAAGCAATTTAAAACTGAAGTTAGTCTTTTGGGTGGATACGACACCAAAAGTTCTGGCAAATTAGTGTGCGATTTATCGGGAAATATAACTAAAAATGATTAGTCAGATGAGCTCTATTATATTGGCAGGAGGTAAAAGCCGCAGATATGGATCTAATAAAGCGGTCGCAGAATTAAATGGCGAAGCTGTTATCTCGTTAATTTGTAATGTAATGGAGCCTCTAGTAAACGAATTAATTGTGGTAGTGGCAAATTATGAACAAGCTAAGATGATGCCATTAAACCCTCAGGTAAAAGTGGTAATTGATAAATATCCGAATTGTGGTCCTTTAGGAGGTATTTACAGTGGCCTGAGTAAAGCCATAAACCAATGGTCTTTCGTGTCTGCTTGTGACATGCCCTTCCTCAATCCCAATTTAATCAATGATATGGCTGAACTAAGAGAAGGATACGATATTATAGCTCCAATAATTGACAATAGAGCGGAACCAGTACATGCCATGTACCATCAAGCTTGCCTGGCAAGCATTAGTAAACAATTAAACTCAGGTGAACTAAAAATCACAAGGTTTTATGACGAAATGAATGTGAAGGAGGTTGGCACTAATTTTATAGATAAGATTGACCCTGGTCGATGGAGCTTTTTTAATATAAATACACCAGAAGATATGATCAAGGCTAATCAAAAATACCTCCAAAGCAAGTCCGGTGGTTTATGATGGATGATCGGAATTACAAGAATATTTCGGTCAATAATAAATCTATTATTGAAGATTTCATAACTATTGAACTTTTTGGCACTGCTAGATTGCTAACAGGAAAAAGCAAAATCCTCTTGACATGCCTCGAACCTACTAATATATCCAAAGTACTACGAAAACTTTCGGATATAGAACCAAAACTTGTTGGTATCGTTATCTCAAATGATAGAAACTCGTTAATTGAGAGTTTCGTTTTAAATTTAAACGGTGATCGATTTATAACGAACATGGATGAAGTTGTCGATCCAGGAGAAAATGTTCTAATATTTTCTAGTCAATCTGGGGGGTAAAATGCCCACAACTCCGAAAGGAGCCAAAAGTATGTTCAAAAGATCAGGCTACCACGGTATTGCCATGATAGTAGACTTAGATACCGGGGCATCCTCGCTTGAAACAATACCGGAAACAATATTGAGACAATACTTAGGTGGCACGGGGCTTGGTGCATACCTGTTAAACAAGTATTGTCCAATTAATACTGACCCGCTCGGCCCAGAAAATCCTCTAATATTTGTCACCAGCCCGCTGGTCGGAACCAAAATAACCACGTCTAGCAAATTCGCTATTGTCACTAAGTCACCACTTACCGGCTTTATAGGAGACTCTCTAGCATCAAGTTACTTAGCTACTGAACTTAAATCTTGTGGTTTTGATGCATTAATAATAAAAGGATCATGCGATCGTCTTTCAGTACTTAAAATTGAAAACCACAAGATTAAATTGATTGAAATGAAAGAACTAACGCTTAAAGACGTGACTGATACAGAGAACAAGATTAAAAATACTTTTGGAAAGGAATATAAAGTAGCTTGCATAGGTCCTGCTGGAGAAAACATAGTTAGATATGCCAGCATATCCAGTGATGGAGGCAGGCAAGCAGGAAGGACCGGCGTCGGTGCAGTAATGGGATCAAAAAACCTAAAGGCTATCGCAGTTAAAGGCTCACAGCATACTGAAGTTAATGACCCAGAAAAGCTTGATCAAATCAGGCTAGACATGGCAAAAAAAAGCATGGGGTTTGGGACTGAAAAATATAGAACCTTAGGTACAATATCGAACATATCCGTATTCAATCGACTTGAAATTTTGCCAACTAACAACTTCCAATTTGCATCCTTTAAAGGTGCTGATTCTATTTCGGGTGAAAAGTTACATTCACAAAATTATTCAGGAAACGCACACTGTGCCAACTGCACTATTGGATGTCAGCATTTTATGTCTACTAATGATTCTGGTGAATCAACCACAGGCCGTATCGAATATGAATCGGGTTTTGCATTAGGCTCTTTATTGGGAATCTCTGATCCGAATATGTTAATCAGAGCAAGCGTGCTCTGTGACAAACTTGGATTAGATACTATTAGTACAGGAGTTACAATTGCTTGGGCTATTGAAACCATGGATCGTGGATTATTAACGCAGTACTCTGCTGATCATAAATTAAGTTTCGGAGACGGTGCATCCTTAATTGCGTTAATTAAATCCATTTCTGATCGCAAAGGATTAGGCGATTTGCTAGCTGACGGAACTATGCGAGCTTCCAAAAAAATTGGAAACAATTCCGAGGAATGGGCAATGCATGTTAAGGGGTTAGAAATGCCGGGTTACGAGCCAAGAGGTTTAAAAACAATGGCGCTAGCCTTGGCAGTAAGCACCAGAGGGGCGTGCCACAATCGATCATCAGCATATGAGGCTGACTTCTCCGAGAAAGTGGATCGCCAACAGATAAGCGAAGATAGAGGAACTATAACTGCCCAAAGCGAAGATTTTTCTGCAATTATAGATTCAATGATATGGTGTAAATTTATTCGTAAGGCTTTTAATAATTTTTATCAAGAATCTGTAGAGGTTTTAAATTGCATAACCGGATGGGATGTAACAATTGAGGAGTTAATTAAGACCGGTGAGCGAATTAACAATTCAAAAAAGCTGTTTAATATCCGAGAGGGATGGGAAAGGTCGGATGACAAATTACCAAGACGAATTTTTCAGGATAAACTGCATACTGACTCAAACGAGAATCTAAGTTTATCTGAACAAGATTTAAATAAAATGATCGAATCTTATTACAATGCTCGTGACTGGAATCAAGACGGCACAATTCCAGACTCAAAAATAATTGAACTTGATCTTGCCCAAGTCTTTAATAGCGCACATCAAGAGATTCAATAATGGATACGATATCAAACAACTCACAAAACTCAGATGAACTAAAAAAAGCGTTAGAAAGTCATTTCCCTAGAGAACATAACCAATTAATGCCCGCTCTCCACTACGTTCATCACAAGTACAACTACCTTCCTGAAACAGCGATTGAAGCGGTAGCACGCCATATAAAGATGCCATTAAGTGAGGCTTATGGAGCTGCTACAAGCTATTCTGAAATGCGTTTGCAAAAACCAAGTGAACATATAGTAAAAGTATGTACCGGTTTGAGTTGTAAAATCGCCAACAGCAATGACCTCCTAGATATTGCTCTCGGTTTTGCAGGTAAGACTGATAACGTCGATGTAGAAGAAACTCCTTGTGGATTTCTGTGTGCGGTCGCACCCACTGTTTGTATAGATGGACAATGGTCTAGCAACCTGGATGCAATCAAGCTTAAAAAAACATTGAACAATTTAAGACCAAGGATTGATCAACCTTGATCAACGAATCACTTTATAAACAACTACAAAATCAAGCAAAGTTAGATTTGTCAGCAAAGACTGATAAATACAGAGTTACTGTGCAATTGGGCCACTGCTCTAGTTCTTTGGGAGCAAAAGAGGTTATGCAATCATTTACTGATCATTTAACTTCTAATGCTTACATGGTAGTCGCTGGTTGCGATGGAGCATGTTTTAATGGCCCTAAAGTGAGCGTGGAAAGTCCTGATGGGAGTGTCGTAAATCTTGAAAAGGTAGATGCATCTATAGCAGTTCGAATTGCCACGCTAATTGAAGGCAATATGTCTCCGTTAAGATTCGATGATGATGCGAATGAGTTTACAAATAACCAGACTAGAGTGTTACTAAACACATGTGGAGAGATTGATGCAATTAACCTCTCAGAATATGTTTCGAATAAAGGATATTATGGATTATTCAACGCCGTGTCATCCGAGCCAGATAAAGTAATAGAGAGAGTCAAAAGTTCCGGCCTAAGAGGTCGTGGCGGTGCTTATTTCCCAACGGCACTGAAATGGCAAGGAGCAAGAAAAGCAAAAGGAGACAGCAAATACATTGTTGTTAACTCTGAAGAGGGTGAGCCTGGCATTTTCAAAGACAGACATCTCATGGAAGGAGTGCCTCACAAGATCATTGAGGGTGCTCTAATTGCAGCGTATGCAGTGGGTGCTGAACATATTTTCTTCTATATCAATGCCGAGGCAGAACTGTCCTATGAAAGAATGGACTCAGCTGTAAAAGAAATAATAGATGCAGGTATTTTAAAAGATGGCATAATGGGGTCTAAATGGCCAGTTAAAATAGAGATTCGAAAAGGAGCAGGCGGCTATGTATGTGGTGAAGAAACAACTCTTATCAATACTATGGAAGGCTATAGGCGCGAACCTCGTTTAAGACCTCCATTCCCTACCGAGTCTGGCTACCTCGCCTCCCCTACAATAATCAATAACGCCGAGACTCTTGCCAACCTTCCTTACATTTTTGCAAATCCTGTTTCGAATTTCAAAGCAATTGGAACTGACAACCAGACAGGTACTAAGTTGATCAGCCTCTCTGGAGCCGTAAAGCGCACTGGACTCGCTGAAGTTCCATTTGGCACCACTCTAAAATATTTAGTAGATGATATCGGAGGCGGATTACCATCGTCTAAATCAATTAAGGCAATTGGAATTGGTGGCCCATCCAGCGGCCTATTGCCTCCAAGCCTTATCGATACAAAAATATCACCCGGCAATATAAGTGACGGAGGTATAATTCTAGGGGCAGGTGGGGTAATTGTACTTGATGACACTATTCAAATCGTAGAGTCTATTAGGCATCTAGCCGCTTACAATGCCGACGAATCATGTGGTAAATGCACACCGTGTCGAGAAGGCACTCCAAAACTTGTTGAATTAATTGACAAGTTTATCGATCAAAATGCAACTAATGATGACTTAAAAGAGTTGCAAAACCTAGCGCTATTAATAAAAGATTCTTCTCTGTGCGGGTTAGGACAAGCAGCAGGAAATCCAGTTTTTTCATTAATACACTTTTTTAATGATCAACTGTTAACAAAGGCAAATCGAATATGAAATTTAACGCTAGGATGATAGCGTGCACAATAGGTGGTATTTTAATTGGAGTCGTAATAGGCTCCATCACTGGAAAAGTATACATTGGCACCATAATCGGACTTACGCTTGCCGGTATACTATGCCTTACCTTAGGTCAAAGTAAAACAAAAGGCAGCGGTAATAGCGACCGTTAGGAGGATCCTAATCTATTGTTAAACATAAATATCAATGGACATCAGATGGAAGTGCCGGACGGCAGTACCGTATTGGAAGCTATAAATAGTTCAGGTACATATATTAGCCAGCTCTGTAAAGACCCAGACATGAAACCTATAGGGGCATGCAGAACTTGTCTCGTTAAAATTGATGGTGTAAACGGATATCCAGCCTCATGCTCAACTCCGGTGAATGATGGAATGGAAATCTGGACTGAAACATCGGATGTTAGGAATACTCGCTCAGGTGTTTTAGAGCTGACAGTTGCAATGCTTATGGGCGACCATCAGAATAATGATTCGGGCAAAAATATTGAAAAAGATTATCAGGAATTATCCACCGCTTTAAAGCATCATGGAATAAAAAACTCCCGATGGAGCTCACGCAAAAGACATAAAACTGATGAATCTAATCCCGTGTTTGATATTGCTATGCGTGACTGCATACTATGTGGCCGATGTGTTCAAGCTTGCCAAGATGGTCATCAATTTATCGGTGCCATAGATTTCCTTGGGGCAGGTAATCTCAATAGCCGAATCGGAACATTCGGCGATCAGCCATTAATTGAATCAAATTGCACCACTTGTGGACAATGTTTGTCCGTATGCCCAACCGGTGCTATCAGAACGAAAAAAGTGCCTGAACCAACTGTAAAAACGGTTACTACTACCTGCCCATACTGCGGCGTCGGGTGTGGTATTCAAGCAAACATGAGTTCATCTGATCGAATAATTGAAGTTATGGATGATCCGGAAAATCAATCCAGTTTAGGAATGCTCTGCGTTAAGGGGAGGTTTGGATACAATTTTGTGCACCACAAAGACAGGCTAACTCATCCTTTAATACGTAAGAATGGTAAATTACGTAAGGTGGATTGGGATACCGCTTTTGATTTTCTATCAGAAAAATTATGGGAATATAAAGGCCCTCAGTTTGGCACTTTATGTAGTGCAAAAGCAACGAATGAAGACGGGTATGTACAACAGAAATTCGCGCGCTTACTTATGAATTCAAATAACATCGACCACTGCACACGGCTATGCCACTCACCGTCTGTTTTAGCTATGCTCGAATCACTAGGCAGTGGTGCTACTAGTAACTCATACATTGATTATGAAGAAGCAGGCTGTCTATTAATAATTGGATCAGACGCAAACTCTAACCACCCTGTCGCGGCGGCTCGAATGAGAAGAGCAGTAATAGAAAAGGGTGCGAAACTGATAGTCATCAATCCCCGAAGGATTGAAATGTGTGACTATGCAGACTTATGGCTAAGGCCACGACCTGGCACAGACGTGGCTCTTTTAAATGGAATTGCAAAAGTTATTTTAGATCAAAATTTAGCTAATGTTGATTTCATAACAAATCGTACAGAAAACTTCGATGAATGGAAGGAAGTCATTGAAAAATATTCTCTAGAGTATGTAGAAAAAATAACTGGGGTGCCTTCAAGCGATATCGTTGAAGCAGCAAAATATTACGCTAAACCTCCTTTTTCAGGCTCGTGTCTGATCTGGGGAATGGGTATAACTCAACATACTAACGGTACGGCAAATGCCCACAGCTTACTTAATCTATCTCTTGTAACGGGACAGTTAGGCATCCCTGGTGCAGGAATATCGCCTCTACGAGGGCAAAATAATGTCCAGGGTTGTGGAGATGCAGGATGCCTGCCAGACAATTTTCCGGGATACCAAGCAATCGAATCTGATGCTTACCGAAAATTCCAAAAAGCGTGGGGAGGTAATAACCTACCTGATAAAAATGGATTAGTGGTAACTGAAATGGTTAAAGCCATTGATGCCGGTGAAATCAAGGCAATGTATGTTACAGGAGAAAATCCTTTATTAAGTGAGCCTGATCTAGCACACACAGAGGAAACATTTAAAAAACTGGAGTTACTTATTGTTCAGGATATTTTCATGCACGAAACTGCAGAATTAGCTGATATTGTACTCCCGGCCACATCATTTGCTGAAAAAGACGGAACTTTTACAAATAGTGAGAGAAGAGTACAAAGGGTTAAAAAGCTTGTAAAACCTGTCGGGGAAAGTCGTCCGGATTGGCAAATATTTAGTCAGCTTGCCCATGTAATGTCTGATCGTTACAAGTTAAATTTAAATGATCAATTTTCATATAAAAACACCTCTGAGATTTGGGACGAAATGGCAAAATTAACTCCGATGTTTAAAGGGATAAACTATGACCGACTAGAATCAGAAGGTGGAATTCAATGGCCATGCACAGATATTAATCATCCTGGAACTCGTTATTTGTATCAGGACGACTTTCCAAGAGGAAGTAGAGCAAAGTTCTTTCCATTTGAACAAGGAATAGCTGCACAAGAAATGCCAAATAATAAATTCCCTCTAATTCTAAACACTGGTCGAACACTTTATCACTGGCATGGTGGAACAATTACTAAAAGGTCTGACAAACTCATGGCGCGTAGCAGTGAACTTGAAGTTTCTATTAACATAAACGACGGCTCAACTTACAACATTAAAAATGGCGACTGGGTTAAAGTTATATCGAGGCGAGGATCGCTTGAAGCCAGGGCAATATTTGATACTAAAATGGAGCCAGGGCAAATTTTTGTTCCGTTCACTAAGCTCAAAAACTCAGCTGCAAACTTTTTGACGAATTCTGCTTTAGATGAAAGCTCCAAAATACCGGAATATAAAGTGTGTGCTGTTCGTATAAGAAAAATTCGAAAATAAAACTTTAGTAAGACAAAATCATGCCAGAAAAACTAACTCAAATACCTAAACCTAAAGCAGCCTCATATAAGGGAGGCCGTAAAATATATCTTGTGGCATCCATGTTTGGTTTTCAAGGAGTGCCTGACGACTTGAAATCGAAATTGGAAACCTATTGGACGGATGTTAGAAGTCAAATTGACAACCTTGAGAAATCTCTTGCAAAAATCACCCGGGTATATCACGAAGGCGTATTTGAATCTGGAGAAACTGGCTTAGAATCTGTAAACAATATCAATTCGTATGCTTATCCTTTTATAAACACGTTATGTAAATCTACCGCAAAACTTGAATCCCTTGAAGATAAAGTTTTAGTGCAAGAAGAATATGATTGGCGTATTTGCTCATCGGCCGGACTAACTAGTGAAAAAGTATATTCATTAATTCTTAAGAATTTAGAAGAGTCGACCGCTAAAAGGTGGTCTCATGCCTCTACAATCATCGATTCGACTATACCTAAAGACGAAGCAGCATTATTGATCGTGAATGAAAATCATAAAATACAGTTTCCAGAAGATATCCAGGTTTTTTATGTTTCCCCACCGTCTTTTGATTCTGTTAAAAGATGGGTTGATGACCAAATCAGATTGATGGTTGAGGCTCAACGTAACTCCGCTAATGTAGCAGGTAATGAACCAGCAAAATCTCCAGATAAAGCTAAAGAAGAGCCTGACAAACCTGAAAATGGTGAGGGTGAGGGTTCACCCACAATTTATCCGTATTAAAACTTTTTAACGTTTATAAACTGATTCTAATTATCACCGTAAAACTTCTTTGGGCTTATTTTTTACGCCACTGGACCATAGCTAGAGTAAGTATTGGGTTATTATCTGAGTCATATTCCAGATCTACAAATACTGTAGAAAACTTCCCTAACTTTTTAACCGATGGAAGTGCTTGATCGCCACCAAGGGTCATTTCAGTAGTACCAAAAGGCGCATCTTGCTGTCTTAGTTCCAGAAGTATTATTGCTTCTCCAGGTTCATCACATGTTTCCCCAGTTGGGCAACGCGTATCTGATATCACCTCCAGAAAAACAGCTACTAAACCGGTTTGCAAGCTAGGACTAGCAATTATACCGCCAATTGGCAACCTCACAGGCTGTCCGTTAGGAACCAGACTGGCCGAACCGTCGGGCTCGGCTTCTATTGGATCTTCTAAAGGTTCTTCATACACATCACGACCAACTATAACGGCAGTCGCGGTAGGCACCGGTGTATCTACTATGGCAGCAGGTGTTGGTAGTTGAGGATCAGCTGTACCGGTCGATACAACTTGTTCGACCTCCGATCCTACTTCAATATTGATTATTTCAGTTGAAGCAAGTATTCCATCTTCTCCATTACCGCCAAAAACCAATATTCGATTGTCTTTAAGCAGTTCAGCTAAGTGTCTATAACGCCCAACCTGTAATTTGCCGATTGAGTCCCAGGAGTTATTGCTAGGATCCCATACTTCTACCGAGGGCCTGCTACCAGTTCCTGCGATAACTAACACCCTTCCATCAGATAAAACTATTGCTATATGCTCGGCTCGAGGTTCGTTTAAGTCTGCCATTTCACCCCAAGTGTTGGTAGACGGATCATATATTTCTGAAGTCTGTCTTTTACCACGGCCGCCAACTACTAGCACACGTCCGTCTTTCAGTAATGTAGCTGTATGTTGTGTCCTACCTACGTTCATTTCACCTGAAGAAAACCATGTGTCTTTAGCAGGGTCATATATCTCAGTATTTTTAATATAGGGACCGTCAGGATCACCGCCACCAGCAAATAACACACGACCGTCACTTAGCACAGTCCCTGTATGCCAAATCCTCTCTACCGACATACCGCCGATCTGCGTCCATGTGTCGGTATTGGGGTCATATATTTCAGCCAAATTAGTTGGATTATAATCCCGAGCAGAGCCACCTGCCACTATCACTCGACCATCATTAAGTAGCACCATAGGAAAAGACTCATGAGCCTCAATCATATCGGCAGCTGCAGTCCAATTACCGGTTTTAGGGTCCCATATATCTGCTTTATTGGTGCCGGTATTTTTCAGGTCTCTCCCACCGGCAGATAGAACTCGCCCATCTTGTAAAACAACCATCGAATGAGAAAATCGTTCAACTATCATATCGTCTGTAAATTCCCATTGATCAGATCCCGCTGTCCAAACCTCAGCAGTTTTAACAGCTCCAGCTTGAAACGCTGGCTGGTTACCGCCTGTTACTAGAACACGACCATCCTGCAAAATCACGCTAGCCGAACGCATTCTCTGAGCTCTTAAATCACGACCTAATTCGGCAAACCCTCCACCCGATACGGACGAAGACGCAGTGGATTCGGAGTTAGATGCAGATTCTGATTCCACAGAATCAGATCCGCCACAAGCCACTACCAATATTCCGCCTAATATAGCAAGAAGTAAAATAAACTTTTTCAAATGACACACCTTTATTAAAGCAGATTAGCGCCAATTATAAGCAAGTTTTATAAAAAAGTCCTAATTTGACTAAATCTGAACTTTGATCACGCCACCATCACTTCCGAAGCGCCCTGCCAGCCAATGCCCCAGTGTGCCTGCCTTGGTCAATCACGACGGTGCCATTGACGATTACATAGTCAACACCATCAGATAGAGCCTTCGGGTCGTCACGACTCACATTCGGCTTAATCACATCCGCATCGAAGACGACGAGGTCTGCGAACAGGCCGTCTCTGAGAATTCCCCGGTCATGAATACCGAGCCGCTGT
>Ga0114932_10002651_pt1 | contig 18570 bp, 19 predicted proteins | sample 2SBtaG_2_FD_87286 | JGI IMG/M metagenome (GOLD analysis project Ga0114932, IMG submission 87286) | Deep subsurface microbial communities from Kolumbo volcano to uncover new lineages of life (NeLLi) - 2SBTROV12_ACTIVE470 metaG | ecosystem: Environmental > Aquatic > Marine > Volcanic ... | reverse complement strand
GTTATAATAACTTTTAGTTAGCTAATCTCTGCGTACACTTGACTATAAAATTCCCAATTCCAGTTTAAAATATGAATGTTTCAATTGTTGTTGCAATGTCAAGTAACGCTGTGATTGGTAAAAGCGGCGGTTTGCCCTGGCACCTTTCAGCTGATCTTAAACATTTCAAATCCATAACTATGGGTAAACCCATTATTATGGGCAGAAAAACTCATGATTCAATTGGGAAATCACTACCGGGTAGAGAAAATATAGTTCTTACCCGTGATTATCAATATCGGGCAGAAGGTTGTTCGATCATTCATAAATTCAATGATGTATACAAGAGATGTTCAGAAGTTGACGAAGTGATGATCGTTGGTGGCTCACAGCTTTATGACCAAGTCTTACCTTTGGCAAATATACTATATTTGACCGAGGTACACGGCGATGTCGAGGGTGATACCCGTTTCCCAGAATTCGACCGAGAACAATGGCGAGAAGTCCAACGGCAGGATTTTAAGGCTAATGAGAAGAATGATTTTGATTATAGTTTTGTTGTGTTTAAGAGACTATAGCTCTTTAAACTGGGTTCAGGATAGAGATTTAGTTATTAATTTTGGGTTTTGATCACTTGCCGATCTAGATGTGGGAAATGAGCTTGAGGTGTGTCAGATAAGATCGGAACTGATACAGCTTAGGTTATCTGGCCTTCAAAAAGGCATCCGCCATTACAGAGTTTTGAACAGCATCTTTTTTTCTCTTTCGTTCATTGGTGGATGATTGTTTATCGTCTTTAGACGATGTTTGCTTAAAACCTGTGGTTTCTGTCCTTTCCGATAGTTTCATCGTTAGTGAGATGCGTTTTCGCTTTGCGTCCACCTCTTCAACTTTAACTTTTACAACATCGCCCGCTTTAACGACTTCCCGAGGGTCTTTTACAAAACGATCTGCTAACTTGGATATGTGTACTAATCCGTCCTGATGCACGCCAATGTCTACAAATGCGCCAAAATTGGTTACATTACTTACAACGCCTTCGAGCAACATACCTTCGAATAGGTCATTAATACTATCTACACCGTCCTTAAAACGTGCCGTGACAAACTCTGGGCGAGGGTCTCGTCCGGGTTTGTCTAGTTCTGCAAGAATATCCCTTATGGTTGGTAAGCCAAAGGTTTCATCGACATAGTCTGTGGGGTTTAGTTGCTTGATCAATGCGGTCTGACCAATCAAGTTTTCGAGTTTTGTCCGTGTACTTTGCGCAACTTTGCCAACTACTTTATAGGCTTCGGGATGCACTGCCGAGGCATCGAGCGGATTCTCTCCTTTCATAATACGTAGAAACCCAGCGGACTGTTCAAAGGCTTTTGGCCCAAGCCGTTTTACTTTTTTTAATTGATTTCGATTTGTAAATACACCGTATTCGTTCCTATAAGCTACTATATTTTCTGCCAAACTAAGATTCAAACCGGCAATATGGGTTAGCAACGCAACCGAGGCTGTATTGACATCGACGCCCACTGCATTGACGCAATCCTCAACGGTAGAATCCAGAGAACGCGATAGTTGCGTTTGATTGATATCATGTTGATATTGCCCCACGCCGATAGCTTTTGGCTCAATCTTTACCAATTCAGCCAAGGGGTCTTGCAGGCGTCTAGCAATGGAAACTGCACCTCGCAATGACACATCCAGGTTAGGGAATTCTTTTGCCGCTAAGGCCGATGCTGAATAAACTGAAGCCCCTGCTTCAGAGATAACTAATTTCGACAGGGTTAATTTTGGATAACGCTTCATCATATCAGCAACTAGTTTATCGGTTTCTCGCGACGCCGTTCCATTGCCAATACTCACTAATGCTACTTGATATTTTTCGGCCAAATTGTTTAAGATTTCAATGGACTGATCCCATTGGTTGCGGGGCTGGTGAGGATAAATTGTAGTAGTATCCAAAAGCTTTCCTGTGCCATCGACTACTGCCACCTTAACCCCCGTTCGAATACCTGGGTCCAGACCCATTGTTGTCTTATCTCCTGCGGGGGCTGATAGCAATAAATCGCTTAAATTCTGCGAAAATACACTGATTGCTTCTTGCTCCGCTCGTTCACGTAATCGTGTTTTCAAATCGCTTTCTAATTTGCTATGGATTTTGGCTTTCCACGCGGTGTGTACGGTTTCTAATAACCAGGTATCTCCGGCCCGTTTTTGATCTTGTATTTTGTAAGCGCCTGCAATTCTTTCAAGGTAAGGATGCGATTGCCCTGTTTCTACTGGGATATCAAGATTCAGCCCCAAAATATTTTCTGATCGCCCTCGAAATAAAGCCAAAGCACGGTGCGAGGGTATTTTTTTAATTGCTTCTTGATACTCGAAATAATCCTTAAATTTTTCACCTTCGGGTGCTTTACCCTTGAGCACTTTTGATGCAAGAATTCCACAATTCCAAAGGTTATCCCGTAGCTTACCAATCAACGTGGCGTTCTCAGTAATCTGCTCTATTAGGATTTCTTTGGCGCCTGCCAAAGCAGCTTTTATATCGTCGATTGCTAGATTAGGATTTATGTACTTCTGTGCTTCAATATTTGGATTTAATTTCGGATCCGCAAGCAGCGATGTTGCTAAGGGTTCTAAACCAGCTTCCCTAGCAGTCTGTGCCTTAGTTCTTCGCTTGCGCTTAAAAGGTAAATATAAATCTTCCAACTCAGTTTGAGTTTGCGCTTTATCGATCGAGGATTTCAAATCAATAGTAAGTTTGCCTTGTTCGTCTATCGATTTGAGTATGGTTTTACGACGCTTATGCAACTCTCGTAGGTATTGAAGGCGTTGGTCCAAAATTCTTAGTTGACTATCATCTAAGCCTCCGGTTTTTTCCTTTCGATAACGCGCAATAAATGGAACTGTTGCGCCTTCATCCAGCATTAAAATAACCGCGTCGACTTGTTTCGTGGCAACAGATAATTCTTTAGCGATGGTTTGAGCAATCAACATGTTTTTTCCTGATTTAGGTCGGAGAATATAGGGGATTGAAGGGGTTGTATAGTGCGCCTTGGGCCAAGGGTTGCAGATTATTAAGCTCAAAGTAGCGTATTTCCGTAAAATTTTGGTAAATTAATGGTCTGAGATACTTTAAAACATAATTTAGCGTATTGGATCAAAAAGCATTTATCAATTGGTTCCGGGAATCGTCACCATACATACACGCGCACCGTGGGCGTACTTTTGTAATATGTTTTGATGGGGAAATGATTGCCGATATGGCTTTCCGGAGTCTTGCGCAAGATTTAACCCTACTCAACAGTCTTGGAATCCGGCTTGTTTTGGTGCACGGAATTCGGCCTCAAATTGAAGAACGGTTAAAAATTCGCAACATAAAATCGAGATACAAAAATGGATTACGTATCACCGATGAGCTTGCCTTGCGTTGTGTCAAAGAGGCAGCTGGAATCGTTAGGGTGGAAATTGAATCTGTGATGTCAATGGGCATTTCGAATTCCTCTATGGCTGGAGCTAGGATGCGAATCGCTTCCGGAAATTTTGTTGTCGCAAAACCCCTTGGTGTTATTGACGGAACCGATTTTTGCCATACAGGTGAAGTACGTCGTATAGATGAACAGGCGATTCGAGAAAAATTGGATCAACACAATGTGGTCATGATTTCGCCTATTGGTTATTCGCCGACAGGTGAGGTGTTTAATCTAAACGCAGAGATGTTGGCAACATCGGTGGCGACAGCCATAAATGCAGACAAATTAATTCTGATGATGGAAACGGATGGCCTAAAAATTGGGGGCAGTGAAAAACTATCACAATTGACGACTCAAGAAGCAGGGGACTTGTTAAGGCGGCAAACCGTTTTGCCGATGGAAATCGAGCGGCATCTAAAAGCTGCAATATCAGCCTGTGAATCCGGTGTCGACCGTGTACATTTGATTCACCGGAAAATCGAAGGCGTTCTACTTTTAGAACTCTTTAGTCGTGAAGGTATCGGAACATTGGTAAGCCTTACACCCTACGATATATTGCGCGATGCAACGATTAGTGATGTAGATGGGGTTATGGAATTGATTCATCCTTTAGAATGTGAGGGAGTATTGGTTGAGCGCAAGCGGGAAAATATGGAAATAGAAATTGAAAAGTTTTCGGTTATAGAAAGGGACGGACTGATTCTTGGGTGCGCAGCCTTGCATATGTTTCCGGAGCAAAAGATGGCTGAGCTGGCCTGTCTTGCTTTGCGTCCTGATTATCGAGGTGGAGGAGGGGGAGAGCGACTACTTTACCATATTGAGGCGAAGGCAAAAGCCATGGGATTAGAACAGCTGTTTGTGTTAACCACTCAAGCCAGTCACTGGTTCAGAGAGAGGGGATTTGAAACGAGAGATACCCAAGGGTTACCGATCAAAAAGCAAATGATCTATAACTCTCGACGAAATGCTAAAGTACTTATTAAGAAATTGTCCGCTAAGAATGAGGGCAGGGCGGTTAGGACAGATTAATTGCAGTAGCTGAGTTGTCCTAGCTCAGTCCTTTTTCAGGGCCTTTTTACTATGGTTTTTGTGTAAATGTTTTTTAGATAGATATCCCTCGGGATTTACGGGTACAGTTTCGGGCATGAGTAAGTTTCCAAGTTCGGAAAGAGCGTTTCGATACACATCTTTCTTAAAGTAAACTACCTCGGTTAGTGGTTGCCAGAAATCTACCCAACACCAATCGTCGAATTCGGGTTGTTTGCAGTGGTCGAAACGAACGTTTTTCTCACTCGCCGATAGACGCAATAAATACCAAATTTGTTTTTGGCCAATGCACATGGGTAATGTGTTTTTGCGTATGAAACGTTTCGGTAGTTGATATCTCAACCACGCTTTTGTACAACCTAGTATTTCGACATGCTTGTTTGTAAGTCCTGTTTCTTCATTTAGCTCACGATACATTGCTTTTTCGGGGGCTTCATGTCTCTTGATTCCGCCTTGGGGAAACTACCATGAATCCATGCCTGCCCGGCGTGCCCAGAAGACTCGGCCATCTCTGTTACAGAGAATGATTCCAACATTCGGCCGGTATCCCTGAGGGTCGATCATGTTTTATCTGCTCCGTATCCGAAAATAGGTAAAATAGTTACCCCTGTTTCAGTTTCTTGTTTGTTTTTTTAAACTGATTTATGAAAATATAGGGTTAATTGTAATTATTTTTAGTTTTTTTTTCCAATTTGATAACGGATTTCTTTAGACGTGAGTTTGGTGATTTTTGATTTGGATAACACTTTGATTGGCGGCGATAGTGATTATCTTTGGGGACAATTTTTGGTTGAAAAAGGGGTTGTAGACAAAAAGGAATACGAGCAAAGGAATGCTAAATTTTATCGTGATTATTGCCAGGGGACGCTGGATATAGGTGAATTTCTAAAATTCGCGTTTCAACCCTTAAAAATGAATGATATTGAAACGCTGAATTTGTGGCGCGAGGAATTTATTGCAGAGAAGATAGAACCAATTATTTTACCAGCAGCTTGTGAATTGGTTGATCGGTATTCGCATGCCTCTAATGTATTATTGGTTTTAACGGCTACGAATCACTTTGTAACCGAACCCATCGTGGCTCTTTTTGGAATAGACAACGTGTTGGCGACGGTTCCTGAGCGAAAAAACGGGCGGTTTACCGGCGGTGTTGAAGGTACTCCATGTTTTCAAGGGGGTAAGGTCTCGCGACTTAAAACGTGGTTGGTGGAAAACAAGGTTGGTTTTGATGATAGCTGGTTTTACAGCGACTCCCATAACGATTTGCCCTTATTGTCGTTGGTTGACCACCCGGTCGCTGTTGATCCTGATGATACCTTAAAAAAGCACGCTATCGACAAGGGTTGGTCTATTATCAGTTTACGTTGACCACCTTCTAGCACCTCAATCCAAAAATAACCAAGAGTGGATAATCGATTACCGCGTTAAACCAACTTGATAGATTCCCATATAACGCCATTTGTTTGCCTTTTTCTCAATTGATTATCGTCTCCTATTCTCTCGATTATTTATGGTTTGGGGTGTTAGCTTTCTACTTTTTCTTGATAACATAGTAAAAAATACCTTTATCTTCATACTGGTTTAGGATTCTGTTGCCACTTTGATCTGAGAAAACGCCGAAATCGAGTACCGATGCGGCATCCGTGGAAAGAACTTTTATAGTTTTATTGCTTTCCATTGCCACCAAGGCTTTTTTTAAGCGCAATAATGGGAGCGGGCAACGGAGTCCACTGGTGTCAAGTACGTGGTCACAGTGTGTCTGTGTCCCATCGACAAAAAATTTATTACTGTAGCTTGTTTTTTCACCCATCAATATTTGTCATTACATAGCACTTCCAATAAGGATATCCTAACCCGTACCAGTCCTGGCAACTAAGAAGATTCGGCTAAATTGTAAGTATCCTATTTCACGTCAGACTTTGCGGTATCTAATTAGTTGATCGTGATGGCACCCAAACATCGAATCGATCCTACTTAAATTTGCAGTATTTTCAAAGGTCTAGTCAAGGTGATTACCTTTCCCCTGGTAGCGAGAAAGGGTTTGTACCCACCGTAACATATGGAAATTACAATACAAATGGTCAACTAAAGCAATCATGAAAATTAGAATTCGTACTCAGCTGGTTATTTACACGCTGATAATTACTTTTTAGTTGCTGGTTCGCTTTCGGTATACGCTGTGGTATCCCGGCAACGAGGAATCTACCGTGACTTTTCTGCCCAGGGTTGTGTTTGTCCAATGTGCTTTCTAAAAATCTGGTCGACCCTTTGTCTAATCGCGAGCTTCATGCGGTAACTCTTTTTTTGCAGGCCGCGACGAAACAGACAGATATTTTTCCTATTTCAAAAATTCGTTTAGAAATTCATCAATACCACGACGGTAAGCGTCACCACTAGTAATAAACCCATCGTTGTGGCCCCCTCGGATGACCAAGAATTTTTTCGGTTGATTGGCGGTGTTATGAAGTCTTTGTCCATGCTCAAACGGGATGATTTCATCGTTGGGGCTATGGATTACTAAGATGGGACAATTCAATTGCTTTAGATTATTTTCGGAGTCGTATTGAAATCTACTAAGCCAACGCACCGGCAAAAACGGATAAATCGCCGCCGCTAGTTTGGGGACCGATGTAAAACTTGATTCTATGATTAATACCTTGGGTGTGTGCACTGTAGCGAGCTGCGACGCGACGGCGCCACCGAGTGAGCGACCGATGAAGATGATTTTTGATGGTCGAATATTACGCTGTTCGGTCAAAAAATTCCAAGCCGCTCGGGCGTCTTTGTAACTTCCTTTTTCGCTAATCTCTCCTTCGCTGGCTCCATATCCCCTATAGTCGAATATCAAAGTACTCAATCCTAGTTGGTTGAAAATGGTGAGGGTATCGAGGCGATGAGACATATTGCCGGCATTACCATGGAAGAAAATAACGACACCGCGCGGCTTAGAATGAGGAACAAACCAACTGTCTAAGGTTAAATTATCCTCAGTTCTCAGTGTTACTGCTTCGTAGGCTAAACCGACATGCGAAGGCGTGGAGATTTTTTCTTTCGTGGGGAAGTACAGCAAATGTGACTGCATTAGGTAAACTAACATCAGAATTAGACCATATCCCCCAATGCCCCAAAGAATCGTTGTGCAAAAGCTATGCATTAATTTTTTCGGCCTGTTCAATTTCCAAAGCACGTTTATAGAGTGGCTTTTTACGTGCTCCCGTGATTTGAGAACAAAGTTGCACTGCTTTTTTCAAAGAACACTCTATTAGCAAAATCCGTAATATACGTTCATTTTCCGGCGAGATTGTGTCGTTTTCTTCGGAAATTTGACGCCCTTCTACGAGGATGACGAATTCACCTTTTTGCATATATGGATTTGCCATATTTTCTTCAACAATACCGCCAATAGTTGAATACACGATGGTTTCAAAGGTTTTTGTCAATTCGCGGGCTAGGGTGATTTTCCTTTCAGGAGGGAAGATTTTCTGGAGATCGTCTAAACAACGGCAAATACGATGGCTTGATTCGTAGAAGATGAGGGTTTCTCGAGAATTGAGTAATTCTTGAAATCTATTTTGTCTTGCAGCTTGGTTCCGCGGTGGAAAACCTTCGAAACGAAACCGATCAGTGGATAATCCCGAGGCCGAAAGTGCAGTAATCAACGCACAGGGGCCTGGAATTGGGACTATCTTAATATTTGAGTCCATGGCTAATCGGACCATGGAAAATCCAGGGTCGTTGATTAAAGGGGTTCCCGCATCGGATATGACAGCAATCGATTGTCCTTGAATCAAATGGTTTAATAATTTTTCTGATTTTTTCAGCTCGTTATGTTCGTGCAAAGAGGTTAGCGTGTTGCGTATACTGTAATGGTTCAATAAATGCTGGCTGTGGCGGGTGTCTTCAGATGCGATTAGGTCTACGCTTTTAAGAATCTCGATGGCCCTAGGGCTGAAATCGTCGAGGTTGCCGATCGGTGTTGCAACAATGTAGAGTATGCCTTTAGCGTTTGACACAATTTGACTCCAACCGACTCCTGTGGATGAGTTTTAGTAATTTACTGTATTAGCTTGCTATTAACATATGCCTTTTTTTAAAAATATTCTAACCCTGTTTTTCTTTGGGTTGGCTTTGGTTGGCTGTGCCCAAATCGTTGAACGAACCAAACCAAGCCCCAAAACCCTAGCCCTTCAGCGTGCTCAGGCCTACATGGATCATGGTAATTTCCAGGCCGCAGCCGATATTTTTCAACAACTTTCAAGAAAATCGGTATCACCAGAGCGTGAATCGTTTCAGATGCGGGCTATATCGGCATTAATGAGTGCTGAAAACAATATCGCGGCGAAACAAGTTGCTGATCAGGTCGACCCCGATAATCTCACCGAGCTTCAACGGTCACAGCTGTTTTTATTTTTTGGGCGAATAGCCCAGGAAGGAGGTAACCCCCAACAAGCATTAAATTATTTGCAGCGAGTTAAGGTCGACCAGTTTAATGACGAATTTAAGCTTTTATATTATGAATATCGTGCTGCTGCCTTCTCCAATATGGGAAATATTCTGGAAAGTGTAAAATCACGTGTAAAAGCAGGTATTTATCTAGAAGATAGAGTTGAAATTGAAAAAAATAATTCGGCCATCATAGCAGCGCTTAACCTGCTTCCCAAAGAATCCCTAATAGCACTTAGACCACCTCCGTCAGATACACTGCGAGGATGGGTGGCTTTGGTTCAAATTCTCAAACGTGGTTCAGCGAGTCAATTGGGAATAGCACAGCAATTGGTGCTCTGGCGTAGGGATTTTCCAAGACACCCTGCTTCCGAATCATTTATACAGGCTTATTTAAGCGAGCAAAACCAAAAGGAATTCAGCCCCCCGACAAACATTGCGATACTCCTCCCTTATTCTGGCCCCTATGCTGTGTTAGCAAAAACGATTCGGGAAGGAATTCTTGCGGCGTATTATGATCAACAGGAGGGACTCAGTCCGAGCATACACTTTTATGATACCCAATTGGGTAACCTATATTCGACATATCAGCAGGCGGTCGCTAACGGAGCCGATTTTGTGATTGGACCCTTAACCAAAGACAATCTCCAAAACTTAGTTCAAAGTGGTGAGCTGACAGTCCCGGTGTTGGCTTTGAATCGGTTGCGTGATTCAGTTAATCAACCTAAATTTATTGAATTCGGCCTAAGCCCTGAAGATGAAACCGAACAAGCAGCAAGTAGTGCTTGGTTCGATGGGCACCAGAAAGCGCTGGTATTTGCCCCTTCTACCAATTTTGGGCGCCGTCTGGCAGCCCATTTTTCTCGATACTGGCAGGATTTGGGTGGTGAGGTTCTTGATGTGCAAACTTATGCACCTAAAGAAAGTGATTTTTCTGTGCCGATTAAACAGTTACTGGGCCTAGATGAAAGTGAGCAAAGGTACAATCGTCTGAAAAAGTACGTTTGGGACGCTAAATTTGAGCCACGACGGCGTCATGATGCCGATTTTATTTTTCTCGTTGCCCAACCGAGAGAGGCTCGCTTGATACGTCCCCAGTTTCAATATTTTCGGGCGTCTCATGTCCCTATTTACGCGACATCACATGTCTTTAGCGGACAAATTAATCCATCCTTAGATCGGGATTTATCGGACATTATATTTTGTGATATTCCTTGGTTATTCGATGAAGCAGGACAAGACGCTTTAGCAAATTTATCTCTTGAGGAGCTTCGTCGTCAGACGCCTGGGGTTCATCTACGGTTGGTCGCCTTGGGTGCCGATTCATTTAATGTCCTTTCTCACTTAAATCGGCTACGTCGTGACCCAACAGCACGATATAATGGACTGACCGGCGCGCTTTCGGTCAACCAAGAAAATCGTATTCAACGACAACTCCAATGTGCGAAGTTTGAAAACGGAATACCTATGCTTCGAGGGTTAGCGCCGCATTTGCAAATTCGTGACGAAAATGAAAGATCGAATTTGTTTTCAGATGAATCAACCGTGGGTACTGGGGTAATAAAATCGATCCCATCAAGATAGGCGCTCGGGCTGAGGCGGAAGCACTCAGATATCTCCAAAACCAAGGTCTTGCTCTTGTTGATCGTAATTACCGATGTCGTCGGGGTGAGATTGACTTGATTATGGAAGATCAGGGTACGATAATTTTTGTGGAAGTTCGTTACCGAAAAAACGCTAATTATGGCAGTGCGCTAGAAAGCGTTACTTACTTTAAGCAATTACGTATTGTGGCTTGTGCAGGCCATTACTTATCGTATTATGATGTCGATAAACCTGCGCGGTTTGATGTAATCGCAATCACTCATGAACGAGGCGAGATGAGGTTGCAGTGGGTGCGTGACGCTTTTCAAGTTTGAAATTATGATTATTAAAGATCGCATAGAAAATCATTTTAACGCCAGCATTGAAACCAAACAGAAGGCTTTGGACAGGGTGTCGGATCGAATTGAATTCGCCGTTCGTAAAATTGTTGATTGTCTCCTTAGCGATGGCAAAGTCATGGCTTGTGGGAACGGTGGATCTGCTGCCGATGCCCAGCACTTCTCATCTGAAATGTTGAACCGATTCGAGCGGGAACGTCCGGCACTGCCTGCGATAGCGTTGACCACAGACGCGTCAACGATCACATCTATCGCTAATGATTATCATTTTGACCAAGTTTTTTCAAAGCAAATTAGAGCGCTAGGGCAAGCCGGAGATGTTTTGCTACTTTATACGACGAGTGGGAATTCTTCTAATTTGATTCAAGCATTAATAGCCGCCCATGACAGGGATATATCAGTGATTGCTATTACTGGGAAGGAGGGTGGAAAATTGGCTCCGATGCTGGTTGAAGCGGATGTAGAGATTCGAGTGCCATCCCAATCTACGGCGCGAATTCAAGAAACTCATCTGCTGATAACCCATTGCCTGTGTGATTTAATCGACCATCAACTGTTTGGAGAGCCCTGTACCGAATAGACCAAGTGTGGTGAACCGTGAGAAATGCGGCATTAGGCGGTTCTTATCTGCTAAATAGTTTCGAAGCAAAGGCTTTCGAATTTTTCGGGTTCCTGAAGATCAAAGGTTTTTCTATGGTCTGCTTGTGTGTTTGTGTCGACGATTCAATGGCTTCTTGAATCTTGGCCCGGTTAGGAGACAGGTTGCATACTGGATCGGTTGCATTCATGTCACCGGTTAACAAATATGCCTGGCAGCGGCAGCCACCAAAGTCTTTAGTTTTTTCAGGGCAACTTCGGCAAGGTTCTTTCATCCACCCGAATCCGCGAAATTTGTTGAAGGCAGCTGATTGTTCCCAAATTTCTTGGACGCTAAAATTTCGAACATTAGGGAAATCAATGTCGGGTAGCTCTCGTGCCGAGTGGCATGGAAGGGCCGTTCCATCGGGCGCAATGGTGAGAAAAGTCGTACCCCATCCATTCATGCACGCTTTCGGGCGGTCTTCATAAAAATCCGGGACGATGTAATAAATTTTCATTTTCCCTTTCAAGCGATCCTGATACCTGTGCGCAATGGCTTCAGCCTGTTCGAATTGCTCGCGGGTGGGTAGGAGTTGATCACGGTTGACGTGAGCCCAGCCATAATATTGGGTATTCGCCAATTCCAGGTAATCAGCTCCCAGGTCGGTAGCCATTTTGATAATATCCTCTATCTGGTGAATGTTCTTGCGGTGAATAACCACATTCAAAACCATGGGATAATTTTGTTTTTTTACGAGTTTTGCAACTTCCCGCTTTTGGGCGTGGGAATGAGTACCCGCCAAAAAGTCACTGAGATCCTCGCTGCTAGCCTGAACACTAATTTGGATGTGGTCCAGTCCGGCTTGTTTGAGTTCGGCTATTTTATTCTCGCTAAGATTATAGCCCGAAGTAATTAGGTTGGAATAAAACCCAAGTTCATTCGCATGTTTTACGAGAGTGGGGAGATCCTTCCGAACTAGGGGTTCTCCTCCGGAAAAGCCTAGCTGTACAGCACCCATTTGGCGCGCTTCGCTTAAAACTTTTAGCCAATCGTCGGTACTGAGCTCATGATTATGCTGGGCAAAATCTACCGGGTTTGAGCAATAAGGGCATTGCAATGGGCAGGCATAAGTGAGTTCCGCCAGAAGCCAGCGAGGCTTACTCAGTTGGGGTTTGTCTAATCCAGCCATTTTCCAAGGCAATTTCTATAAATTCTCGGACATCGTTTGCTAAACCCGTAGTTTCGAACTTTTGCTCCAAGTCTAGAACGATGCGTTGAAGATTTCGGGTTCCGTCACAAAGTTTTAGGATTTCCGTTGAGCTTTGATTGAGTTCAACCATACCTTCTGGGTAGAGAATAACGTGTTTTTGTTGGGCTTCCTCCCACTGTAAACGATGTGTTGTTGAAATTTCCAGCAAATAATTTGAATCGATACCCATAGTTTTATTATACCGTGTTCCTTTCAATATAAATGGCTTGTCATCATTATATATTGCCGGCCCTTTCCGTAACGTAGCAGTGTTTGTTTTCAAAAAAAACACTACTTAGCGGTATGATAAGGCGGCATCTTTGCGATATAGGCAAGGTACATGGCATCAGCCATTGACCACAGAACGTCCAGTTTGAATTTTAGGATTTCCACCATGCGCTCCTGTTGGTCACGGGTTTTGTACCAGTCAAGGGTAATATCCAAGCCGTGTTGAACATCGCGTCTGGCTTCACTAAGACGTTTTTGAAAGTAAATGAATCCTGTTTTATTGATCCAGGGATAGTTCTCAGGCCAATTATCTAATCTTTGTTTATGAATTTTAGGGGCGAACATCTCGGTAAGTGATGAGCTGGCGGCTTCGTGCCAATCAGCTGTACGGGCGAAATTAACGTAGGCATCAACGGCAAAACGTACCCCAGGAAGGACGTGTTCTAAAGAAAGGATTTCGATGCGTTTCAATCCGACCGCCATACCGAGTTGAATCCATGCTTCGATACCACCCCCATCGGAATCTTCGGGGCGACCATCATGGTCTTGAACGCGTTGAATCCACATTGAGCGTGTTTTACGATCAGGACAATTTGCCAGAATAGCCGCATCTTTTTGCGGGATTTTGATTTGATAGTAAAAACGGTTGGCGACCCAGCCTTGGATTTGCTCCTTACTAAGTTTGCCTGCATTCATTAAAGTGTGGTAGGGGTGATGAATATGATAAAACTTTTCCATCGCCCGTAATTTCATTTCGAACTCCTTTCGACTCCAGGGTCGATGGGTGTCACTCAAAATATTTCCTCACAAATCGATTTCCATTCCATCGAAGGAAACTTCAATACCGGCTTTATTAAGAATTGTCCGTTGTTCGGATTCTTCATCCAATATCGGGTTGGTATTGTTGATATGGATTAGAATTTTCCGCGGTTTGTCGAGAGAATTCAAGGTTTCAATCATGCCGTTCTCACCCGATTGTGGAAGGTGGCCGATTTCGCGGGCCTTCTTCGGGCTGACACCAGCGAGTTCCATTTCATCGTTTTGCCAGAAAGTACCATCGACCAAGATGCAATCGGCATCAGTCATTGCAGCAAATACATGAGGTTCGATTTCACCCAGACCCGGAGAATAATAAATCTTTTTGTTGGTCGATACTTGTTCGATGGTGACACCGATGTTATCTCCATCGTGAGGATCGTGTCGATGGGGTGAGTAGGGTGGGGCTTTGCTTTTAAGCGGGTGGGGGTGAAAGCGCAAGTCGTCAAACCCGGGTATCTTAAAACTGCTGCCATCTATCGAAATTGGATGGTGGTTTACCTTGCAATAATCTTCCAGCATTTTGAAAACCGGGAAGCCGGTGGACAAATCCTGACGTACCATTTCGCTACAATAAATTTCCAAAGGTGTGGGGCTTTCACGCAAGATCAACAAGCCCGTAGTGTGGTCGATCTGGCTGTCTATCAGAACGATGGCTTTTATGCCGGTATCGCGTAAACCTGTTTTTGGTTGAAGACCGGGAAATGCTTCAATTTGACTTCGTATATCAGGCGAAACATTGAACAAAACCCAATTAGTATCGTCAAGGCTCACTGCAATGGAAGATTGCGAACGTGGCTGGGAACGCATTTCATTATTTCGTATCCGACGACAATTGTGGCAATTGCAATTCCATTGCGGGAACCCACCGCCTGCGCCAGATCCGAGTACTCTTATTTTCATTAGGCAAATAAAAAAGGGGTTCCGAAATGGAGCCCCTTTTTTTTGAAAGGTACCGACTATTAACGATTATATATATACATCGTTACTTCGAAACCAAAACGAAGATCATTATAGCTTGGTTTTTCCCATTTCATATCGGTTTTCCTCCGCAAGAAAATATGATTGAAAAATCTCTAAATATAGCTGTCAAAAAGCTGATAAAAGTATACGCTGCTATTGTATCGAAAGCAATAATCCTAAGTCGAATTATTGTGAATGTTCATACTCGTTCACACAGACTACAGATCTCTGATAGTTTCTAAGAAAACACACGAAACATAGGTTTTCGATCACCTTGTCGAACACGTTGGACAGTCAGAGTTTTTGGGGAGACGGATCTCATTCCATTCCATGTTTAGCCCATCAATTAATAAGACTTTTCCTGCTAAGGTTTCACCGACCCCAGTTAAAAGTTTAAGCGCTTCTAATGCCTGAATACTTCCGACTAGCCCTGTTATCGGGGCAATCACGCCAGATTGGCTGCAGCTTTCGGCTAGATCATCTATATCGGGGTATAGGCAGTTGTAGCATGGACTATTGGCCTTTCCGGGAGTAAATGTTGAAACTTGTCCCTCGAATCGAGTCGTTGCGCCAGAAACCAGCGACGTCTGATTGAGCACACAGACTTTGTTAACCGAAAACCGAGTCGGAAAGTTGTCGCTACAATCTAGAACCACGTTGGCTCTTTGAATTTGTTCTTCCAATTCATCCCCTTCCAAATGATTGCACAGTGCTGTCACATCAATTTCAGGATTTAAGGTTTGAAGTGTTTGCTTGCCTGATAAAGCCTTCGGTAGACCAATATCTGGGGTACCATGCGCTATTTGTCGTTGTAAATTGGATAAATCTACATTGTCGCCGTCGCTTAGAACGATGTGCCCTACTCCAGCACCAGCCAAATACATAGCTGCCGGAGAACCAAGGCCCCCAATACCAACGATTAGGGCGCGAGAATCAATGAGTTTTTGTTGGCCCTCGATATCGACTTGGGGGAGCAGTATCTGACGACTATATCGTAACAATTGGTTGTCATTCATGGTGATAATTTATCATTTTTTCCATCGAAACTTCCTAAAAATCTTGACACCGATTGAAAGATAGCTATTATTAGCACTCACAAGGTGCGAGTGCTAATAACGTGCCCTCGTAGAAATACACTCAATTTTATTTCAATCGTAAATTAGGAGAATCGAATGAACATACGTCCATTACACGATAGAGTCGTTGTAAAACGTCTCGAAGAAGAACGTACAACCGCTGGAGGGATTGTACTTCCTGATTCGGCTACTGAAAAACCAAGCGAAGGAGAAATAATCGCTGCTGGTAATGGAAAGTTATTAGAAAACGGCGAAACTCGGGCGCTCGACGTAAAAGTTGGTGACAAAATACTGTTTGGTAAATATTCCGGCAACGAAGTCAAAATCGAAGGTGAAGATTATATCGTTATGCGCGAAGACGACATCATGGGTGTCATCGAGTAAAAACCGAAATCATATTACCGGTTAATAAACATTAAATACAGGAGTCTAACATGACAGCAAAAGACGTAAAATTTAGTGATGACGCCCGTCATCGTATGGTGAAAGGTGTAAATGTTTTAGCTAGCGCAGTGAAGGTCACGCTTGGTCCAAAAGGTCGTAATGTCGTTTTGGAAAAGAGCTTTGGTGCTCCTACCATTACCAAAGATGGTGTTTCCGTTGCTAAGGAAATTGAGTTGACCGATAAATTTGAAAATATGGGCGCTCAAATGGTTAAAGAAGTCGCATCGCACACATCTGATGTAGCGGGTGACGGCACCACAACTGCAACCGTATTGGCTCAATCAATCCTCAATGAAGGATTCAAGGCAGTTGCAGCGGGCATGAACCCAATGGATCTGAAACGGGGAATTAATTTAGCCGTCACTAGTGCGGTTAGTGCAATCGAGGGTCAATCGACACCGTGTGCTGATAGCAAAGCGATCGCTCAAGTGGGCACAATTTCCGCAAATTCCGATGAAGCGGTTGGAAAAATTATTGCTGACGCCATGGAGAAAGTTGGTAAGGAAGGCGTGATTACCGTAGAAGAAGGTTCTGGCTTGGACAATGAGCTTGATGTAGTTGAAGGAATGCAGTTCGATCGCGGATATCTTTCGCCTTACTTTATCAACAACCAGGAAAGCATGAGCGTCGAGCTCGACGATCCGTATATCTTATTGCATGACAAAAAGATCTCCAATATTCGCGATTTGCTCCCAGTACTTGAGGGTGTCGCCAAATCGGGTAAGCCGTTGTTGATCATAGCAGAGGATGTCGAAGGTGAAGCACTAGCGACGATGGTGGTTAATAACATGCGGGGAATCGTCAAAGTTTGTGCTGTTAAAGCGCCTGGTTTCGGTGATCGCCGTAAAGCCATGCTGGAAGATATCGCAGTCCTCACAGGTGGAACTGTCATTGCCGAAGAAGTGGGCTTGAGCTTAGAAAAGACATCTTTGGACGATCTTGGAACGGCTAAGAAAGTGCAGGTGAGTAAGGAAAATACTACCGTTATTGATGGAGCAGGCAGCAAAGATAATATTTCTGGACGGGTGACACAAATTCGTGCGCAAGTTGATGATGCGACATCCGATTACGACAAAGAAAAGTTGCAGGAGCGTCTTGCAAAACTTGCGGGTGGCGTAGCAGTCATCAAAGTTGGTGCGGCAACTGAAGTTGAAATGAAAGAAAAGAAAGCGCGTGTTGAAGATGCTTTACATTCTACACGTGCCGCGGTTGAAGAGGGTGTGGTAGCTGGAGGTGGCACCGCATTGATTCGTGTACTGGATAAATTGAAAGGTGTTAAAGGCGCCAATAGTGATCAGGATGTTGGTGTGGATATCGCCCGACGGGCTTTGGAAGAACCTCTTCGCCAAATCGTTGCAAATGCAGGTGGAGAAGCTTCTGTTGTTCTTAATGAAGTCTCTAAGGGTGAAGGCAACTTTGGATTTAATGCGGCAACTGGCGAATATGGCGATATGATTGCCATGGGTATCCTCGATCCAGCAAAAGTGACCCGCACCGCACTGCAAAATGCAGCGTCTGTTGCAGGCTTGATGATTACCACCGAAGCAATGGTAGCCGAAGAGCCTAAGAGCGATGAGCCAGCTGCTCCACCAATGGGTGGTGATATGGGCGGAATGGGCGGAATGGGCGGAATGGGCGGTATGATGTAAACCGCAATTCTATATTTCGTTTAAAGGATGAAAAAAGCCTCACTCTTAAAGGGGTGAGGCTTTTTTATGCCAGTCGTTTATGACGATAGACCGAAATCTGGGATAGGTTTTTTTCAGATGCCTATAAATTCGAATAGTCGTAACGTTTTTTAAGTTCCTGATAATTCTTTTCTTTAACCTTTTTTCTCTTTTCAATGTCTAAAATTTCGTCTTCTAAGCCACCTATTTGTTTTTGGTTGTTTATGATTTTATCCAGGATTTGAATACGTTGTATCGCTGAAGTGTTTTCGCTAATCAATAACTCTCCACCTTTATAAATGTCATCTTTTAGGGTTTTTAACTGCTTTTTTTTGATGGCTATTTGTGATGCTTCGTGATTCACCTCGCTTCGGGCGTTGAAAAGTTTGCGGCCAGCCTGATAGCCATCAATAAAACTTTCGGCTAAATCAGTCGGACAAGCACCATTATATGCAGTACCACGTTGCCCCAGGGTAAATCCCCGTGGTTTGGTACAGAAATGCACAAGCCCTTTTGAATGCCCATTGCGGTAAGCCGCAAGGTTTGGGGTTATTCCATGGTCAGCACAAGCACTACGATAAAGCCCTATATTCGAAGGTAAATTACCCTTCACACCATCTTCCATCCCAATCATTTCCCAGTCTGCTGTCACGCATTCTGATTCAGAC
>Ga0114932_10002648_pt1 | contig 18576 bp, 11 predicted proteins | sample 2SBtaG_2_FD_87286 | JGI IMG/M metagenome (GOLD analysis project Ga0114932, IMG submission 87286) | Deep subsurface microbial communities from Kolumbo volcano to uncover new lineages of life (NeLLi) - 2SBTROV12_ACTIVE470 metaG | ecosystem: Environmental > Aquatic > Marine > Volcanic ... | reverse complement strand
GTTTCTGTAAGTGGTGAATTACCAAGCGTGTTATCAATTGTATGACTCCCTATGCTTGTTTCAGATGATAGTACTTTTTCCGCCGCATCAGTATTCTTAGATACAATGTTATTCGAATCGTTATTCACCGTCACACTTGAAATTGAAACTTGTAAACTATAGGATGATTTATCAAGTGCAAAAAACCAATTAGCACCCTTTGTATCAGGACAAATTTCAGCAAAATGACGGCCATCTGCCCCAACTTTATTTTTATAATTCAGGAAATTAGCATTTTTCCATTTATCTCCATTATAATTTTGGTTTCTAATGTTGTATAAAGTATTATCTCCTAATTTTCCTCCTGTATCTTGAAAAAACCAATTAGCATTATCATTCTTAGTAGAAATTTCCGCATAATGATGATTAGTCATCCAGGTATCCTTTTCATAATTCAGGAAATTAGCATTTTTCCATTTATCTCCATCATAATTTTGGTTTCTAATGTTGTATAAAGGATTATCTCCTAATTTTTTTCCTGTATCTTGAAAAAACCAATTAGCATTAATACTCTTAGTAGAAATTTCCGCATGATGATGACCAGCTGCATAAACTTTTTGTTTGTAAACTAGGTAATTAGTATTTCCCCATTCACTTCCATCATAATTTTGGTTTCTAATGTTATACAGCAAATTAGTGTATAATCCTGTTTCTGTACCATCTGCTGTTAATACTTTATTAACTGTTAATACTTCATTGTTATTTGTCATTGTCCCACACTACTTAAGTTTAAATTAATATATAAAATAGGAGTGTGAAAATTATGATTTGTCAAGATATTATTTGAAAATACGGTTGTAGAGACATAATTTTGATAAAAATATAGCAATTCATAATTTATAACTTGTGCTCTAAGAATCAAGTAGTTACTATTAAATCATGTGATTTTTTTAAAGTATTATGCCAGGATCTTTAACTACTGACCATCTTTTTGTAGGACTAACAAGACCGCCACTTCTTTTTGGTGTGAGTTATAATTTTTTTATAGTTAATGCGCTTGTATGTATGTTGATGTACATCATGACAACCAAGTTTTTATATTTGGTTATTGCATTTCCAATTCATGGGTTGGGTTATTATATATGTTCAAAAGAACCCTTATTTATAGAATTGTTTAAAGTAAGAGCTGAAAAATGCTCAAAATGTAAGAATAAATTTTTTCATGGAGCTAATTCGTATGATCCATTTTAATTTTAATGCACATATATAATAATGAGATTGTTTTCAGCTAAACCAGAGAAAAATACTTTAATAAATAGGGAATATCAGTTTAGTGGATTTATTCCGTATTTATATCATTTAGACAATAATATAGTTTATACCAAAAAAAATCAGTTGCTTCAGGTGATAAAGCTTGGAGGGTTTTCTTTTGAAACGGCAGATGATGATGATGTTGATATTAAGAAGAACATAAGGAATTTTCTTTTTAAAGGAATGGCAGATCCTAGTATTAGTTTGTACTTTCACATAATCAGGAAAAAGCAAGATGTCTATGAGGGTTCGCAAGGAAATATAGATATGCCTGATGGATTTGCAAGCTTTTTAGATGATAAATGGATACAAAAGCACAAAAATCAAAAAGGTTTTATAAATGAACTATATATAACTGTTTCATATAAAGTTAAAAGAAATTTAAATGTGTCATTTATTAACGATTTTTTTGAGAAATTTTCTAAAAATCCTAAGAAAAAATCAGAAGATGAATCTATGGTAGAGGGATTCGAACAATTACAAGAAGCTACCAACAGAATAGTAAATTCACTTAGACAATATAGCCCAGAGGTACTTGGTATTATTGAGAGGGGTAATCAAAAATATTCAGAAATAGTTGAATTTTTTAGTAGTATTGTTAACTGTGGTAATAATTCAAATGCACTTATGGGATTTGGCAGGCTTGATAATTTAGTTAATAATGAAAGGCTTTATTTTGGCAAAAAAGCTATGGAAATTAAGGGTATTAATGGCAGGTCAAAATTTGCAGGAATGGTTAGCTTAAAAGAATACAGTCAGAAGACCTGGGCAGGCATGATGGATGGTTTTTTACAAATGCCATTTGAATTTGTTGTGACCCAATCATTTCAATTCATTAATAGGCAAATTGCTATTGCGAAAATGCAACTTCAGCAAAATAGGATGATTCAAGCTGGTGATAAAGCTATATCGCAAATTGCAGGTATTTCAGAAGCTTTGGATATGGCTATGGGAGGAGAAATAGCATTTGGTATGCACCATTTGTCTATCATGTGTATTGCTGACAGCCTGAAAGAGCTGGAAAATGCGCTATCCATGGCTTCAGTAGAGCTTACAAATACTGGTGGTATTGGGGTTAGAGAGCGTGTGAATATGGAGCCAGCTTTTTGGGCACAATTGCCATGTAATGATGATTTTATTGTAAGGTCATCTACTATTAATACTTTAAACTTAGCGGCTTTCAATTCTTTTCATAATTATCCTATTGGCAAAAAATTTAATAATCATTGGGGAGATGCGGTGACTGTTATGGACACAACATCTGGTACTCCATACTATTTTAATTTTCATTTAAGGGATGTTGGTCATACTACAATAATTGGACCAACAGGTGCAGGTAAAACGGTTTTAATGAATTTTTTATGTGCTCAATCTCAGAAATATCAATGCAGGCTGTTCTTTTTTGATAAGGATAGAGGTGCAGAGATATTTTTAAGAGCTTTAGGAGGTAAGTATACAGTAATTGATCCAAGTAAAAAATGTAATTTTAATCCATTGAAGCTTGATGATAGAGGAGAAAATAAAACTTTCCTACTTGATTGGCTGAAACAATTAGTTTCTGTTAATGAAGAGGCAATTAGCGCACAAGATATAGATTTGTTAAGCAGAGCTATTGAAGGGAATTTTAAATTAGAAAAAAAAGATAGAAAATTATCAAATATTGCTGCATTTTTAGGTATGTCTGGTCCTGGAACTCTTGCAGGAAGATTGGCTATGTGGCATTCTGGAGGTTCTCATTCAAGTATTTTTGATAATGATGAAGATGTAATAGATTTTGGTAAATCTAGCGTATTCGGTTTTGAAATGGCAGAGCTTTTAAAAGATAAAGCAAGTTTAGGCCCAGTATTATCTTATATATTTCATAGGATTAATTTATCACTTGATGGTACCCCAAGTATGATAGTTTTGGATGAGGCTTGGGCTTTAATAGATAATCCGATTTTTGCACCAAGGATTAAAGATTGGTTGAAAGTTTTAAGAAAGCTGAATACTTTTGTTGTTTTTGCTACGCAGAGTGTAGAGGATGCTAGTAAAAGTCAAATCAGTGATACGCTTATACAACAGACTGCAACTCAAATTTTCTTGCCCAATTTGAAGGCTACAGATGTATATAAAACTTCATTTATGTTAAGTGAAAGAGAGTATCAGTTAATAAAAACAACTGATCCGGGTACTAGATATTTTTTGATTAAACAGGGTAATGATGCGGTTGTAGCAAAGGTTGATTTAGGTGGAATGAATGAGGTGGTGGATATATTGTCTGGTAGAGCTGATACAGTTGTTATTTTAGATGAGGTGAGAAAAAAATATGGAAGTGATCCAAGTATTTGGATTCCTAAATTTTCAGAAAAACTAAAAGAAATTAGGTTAAAAAAATGAGATATTTAAAATTATTTGTTGTTTTCTTCTTTTTAATTTTTTTAAGCAGACAAGAAGCTTATAGTTTTGATTCAATGATAAAGTATGAGAATAAAACAAGAGATGGTAGTTCTTGGTTTTCACATATTGATAATTGTTTTAGTTCTGGTAAAGCAGTTTTTCAATTATCTGTTGGAGATTTTAACAATGTAAGTATACCTCATTATTTAAAAGAAAATAACTCTATGGAGCAATCTTCCAGAGCTGGTTGGTCTGAGTTGGCTACCATAGGTAGAGCAATACTTTATATGGATGCTTTATTATCTTTTTCACCAGCTAGTATATTTGCATTAGTAGCTATAGGTGTGGAGTATTTGATAATGCTTGATATATGTACTAATGCATACATAATTGCTCCTCATGAATATGCAAATCTTATGCTAGGGTACACGTGTGATCCTAAAAAAAGTAATGGTAGTGTTAAATTTGTACAGGGAGATAAACCTCTACCCCCTTTAACTGCAGTTGATGTACCGTTCTTTTATCATTGTGATCCAAAGTACGATCCTGATACTGGAGGTCCATTAAGCTCAAATGATGCTGATTATAAAGAAAAACTTGATAATACATATGGATATATGCAAGAAGCTTCTCCATATTGTACCAATCAGTACGGTAAGTTAGTGGGTATTGATGCTAAGAGTGCTTCTGGAAGTGGTTTGCCAGGTGATGCTCCTAAGGATTTAAAAGAATTATCCAGTGGACATGTTTTAGTGTATCATACAAGTACATGGGAAAGGATATTTGGTAGAAACGGAGATTGGACAGATGCGTTTGAATTTCTTATCCATGGTTTTGCAAGTCAACACGCTTCATGTACTTTTCAAAAAGGGGGAACATTATTTGATATTACTGGGAATAGCAAAGGTAAAGGGTTTTTTGAATTAATTGGTTATTATAGATTTAATTCTAATATAGGAAAGGTTCAATTATGTGTTGGGGCGCCGTACACATTGTTTCCTATTAGAGTTGGTTGCACATATGTTCCACCACCAGTTAGTTTAGTTGATGTACCAAATTTAAATGTTGGTGAAGGTACTAGATGTGAATATTTTAGTAAAGGAAGAACAGATTTAAAAACTTTGGGTTTATATATAAATAAAGATGGAGTGCCCGATGATCAACTTGGTAATAAAAAATCTGTTTCAAACTTTTTGATGAGTGAGATGCATATTACAAGTACTACTGTTGGGTGTGTTTTGGATTTGCTTGAAAGAGTTTTTGTAAATCCTAGTAGTGAGACAGGATTTTTTTCGGAAATTCAAAAAAATCTCAAAAAAATAGTTCTTGCAGCGATAACTTTATATTTATGCCTAACAGGAATTAAAATAATGAGTTCTGGAGGGGCATTAAAAAGAAGTGATTATTTAATGTTTGCGATTAAAATAGCATTAGTTGTTTATTTTACATTGGGTAATGCATGGTTTGCTATAGATGAAAAAGGGAACAAAGTTGGAATTTATTACGGTATAATTGATGGTTCCCAGCAAATAGCTAGTTACTTTATGGAAGCGCAAAATATGTCCGATCCCTTAGGGCACTGTAGGTTCAAATATGGAAATGAACAATTATTAAGTCAAAGAAATATTGCAGCTGTGAGTGAAATTGCTCCTACTGCAGGTTCTAATGGTTATGTGAAAATGACTGTATGGGATTTGATTGATTGCAGAGTAATAAATTATTTAAATATGGGGACGTGTAACTATTCGTTTGCTGGGCTTATTGCAATATGGTCAATTACGGCATTGATTTTGGTTAGTGGTATTGGTTTTGTATTGTGTATAGCAATGTTCATTTACTCATTTATGTTGCTAAAAATTATCTTTAAATTTACGCATATATTTATTCTTTCCATGTTTTCAATCACTATATTGGTAGCTGTTTCTCCAATTATGATAACTTTTGCATTATTTGATTTCACAAAAGGTATTTATGATACATGGTTTAAGATGCTTTTGGGTTACACAATTTATCCAGGGCTACATTTTGCTTTCATTGCACTAATGCTTGCGACTTTTGATAATATCTATTTTGGAGATCTAAAGATGGATCCAAATTCCCCTAGTATTTTTCAGCAATGTAAGAGTAGTGGCTCGTCAAATAGTCCTATATGTGCAATTGCAAACAATGTTAGTGGTGATAACACTATCAATGACAGCATGAAAGATATGTGTGACATGAATATTGGACACATAATAAAAGGCTTATATGAAACAGTTGATTTATGGATATTAGGAACATTCACCAGGATGAATTCTTCTGTGGTAGATGCATTGTTTTTAACGATGCTTAAGCTCGCGTTAATGTCATTTTTATTCTTTATGCTGATGAATTCAATTTCAACATTCTTTGCTTATTTAACAGGAGTAGAATCTGTGGCAGGACTTGCTAAAGGTGACTTATCAGGAGTGTTTAAACAAGCATTTGGAACAATGGCAAAAGCCCCATTAAAAGCAATTAAATCAGCTACAAGTAAAGGAGGAGGTAGTGGTGCTAAAAAAGGAGGTAGTAAATGATAAAGTGCCTAGATTATCATTGTTCAGTATTTATATTGAGAATATAAGGGGATAATGATGAAACATATTATAAAAACCATTATTAACAAATGTTTTTTACTATGTGTAGGATTGTTGTTAATTACTACTAGCTACTCTTATGTGTTTGCGGAAAGTATAGATTTTAAAGATTGCTATATGCCGTGGGAATATGGAGATTCTCAGAAGAGTTATATATATGTTAGACCTCATGGAAGTAAGTGTAATAAAATATGTGAAAATCAGTGTAGAGAATTTTCCCAACCAAGTGAATTCAGTACTACTGATTGCAAAAAAAGAAAAGGAGATGGTTGTTTTGAGTTATCTAAATCGGGCATACCTAATAGCCTGACTGGTGCGCAACTTAATCAAGATATAATAGATGAATGTTTAGTACATTGTAGAAAAGGGGAGGGGGATAATTATTCTAATCGTTATAGGATTAAAGATGATAGTGATTCAAGTGTTTTTGGATGGAAGTGGTCGGATAATAGAATTTCTACACTTACAGCATGTGATACTTCTGGAGAAAAGAATGATGAATCTGTTGATTTTGCATATTTTCCTATAAGCTTTGATGTTAAAATAGGAGATAAGGTAAGTTTTAGTTTAGGAAATTCAGATACTTATTATGGAAATACAATCTTTTTGGGTGGCTTTGAAACAGTTAGGATTACGCCGGATTATTGGTATACTAACCCCGATCAAGGAATGCAGCCAGGAAGTTGGAATGCAAGAAATTCCGCATGGAAGGATACTGGAATAAAACTAAAAGATGGAGATTATTTAAGATTTGCTTATGGAGGTAAGTTCTTTGGTAATTATATTGATAAAGGTAAGCAAGGTACGTTGCCATTTACTTCTAATCCACCATTTACTTCTAATACAATGTATGTTCCTGGCAAATCGGATCTAGATTTAACATTTAATGGAACTTGTTTTGATAATAAAAACTATTTTCCGGGAGAAGAGTCATCAATATGTTATTATAGTGATAATAAAAAATCATATTGCATCAATAGACAAAATAAAACTATTGATTGCGCTAATGGACAATGTGATGGTTTGTCTGGAGGAGGATTGATAGAGAAGAGTAATGGGTGCTCTTTGAGAGGCAACAGAAGTACCTTAGTTAGAAAAAATTTAAATATAAATGGGTGGAGTGGGAGCTATGTTCCTTTAGATAAATTTGAATTTCAAGGTTATTTAAATGGTTATAGTGGTGATAGTGACACATTACAAATTAAGTATAAAGATGATTATATTGAGGTGACTACATGCAGTAACGCCGGTACAGGAGAAGGACCGTGTGTGCGTCACAAAAGTTGTTGGAATATTGGTGGTGGTTTTAGTTGTTGTGCAGAACATTCTACTATATATTACCAAAAATGTGTACAGACAGTTAATGGTGTTATAGTTAACGCAGGTGAACCATATTCTGTTAGTCGGGATGTGTATGAAAAAGGAACTACCTCTACGAGTGAAGTCAAGCAACGTAATTATTCTAATAATTTTGGTGGATATGAAGTTGAAATAAGCAGGAAGGGGAGTCCGCATTTTAACGGTGATGGATTGCAATATGCCATTGTTGAAGCGATTGGAGATGGAAAAAATGTAGAAAGGAGATATGAGCCATGGGGTGATGATATTGAATGGAATGATGCTAAAGAATATGTGTATGGGGATAAAAGTAATAAGGGAGTTCCGATTGATAAAAATGGAAAAATTTACTTCCGTATAAATCCAGATTTAATACAAGGCGGGAGAGAATCGACTTTAGGTTCATATGGTGTAATAGTAAATAAAAAGGATACAACAAACAATAAAATATCTAAGACCATAGCTGATATTGTAAATCAAATTACTAGATTTTTTATTGGTGATGATGGCAATAAAGCGAGTTCTGGTAAAGTTCAGTATATTTTTAACGAATTAACTCAAGATCCTTTACTAATTAATGGTATTAGAGCCTTACTGGTTTTATATCTGGTATATACTGGTATTAGTTATATGATAGGATTTGCAAAGGTAACGCAACAAGAGGTAATAAATAGAATTTTGAAGCTAGCTTTTGTATCAATGATAATTTCACCAGATAGTTGGGTATTTTTTAATACGTATTTATTTAGTGTTTTACTAAATGCTAGTATGGAGTTGATTTACGATATTATTCAACCAATTACAGATATAGAAAAAATTAACGTTGGAAATGTAACTCATGCTGAGTTGGTTAATACAGTTTTTGGAATGTTTGATGAAATTTTCCATCAATTATTTAACAATGCTATATGGACAAAGATATGGGCTTTAATATGTACAAATTTAGTAGGTATATTAGTGGCATTGTTAATTATTGTAGCAATCGTAAGTTACCTAATTTGTGCATTACGAATTATTGTTACATATTTATATTCCATGATCACCCTATGTATATTATTCATTTTAGCTCCAATTTTTATTTCTTTTATGTTATTTAATAAAACGTCTAAATTATTTAGATCCTGGATTAATAATATGATATCGATGGTGTTTCAGCCAATTTTTGCATTTGCAGCATTGGCAATTTTACATCAACTTTTTGTTTTGACTTTGCATGCGTCTCTAAGTTTTACTGCATGTCCAACTTGCTTGTTATCATTTGATATATTTGGTTATTATCTATGTTTACCTTGGAAAAATGCATGGTGGGTTGCTTTATATGGAGCGCATTTTCCATTAGAAGCTTCTATGTCATCACCTATAAATATGTTAATGCCTGTTTTTGCATTATTGATTGTTGCGCAAGCTATGGATGGAATAGTTAGATTAGCTTCTAGCTTTGCGAATAAAATAGCCACAAGTAGCTTCTATGGATTTGATTTAGAAGCAGTTGCTGTAAGTACGCAATCTTATGCCACTAATATTGCCTCTAAAGTAGGTAATACTATGCTTGGTACAGGAAATCAAACTATGAAGGATAGAAGTAAAGGGAAAAAAGATGATAATAAGAAAAGTGGGAGTGAGAAAAAAGGTAAGGGCGATGCTAAGGGTAAGAGTGGTTCTAAAAATAAATCAGATCAAGTTAAGAGGAAATGATGGATAAAGGGAAAATAAAAATCTTTTTTAAATTTTTGCTATTTTTTCTTTTAATGCAAAATTTTTATTTTACTACTGTAGCTAATGCTGATGATTGTTCTGGAATTTCTGATAATTTTCAAGGCAGTTGTTATATGGCTTATGATTATGGATTTTCAACAGGTTCAATAATTATCGAATCTGAGTGTAAAAAGGATGGTAATGGTAAGGATAAATGTCTACATTCAAAAGATCCGAAGTGTGGAGAATGTGAGTGGAAAAAATTTGATCCAGAATTTTTTACTAAAGGAAATACTAGTATGGATAGTAATGCGAATAATATAGCTATAACTGTAGAGGGTGGCTGGAAGCCATGGGGAAATTTGGAAATTGACGGAAAAAATTGCAAATTTAATGTATGTAATGAAAGTGTTGGTCAGGGTTGTTATCCTGATGGAAAAGAGATAGATAAGGGGGCAATACAAGCAAATTTACCTTGTTGTATAAAAGATGGTTACGGTATATACGGCCTAATAGCATTAAATGGTCAAGATCCTAATACTTCTCAAGTATTAGGTGATAATTTTGGTACCTTTAGAATTGGACCGCTCAAAGAAAAGCAATATAAACCTGGTGCCTCTAGTGGCGATTCTTCAAACTCTGTTACTATAAAAACATATGTTATTGATCATGTTGAAAAATGGAATACTGTAAATCAATCATTTACTCAAGAGCCAATACCATCTGGTGGAGTTTTATATTTTAAAATCGAAGATTCATATTACAGAGATAATGTAGGTTCTTATAAAATCAAAATTGATAATGGTGCCTTTATTAAAAAGAAAGGATATATAGAGAAATTAATTGATTTTTTTAAAGAGACGTTTGATAAGGTAGAAACTATTATATACGATAACATAGTTAAGGAATCCGGCTTTAGGACTGTAGTGAGGATAATACTTGTTTTATTTGTTATTTTGACAGTTATATTTTTTATGCTTGGTTTAATTGAAATCAATCAAACAGAATTAATAGTAAGATTATTTAAAATTGGTATTATATCTACGGTAATTTCTGATCCAACTTTGAATGTTATACCTGATTTATTTAAAGGTTTAATAGCTGCTACTATAAACATATCTACTGTAATTATGAAGGCATCAATGTTTGATCCAGTAAATAATGTACCATTGTTACCTTTCCCTGAATTAAATACAGTTTTTTCTGCATATGATGATGTGATTGAAATGGTGACTTCAGCGGCTTTTAATGCGAAAATATGGGGTATGTTATTTACAAATAAGTTTTATATAATAATAGGGGTATATCTTTGTGTTGTTTTGATGTTTATGGGTATGTGGAAATCGTTGGTGCAGTATATAATAAGCTTTTCCTTATTGGCGTTGCTAATTATTTTATTACCTATTTTTATAGTAACTATTTTGTTTAAACAAACTATACATCTTTTTGACAATTGGTTAGAACAGTTCATAGGATCTTGTGTTATGATGATAGTTGTAACAGCGACAGTTGCTTTAATGTTGAGTCTAATAATAACACAATTACAGGATTTACTATATTACACAGTATGTTGGAGTACGATATTTAAATGGGCGCCATTATTTGATATTACTATAATTGATTTTAAATTTTGGAAAGCAAGTAATGCTAGTGAATTTTCAGATGCTGTAACACCTCTTAAGTTTTTTTATGTTTTGATCTCTTCTGTATTATTTAAAGTATATATGGATTATGTACCTGAGCTTGTTGATGCTTTGGGTGGTGTTGCTAAAAAACCATTATCAGGGGTGTATGGAGGTGCAATGGCTGCTTTTGATGGCTTTGTTCAAGATCAGGTGTATGGTTCAAAAGCTTATAAATTTTTAGATTCAAAAGTATTATCACCTATACAGCAAAGAATGGGGTTACTTCATTATGTCGATAGAGCATCAAATAAAATTATGGGTACTGAAAAAGATTCTATAATTAAAGGTGGAAAGGGAGTTATTACAAAAGCAAGTGGGACTGTTACAGGAATGTGGAGTGATTTTACTGGTGATATTAAAGGTGATCTTGGAGTATATAATATTAAAAAAGAACAAGATAAGGTGGCAGATGGATTAAAAGATCTTAAGAGTAAAGGGAAAGAATTTGCAAAAGAATTTGCGAAATTGAGAGTATCGTTAAAATCTGGAAGCAAGGATGATCAGGAGAAAAATAGAGATTTGATGCAGAAAATGTTATCAGAAGATAAGAACGTCTTGGATAAAAGTACAAAAAATTTAGATGTAAAATATGAACAGTTGAAAGGAGATAAAGGTAAAATTTTAAGTTCAAAAGAGTTACTTGAAAATAAACTTAATGATATCGATGGTAAACAAAGTCAATTAGATCAAAAAGGTAGTGATTTATCTTTAGAAAGGCAAAATTTAGATGATATCCAAAGGAATGATGCAGAACTAATGCGATTAAAAGATCAGCGTGACCCATTGGATGTGAATAAAGTTGAAGAAAAGTATCAAGAGTTGCTTCAAGAAAGATTTGGTGACCAAGAAAATAGTCTGGCAGTGAAACAACAACAATTGGAAGATGAAAGATTATCTCTTGAACAGGAAAGGAGCAATTATACAGAGCAATTAACTCAGCATCAACAAGAAGTTGAAAATTATCAAAATAGTATTAAAGAGTTTGAGGAAAATAGAAATTTAGTTCAGCAGCAATATGAATTATATGAAGAGCAACAAAGGGTTCTTGAGGGTGGTATAAGTAAATATGAAATTGAGGAAGGATTAAATCGTACTCAAGAGTCAATGGATCAAACAGTTGGCGTATTCCAGCAAAAGCACGAAGAGCTTTCTAATTCCCAAGCTCAATTAGAAGAGCAATTGAGGCAGTTGGATGAACTTAATAAAAAAATGGAACAAGAAAAGGCGTTAGCTGAACAACTTGCTCAAGAACTACAAAAAAATAAAGATCAAGTCACAGATGAGACTGAAGCTTCACAATTGAAACTTAACGATGCATTAGAAAATAGATATGTTGAACAGCAAAGTCATGTTGAACAGTTGCAAACTCAATTAGAAGAAAGAAGTGAAGTTTATAATCAAGATCTTGCATTTCAAACTCAAGAATATAGTAAATATTCTGAAGATATGGCAAGAACTCAAGAAGAGGTTGCTAGTACTCAATTTGCATATGATCAACAAAAATCTGAAATGGATGACTACAGGAGTTCAGTTCAAGATAAGTGGAGTAGTGATGATTTATATTTAGAGCCAAAGCCGCAACAAGTTGTGCCTGATGCAACAGAGGAGCATACTGAAACTGCCATGGAGAAAATAATGAAAATTCAAGAAGAATCTAAAAGATATGAAGAAAGAATGGATAAGATGAAAAAATTAGAAGCGGAAATTTTTGAAGAAAGCAGAAGAATAAAATAGAAAATGATTTATTTTTATTTAATTGCTTGCAAGAACCTGTAATCTTTACTATAAAGTTCATAATGTTGTATTTTCATATTAATATTTAATTAAAACTATGATTGATAATCCCTGGGGTAATAATTCAGATAATAAAAACTCTGAAAATGAAGATAACAATGCGAAAAAGTCAATTAAAAAGACTCAAGAAAAAGTTATAGATTACATGAAATTTAGTAATAAAAAACAGAACAATCATTTTGGAATGATATATGTGGCTTTATTACTATTAGCTTTAGTATGGCTTTCAACAGGATTTTTTACTGTAGATACGGATGAAGAAGGAATAATCATGAAGTTTGGTAAATATAATAGAGAAGTAAAACCAGGTTTAAATTATAAATTGCCAAGCCCTATTGAAACGGTTGAAAAAGTAAGTGTAACAAGAGTTAAAAAAGATATTATTGGTAAAATCACTAATCCAATTGGTTTTTCTAAAACTAATTATTTAGGTGGGGATAGCGCTAGACAAAATGATAATGATCTAAGTTATCCTAAAGAAAGTCAAATGCTTACTGGAGATGAAAATATCATTGATATGCATTTTTATGTACAGTGGAAAATTATGGATCCAAAAGATTATCTATTCAATATTAAAGATAGCAAAAGTGAAAATATTGTGAGAAGTGCGGCTGAAAGTGTTATGAGGCAAGTTATTAGTGAAGTTACCTTATCGGAAGCATTATCGGAAAAGCGGTTGTTAATTGAACAGGATGTTAAAAAAGGATTACAAAAAATAATGGACTCATATAATTCTGGAATCGGAATTGTTAGTGTTGGAATTTTATATAGTTATGTTGGACCAGAAGTTAGGGATGCATATCGTGATGTACAATCAGCTAAGGCTGATAGAGAAAGGTTTATCAATCAGGCGCAAGCATATAGAAATGAAATTATACCGAAAGCAAAAGGTGAGGCCGCAACATTAGTAGAAAAGGCTCTTGCATATAAAGAATCCACCGTATCAAAAGCAAAAGGTGAAGCAAGCAAATTTAATGAAATTTTTAAAGCCTATTCGGTTGATAAAGATATTACAAAAAAGCGGATGTACTTAGATACAATGGAAAAAGTTTATCAAAATACTAGCAAAGTTATTATTGATAAAGATATAGCGAAAGGAATATTACCATTTTTACCGCTTAATAAGATGGATAACAAATAATGATAATAAATAAAATTGAGGTGCAATGAAAAAAGTTCAAAGTAGTTTGCTTATAGCATTTATAATAATGCTATTTTTTGTGGCTAATTCAATTTATGTGTTAGATCAAAGAAAAACTGCAATTATTATACAGTTTGGTGAAGTCATGAGTGAAGTAATTAAACCTGGATTAAAAGTTAAATTACCACTGATTCAAGATGTAAAGTTTTTTGACAAGAGAATACAAAACTTAACGTTTAAAATGAGTGAAAACAGTGAGGTTGTTGCTTTTGATCAAAAGACAATGAAAGTGGATGCTTATGCAAAATACAAAATAATTAATCCTAAAAGTTTTTATGAAGTGGTACAAGATGATTATAAATTTAGAATTAGACTAGAATCCATCATTGAATCTGGAATTAGAGAAGTTATTGGTAGGGTAAAATTTATTGAGATTTTAGGTGCTAAGAGAAATAAAATCAGAGAAGATATAATAAGTATAGTCAATCAAAATGTTAAAAGTTTTGGAGTAGATATTATTGATGTTAGGCTTATTAGAGTAAATTTGCCAGACAAAGCAAGAAAAGCAGTTTATGAGAGGATGATAACAGAAAGGGAGAAAGAAGCTAAAGAAATTAGGGCTATAGGGCATCAAGAGAGTGAAATAATTAAAGCTAAATCAGATAAGGAAAAAGCAATTCTTATTGCTGAAGCTAATAAAGAATCAGATATAATTAAAGGGAAGGGTGATGCCGAAGCTATCAATATATATGCTCAAGCTTATGGCAAAGATAGAGATTTTTATGAATATTATAAATCATTGGATGTGTATAAAAATTTATTTAATAAAGATTCTTCTTTAGTAGTTTCATCAAATAATAAATTTTTAAGATATTTTAATAATTAATGATTTTAAAATAACTATACCTTAATGAAAAAATTAAAAATTGGCGTTTTATTTGGAGGTTTATCAGCTGAGCATGAAGTTTCAATTAAATCAGCAATTTCTATAATTAAAAACCTTAATACAGATAAATATGTACTTATACCTATATATATAAGTACCAAAGGTGAGTGGAATTACATAGATTTAACCTTACTATCAGATGATTTAGACCTTGTAAGTTTAATTGATCATATTATACAGTGTATAGATCATATTAAAATTCAAAAAAATGGTAATAATAACTATATCAAACCTATAAACTTAAGTGAAATAAATAAATTGGTTGATGTATTATTCCCCATTATACACGGTAAAATAGGAGAAGATGGTGTGTTGCAAGGTTTTCTTGAATTAATTGATATTCCATATATTAGTTCAAATATTTTGAGCTCCTCAATCACAATGGATAAAGAATTTACCAAAATAATATTAAAAGAAAATGATACTTTAATTACCCCATATATCAGCATTAAAGAATATCAGTATAACGATCAAAAAAAGAGAAATGAGTTTATTCAAGTTATTAAGAGCAATTTTTCTTTACCTATATTTGTTAAGCCAGCCAATGGTGGCTCCAGTATTGGTATAAAAAAGTTAAATTCATTTGAAAATCTATTGGATAGCATAGAAAATGCATTTAAATATGATAATAAAGTTTTGGTTGAACAAGGTGTTTTAGGTAAAGAAATAGAGATATCTGTGCTTGAAAATATTGATGATTATGATCAACCAATAGTAAGTTATCCAGGAGAGTTAATTCCAAATGATGAATTTTATAGTTATAAAGCAAAGTATATAATGAAAGATGGTGCAAAATTTCAAATTCCTGCAATATTTGATGCTTCTATAACAAGTGCAATTAGAAAAAAAGCCGGAGAAATTTTTAAAATATTAGGATGTAATTGCCTTGCAAGAGTGGATTTTTTTCTTGAAAACAAAACTAATAAATTATTTTTTAATGAGATAAATACACTACCTGGGTTTACTGAAATAAGCCTATATCCTAAATTATTAGATCATTATGGTATTAAATATAAAGATTTATTAGATAAGTTAATAGCCTTATCACTAAAAAAGCATAATCTTAATAGGATTAAAAATAAAAATTCTATTGATATTTTAAGCTCTATCAAACTAGACTAAATTAAACAATACAAATAATTTTAATGAATATAGTAGATATTGTTAACTACTTCGTAGCTGGATATTTCGGATTAATAATAGGCAATTTTGCAACTTCTTTTTATTTTAGAATTCCAAGAAATATTTCATTGGTGGGCTTTAATTATGGTAATTCTGTTCCTCCAAGTTGTTCAAAATGTAACCATTATTTAAAACTAAAGGAATACATACCAATTTATGGGTATATCTTTTGTAAAGGTAGGTGTAATTATTGCGGTGCAAAAATTGATTTTAATTACTTTATTATTGAAATTTTTTCATTATTTTTATCCTTATTTTGCTATTATAATTTTTATTTTCTTGATTGGTATATAATATTTATTTTATTTGGAGTAATATCCTTAATAATGTCCCTTACGTTATACACAAGCAATAAGCTTGATGTTAAATTTTTATTATTTAATATATTTTTGGCAATAATATATAAAACGTTATTAAGTTTAACAATTTATGATTGGGTTTTTAAAATTGCTATATGTTCAATTTTTTATACGCTGTGTATGCATATTTCTTATAAATACAATTTTAAAAATATACATTTAGAATTATTGAAAATTTTCTCTGTAGCATTTTTTTGGTTTGATTTGAATTTGATGATACCTTATGCTTTACTCATAACAGCAACTTATTACATATATATCAAATTTAATATGCAAATTGCTAAATATATATACTATGGTAGTTATGTACTTATATTTCTTATAACAATTATTAATCATTTGATAACATTATAATGGTAGAATCGAATTTAGAGTCTTTAGAGGATAAAGCATCATCGAATACTGATTATCATGATGAAGCTTTAGATTGGTTTTTCTTTAAATATGTGAATATAAATATATACGTCAGATATATATTAGTTGTTACTATCATCTTTATTTTGGCAGCGTTTGTAACTTATAAGACAGCTAAATTTAACAAGCATTCTAAAGATTATCCATTCCCTATTTATTTTGATAACGAAGTTGAATATTATCCAAAAATTCAAAGTACAGGAATAAAAAACGAAAATATTAACATATCTATAGCAAGATACTTGATCACAAATTATTTAAAAATGAGGGAAGAATTTGATTCTAATAGTCTAAATCCTAAAAATTTAAATGAAAGATTAAATTATATTAATAATGTTTCATCTCTTATAGTATTTCAAAAATATTTTAAATTTATTAATATTGATAATAATCCAGAAAGTCCTTTATTGAAATATAGGTATAAAAATAGTAGGATAATTGAAATTAATGATGTAGAATTTTTAAAAAATGTTAATGTACCTTCATATGCGAAGGTATCTTACAAAGTTCGCTCGTTAGTTGACGATAAAGAAACATCTGAGGAAAAAGTAGCTGAGATTAATTTTTTTATGTCGGAAATTAATAAAAGATTTATAAATTCAAAAGAAAATATAAATTTTTTGATAACTAATTATACAGATTGATACGTTAAATAATTTTATGAAAAATAAATATCTAAAAAATCTACTTATCTTCTTTGTTTTTTTTAATATGTGTATTTGTTGCAATGCAACTGTGATGCCTAGATCTATGGGAGGAGAAGATAGAATTAAAATAATTAATTACGTACCAAATGCTGTATTTAGGTACATAGGGCACTATTATTACCAAACAATTATAGAATTTTCATTAGATGAAGAGATTCAAACTATAACTATGGGTACACCAACTCCTTGGCAAATTGTTCCTGCGGGAAATAGGATTTTTCTCAAACCCATTGAGGATGATGCAACTACAAACATGACTGTAATTACAAATAAAAGGATGTATTTTTTTGAAATGCATGCGAAAAATGCGAATAGTATCAATGACCCTGACTTAGCTTTTATTGTTAAATTTGTTTATCCTAGTGAGACAAATTATTCTGCTGTGAAGCATGTGGAAAGTAATAGTGGGCCTGATTTGACAAAACCGGAATTATATAATTTTAATTATAGAATTAGTGGTAGCGCTGTAAATATTGAGCCGATTCAAATTTTTGATGATGCAAGGTTTACATATTTTAAATTTAGAGAGATAAATACAGAACTACCTGCAATATTTCTTGTTAATAATGATGGAAGTGAGGCGCTTATTAACTATAGAGTTGAAAAAGGTTACGTTATTGTTGAGAGAGTGACTGAGAAATATACATTAAGACATGGAAATGATGTAATTTGTGTTTTCAATGAAAAACCGCAGATTTATAATAATTCTATTAAAAAATAGTTTACGCATATTTTATTTAAATGGCCTATTTAATAAAAAGCTTAAAGTTATTAATGGCTATAACTTTAATGTGTCTGATGATTTTTGTTTCAATTGCTATCATTACGTATGATAAGCTTGATCCATCATCATTAAATGCAATAAAAGCCTTAAATACACATAATTTTTTTGGTATTTATGGAGCTAATGTTGCGGATATTTTGATGCAAACTTTTGGTTACTCAATTATATTGCCAATAGTTTTTTTCCTTATTTTCGCCATCAAAGTACTAAATAATCTACCTAATAAATTTTTTATATATAGAACGTT
>Ga0114932_10002644_pt1 | contig 18598 bp, 12 predicted proteins | sample 2SBtaG_2_FD_87286 | JGI IMG/M metagenome (GOLD analysis project Ga0114932, IMG submission 87286) | Deep subsurface microbial communities from Kolumbo volcano to uncover new lineages of life (NeLLi) - 2SBTROV12_ACTIVE470 metaG | ecosystem: Environmental > Aquatic > Marine > Volcanic ... | reverse complement strand
GGTCCGACGTGGCAACAGTGTGGCCATCGGTGGCGATGGCCAGGTGACCTACGGCGATGCGGTGTTGAAGGCCGACACGACCAAGATCCGCAAGCTGCTTGATGGGCAGGTCTTGGTCGGTTTCGCCGGGAGCACCGCCGACGCCTTCGCGTTGCTGGAACGATTCGAAGCCCGGGTGAAAGACTTTCCCGGCAATATCCCGCGTGCCGCGACCGAGTTGGCACGAGACTGGCGAACCGACCGTGTGCTGCGACGACTGGAGGCGATGATGATCGTCGTCGGCCCGACCGACAGCCTGCTGGTCACGGGAAATGGCGATGTCGTTCAACCCTCCGACGGCATCCTCGGCATCGGCTCCGGTGGCCAGTACGCCGTGGCTGCCGCCAGAGCCCTCGTGGCTCATACCGAGATGACATCCGGTGACATCGTCCGCTCAGCCCTGGGCGTCGCCTCGGAAATCGATATCTACACCAACGACCAGTTGGTGGTGGAGGAGTTGCCGTGTCCGAGCTGACACCGCGTCAAATTGTCACCGAACTCGATCGACATATCGTTGGCCAGGATGCTGCCAAGCGGTCCGTGGCAATCGCGTTGCGGAACCGCTGGCGTTGGAAGCAACTGCCCGATGACCTCCGCCGCGATGTCACCCCCAAGAACATCCTGATGATCGGTCCCACCGGTGTGGGAAAGACCGAGATCACTCGGCGACTCGCCCACCTGACCGGGGCCCCGTTCGTGAAGGTCGAGGCATCGAAGTACACCGAGGTGGGTTATTACGGACGCGATGTCGAGAGCATGATTCGCGACCTGGTCGACGCGGCGATTCACATGGTCCGCGAGAAGAAGCAAGCCGAGGTCAAGGACGACGCGGCAGCCCGCGCCGAGGAACGGTTGCTGGATTTGCTGGTTCCCCCGATGGAATGGGTGCCCGGTGACGATCCGGACGAAGACACCAAGGCACTCGAACGGCACGAACGGACCCGTGAGAAATTCCGCAAGATGCTCGCCGACGGGGAACTCGAAGACAGTGTCGTGGATGTCCATGTCGAAAAGAACCAATCCCCCGTCCAGGTCTTCTCGACAATGGGCCTGGAACAGGTCGACGTCGACGTGCAGAACATGCTGGAACGGCTCATGCCGCGACAGGGCAACGATCGTGAATTGCCAGTCTCGGACGCTCGACGGGTGCTGACCGAACAGGAAGTCGAAGGATTGCTCGACGACGATGCCGTCTCCGAAGAAGCCGTCCGCCTCGCCTCCGACAGCGGAATCGTATTCCTGGACGAGGTCGACAAGATCTGTGGTCCCGAGGAATCCGGCAAGGGCGGCGCCGACGTCAGCCGCCAGGGAGTGCAGCGCGACCTGTTGCCGATTATCGAGGGAACCACCGTGCAGACCCGTAACGGGTCAATCAACACCGAACACATCCTGTTCATTGCAGCCGGAGCGTTTCACCGCTCACGTCCCAGCGATCTGATGCCCGAACTGCAGGGTCGTTTCCCGATACGGGTTGAACTCAACGACCTGACCCGCGATGACTTTGTCCGGATCCTCACCGAGCCCTCCAGCAGCCTGACTCGGCAGTACCAGGCCCTGTTGGCCACCGACGGTGTGAAGGTGAAGTTTCACAAGGATGGAGTCGCGGCCATCGCCGATTTCGCTTTCCAGGTCAACCAGTCGACACAGAACATCGGCGCCCGACGACTGCACACGATCCTCGAGAGACTGCTCGAAGCGGCCAGCTTCGAGGCCCCCGAGGAGGGACAGGGAACTCTGAAAGTCGATGCCGCTTACGTCCGGAAAGCGCTCGAAGAGGTGATCCGGGACGAGGACCTCAGCCGGTTCATCCTGTGAGGGAGATCCGACTCTAGATGTCCGACTGTCGCTGTTGTTCACGCCATTGCTTGCGCAACCGACGACGCTCACGCTTGCTCAGCCCCTTCAGGGATTCCGGATCGGGAAACCCGCTACCAAAACCAGACTCGGCATCATCGATCCGGTAACGCGAATCGTTGTCCTGGTAAGAGTTCTCCGAAGTGTCTTCGTACTCTGAATAGGCGTAGGCGTCCTCTTCGACCGACTCCTCAACCGTCTCCTCTTCTTGGTCCTCGTCCGAGTACGTCTCGTACTCGTCCTGCTCCTCCTCGTGACTCTCCTCCTCGTGTCTCTCCTCCTCGTTAGCGGCAACCTCCTCGTCGACAGGTTCCTCGCTCGGTTCATCAGTCTCGACGCCATCGACCGCCTTGGCCAGCTTCTTCTTTTTGCGGCGCCACTTGCGGCGCGGAGCCGGTTCGGGAGACACGTGAACCACGTGTCTCAAGAAGACGCCCATCGAAACAACCAGCAATCCGGGCGCCGAAACCATCAGGGCCAGCTTGAGGAAAGCCACCAGGTGGGGGATCCGATCAACCAGTTCCCCGTCAACGAGATTCGGCTCCACGACGAGCGCCAGTCCACCGATGGCAGTCCCTGCCGAGGCCCACATCAGGAACCTCGCCGTGCGACTGGTCTTCAATTCTCCATCCATCACCCAGACCACGCTGGCAACCAGTGCACCCAGGGGCAACAACCACGCCAGCGTCTCCCGTTGCCAGACCGTCTCGAAACCAAACTGCATCAGCAACAACTGGGAAATCGACCGGTGGGCTCCGGTGCCAACCACCCCCGCGATCACCAGCCAACTGATCGCCACGCGGGTCCAGGCACGGTAGCGTCCGTCGAAGTCGGTCAGGCAATGCCCGCGGACCCACCCGATCACCAGGGCCAATTGTGCAGCCACAACCAGTAGTGCACTGGCCATCCATGTGGCGGCCGAGGCCGAATCCACTCCAAGAACCACCGAGTAGGGAATTCGAATACCTTCGGGAATGCTCTGCTGGAACCAGGCTGCGGCGATCACCGCGTCACAGGCCGACAACAACAACAGCGACCACGCCAGAACCGCCCAGCCGGATCGTGGCACGACTGAACGGATACTCAGCGTCGCCGGCTTGGACGGTTGTGCCTCGGAAAGACTCCCAGCGTCCTCCACCCTTGTCTCGTCAGTCATCTCGTCCACTCCCTGATCAACGGCCAACCGTCTTCGCCTGCGTTCGTCCAACCAGCGTGCGCCGGCAAATCGCATCGCCATCGCACTCACTCCTATCCCAGGTTCACCCGGTCAGCAGGCCCAGCCGTTCGGTTGAACGAAACTGACAATATCTGCACCGGGCTCATTCGCTTCTTATCGGCATTCCCCACCCGTTTTCGTTGGTTCAACCACTGCCCGGACCAAGGTTTCCCGACTATGCTGGTACTGGAGACTGCCGCTGGAACCAACTTTTGAATTCGCGTGAACAGATCCCCGCGTCGCCAGGACACTCAACAATATGCCATCCGGTTCTTCCTACAGGCTGTCAGGAAACTCGCGGTCCCGCCGGCGGTTGCTGGTCCTGCGGGCCGCTGCCGAACTGGAAGAAAAACAAGCCCAACGGCTGGCCCGGGCTGCGGAAGCCGCATCGGCAGATCACAACAAGCCCGTGGTCGAGGAACAGGTCGCCGTACAAGCCACGGAATCCATCGGGGCAGCAGTCCCCGAACTGGCCGGACAACTGGCCGGACAAGTCACAGAACAACTGGCAGACGACGGCAGCGAATCGGATCCGGCCAACGACAATTCGCCCGGGTTGGACACGCTGCTCCCACAACAGCCGACAACCGACGGGTCCGATGAGCTTGCAACCATCCAAGAACTGGTCGCCGGTCCGCGACCAGCGACATGGGTCTTCTGTGGTGACGGGCCCGACGAAACGGCGTTTCCAGATCTTTTCGCCGCCGAGCTTCGCACCACCTATCGCCGGCCACTCGACGCTGTCGTCAACACGCTGGTGCCTGGATCGCCAATAGAAACCGTGCTCGAAAACCTCGAGTGGCAATTGGCCCGTTTCCAGCCTGACGTCATTCAACTGATCATTGGTCCGGCCGCCGCATCAGCCGGACCGGAATTTGCCGACACGCTAACCCAACTGGTCGATCAACTGCGCGAGCTCGACGCCGCGATTGTGATTCACGCTCCCGATCCCGGCGGATCCGATGAACTGGCCAAGCCTGTCGAGCAGATCCGTGAGCTGGCCAACTCACGAGACATTCCGGTGATTGATCATGCCGACACCGACAGTGACCACGACCGGGTCAATCGCCTCTGCCACACACTCAATCTGCAACGCCCTGGCGACTAATCGTTCACCGGGACGAGCCGCCACGTGCGCTGCCCGGGTTGGCAATCTCGGCTACGTGTCGCTGGTCGCCTGGTCCGCAACCGACTGCATCCAGTCCTGCAGGGCGCGGACGCGAGGGACGGGACTCTCGACCATCGCCTCCAGTGCCCTCACCACGGCCAGGCATCCCGGCAGAGTGGTCACACAGGGCACCCCGTGAGCGACCGCTGCGGCACGGATCTTGCCCTCGTCGGTCCGTGCCCCCTTGCCATTGGGCGTATTGAAAATGAACTGGATGTCGCCATTGGCGAGAAAGTCCAACAGGTTGGGACGCCCCTGGGCCAGCTTCTTGATCGTCTCGACCTCAACTCCCGCCTCGCGCAACACGTCGGCGGTCCCGGATGTGGCCACCAGTTGGAATCCCATCGCCGCCACCCGCCGCGCCGGTTCGACCATCGCTGTCTTGTGCGGACTGGCCATGCTGATGAACACCTGGCCCTCCCGCGGCAGATCGTTTCCGGCTGCAAGCTGGCTCTTGGCAAACGCCAGGGCAAATGACTCGTCAATCCCCATCACCTCGCCCGTCGAACGCATCTCCGGGCCCAGGATAATGTCGACCCCGGCGAACCGATTGAACGGGAAGACGCTCTCCTTGACCGACGTGTGCTCCGGGACGACCTCCGCGGTCACGCCCAGTTCCTCCAGGGTCTCACCGGCCATCACCTTGGCGGCCACGCGGGCCAGCGAGATACCGGTGGACTTGGACACAAACGGCACCGTCCGGCTGGCGCGGGGATTCACCTCCAGCACGTACAGCATGTTGTCCTTGACGGCAAACTGGATATTCATCAGTCCGCGGACTTGCAGGGCCTCCGACAACTTCCTCGCCGCCACCTTGATCTCCTCGATCATCTCTCCCGGCAACGAGTAGGGAGGCAGGGCACAGGCAGAATCCCCCGAGTGGACTCCCGCCTCCTCGATGTGTTCCATCACCCCACCGACGAGCGTCATCTTTCCGTCCCCGATCGCGTCGACGTCGACCTCGATCGCGTCCTCGAGGAACTTGTCGATCAACACCGGGTGATCCGGCGAGGCCTCGACCGCCTCGGTCATGTACCGAACCAACGAGACTTCGTCGTAGCAGATCTCCATCGCCCGACCACCCAGCACGTAACTGGGACGGACCAGGATCGGATACCCGACCTGCTCGGCCACGGCGCGAGCCTGTTCGACGTTGGTGGCAATGCCGTTGGGGGGCTGTCGCAAACCGGACTGGCGGAGAATCGACTGGAACCTCTCGCGGTCCTCGGCCGCGTCGATCATATCAGGCGACGTGCCAATGATTGTCACGCCCGAGGCCTCGAGCCCCCGGGCCAGGTTCAACGGTGTCTGGCCCCCGAATTGAACAATCACGCCGTCGGGTTTCAGCCGGTCACAAATGTTCAGCACGTCCTCGGTCGTCAACGGCTCGAAGAACAGCAGGTCGGACGTGTCGTAATCGGTCGAAACGGTCTCGGGATTCGAGTTGACCATGACGCTCTCGATGCCCAGTTCGCCCAACGCAAACGCGGCCTGGCAACAACAGTAGTCAAACTCGATCCCCTGGCCGATCCGGTTGGGTCCACCACCAAGAATCATGATCCGTGGATGGTTGTCCTCGTTCCCGGGCGTCTCGTCCTCGTCCTCGTATGTCGAGTAGTAGTACGGCGTGTAAGCCTCGAACTCGGCGGCACAGGTGTCGACCTGCTTGAAGGTCGCGGCAATCCCCAGCTCCAGCCGATGGCTCCGCACCTCGCTCTCATTCGTGTCCCACCACCCGGCCAACTGCTGGTCAGAGAACCCGTTGCGCTTGGCCTCCCGCAGCACGTCCCGTGGCACATCCTCAATTCGGTGATACTCGCGTAACTGCTGTTCACGCTCGATCAGCTGCCGCAGTTGGTGCAGGAACCAGGGGTCGATTCCGGTCAACTCCTGAATCTCATCAACGCTCATCCCGTCCAGCAGGGCGAATCGCAGGTGAAAGATTCGCTCGTCGTTGGCAATCGACAGTTTCTTCTGGATCTGGTCAGGGGTCGGTTGCCGTGGCGTGCCCCATGGATCCTTTTTGCCCCCCCCCAGGCCAAAGTAACCAATCTCCAGGCCACGCAAGGCCTTTTGCAGTGACTCGCGAAACGTCCTGCCGATGGCCATCGTCTCACCGACGGACTTCATCTGCACGGTCAACTCGGCATCCGCATCAGGAAACTTCTCGAACGTCCATCGGGGGATCTTGGTGACCACGTAATCGATGGTCGGCTCGAAGCAGGCAGGCGTTTCACGGGTGATGTCGTTGGAGATCTCGTCCAGACGGAAGCCGACGGCCAGCTTGGCTGCGATCTTGGCGATCGGGAACCCGGTCGCCTTGCTCGCCAGGGCACTGGAACGGCTCACCCGAGGGTTCATCTCGATGATCACCATTCGACCCGACGACGGATCAATGGCAAATTGCACGTTCGAACCACCCGTCTCAACACCGATCTCACGCATGCAGGCAATCGTCGCATCCCGCATCCTCTGGTATTCCTTGTCGGTGAGTGTCTGGGCCGGCGCGACGGTAATCGAGTCCCCCGTATGAACACCCATCGGGTCAAGGTTCTCGATCGCGCAGATGATCACGACGTTGTCGGCGACGTCCCGCATCACCTCCATCTCGAACTCTTTCCACCCGATCACGGATTCCTCGAGCAGGACCTCGTGAACTGGCGAAAGTTCCAGGCCACGACGGACCTTGGCTTCAAACTCGTCCTTGTTGTATGCGATTCCTCCGCCCGATCCGCCCAGCGTGTAACTGGGACGAATGACCATCGGCAGCCCGATCTCCCGGACCGCTTTCCGCGCCTCCTCGATGTTGTGCACGATGAAACTGAGGGGAACATCCAGGCCGATCGACTCCATGGCCTTCTTGAAGCTCGAACGCTCCTCGGCCTTGGCGATCACGTGCTCCTTGGCCCCGATCAATTCGACGCCCAGTTGGTCGAGCACCCCGCGACGGGCCAGGTCCATGGCCACGTTGAGCCCGGTTTGCCCACCCAGCGTTGGCAGCAACGCGTCGGGGCGTTCCACCTCGATGATCTTCTGGACGTACTGCCAGGTGATCGGTTCGATGTAAGTCCGATCCGCCATCTCGGGATCGGTCATGATCGTGGCGGGGTTCGAGTTGACCAGGATCACCTCGTACCCTTCCTCGCGCAACGCCTTGCACGCCTGGGCACCTGAATAGTCGAATTCACAGGCCTGACCGATCACGATCGGGCCCGATCCGATTATCAGAATCTTCTGAATGTCGTCTCGACGGGGCACGGCAGCACGCTATGACGGACGGTCCCCGTTGACGAAAGTCGCCCGGATGGGGACAAATTTCCCCAACCGTAACAATCTTATGGGCGGATGCAAGAGTGCCCATGGTCACAACCTCCAACAACACCGCCACGGAATCTCCGTCCACAATCTCCGGTTGACTCGACCTCGACCGCTCGCCCGGGCACAATGGCTTGGCCAAGGCTTGTTAGACACCTCGTGAGGAAATCACCGTGAAGACAATTGTTTCCGCCCTGCTCGTCCTGGTCACCATCGCCAGCAACGCGGCTTTCTCGGCCGACGCCACCGTCAGGCTCAAACGCGGGAAAGACTCGGTCGAGGTGACTGTCGACGGCAAGCCATTTGCCACCTACAACACCAGCAGCAAGTTGCCCAAGCCGTTCTTTCTTCCGGTTCGAGGTCCCCAGGGCACAGTGATCACGCGATCTCTCGAACACCAGGAAGACCACCCGCACCACAAGGGAGTCTGGGTGGCCGTCGACGAGATCAACGAGGTGAGGTTCTGGGCCGAGAAGGGCAAGATCGTCAATCGCAAGATCTCGCTGGATCGGAAGCAGGGCAACCCCGCCGTGATGGTCGTCACCAACGACTGGCTCGGGGACGATGGAAAGCCGATCGTGGTCGAGACGACCCAGATCAGCATCTTCGCCAACCGCCTGTTCTCCTACGACATCACGTTCACCGCACACCGCGACACGGTCACCTTCGGCGACACCAAGGAAGGTTTGTTTGGAGTCCGCATGCGGAATGAACTGCGTGAAAGCGAGGGCGGCAAGGTGATCAACGCGGCCGGCAGTATCGGCAGCAAGGCCTGCTGGGGCCGGGTCAGCAACTGGATCGATTATTACGGAACCGTCGACGGCAAGACGGTGGGAATGACGCTGTTTGACCACCCGCTGAACTTCCGTCGTTCCCGGTACCACGTCCGCAACTACGGCCTGTTCACCATCAGCCCGTTCGGCGAACGGGCCTACACCGGCGGACAGCGACCGGCCAACCCGGCCCTGCTGACCCGTGGTGGCAAACTGAGACTCCGTTACGGACTCTACATTCACTCGGGCAACACCAAGCAGGCCAAGGTTGGCAGCACGTACATCGACTATCTCAAGGTTTCCGGCGACGGCTTCGTGCTTCGGTCCCCCGAAGAACCGAAATCGGTCACGGCATCTGGAGGTGACCAGTAGGAGTTGTCGAGGGCGTCACCGACGGGGACCAGAAACCAATCACCCGGTCAGTTCCTCGATCGGTCGCCATGCCACCCACCGGGTTCCACCGCCCTTCGCGGGAACACCGGCAGCCTCTATAATTGCCCCCCTCGCGCCCCCGGCGGCGCCTCTCCAACCTCACTCCACAAACCACAGCACATCACCATGCTGCGTACCCACACATGTGGCGAACTTCGGGCCGACCACATCGGCCAGACCATAACACTCGGCGGATGGGTCCAGAATTATCGTGACCACCGGGGACTGGTTTTCATTGATCTCCGTGATCGCTACGGCATCACCCAGGTCGTCTTCAATCTCTCGCACGACGAGCAGATGCAGGCGGTCGCCCGGGCGCTGCGAAGCGAGGACGTGATCCAGGTCGAGGGCGAGGTGATCAGCCGATCGGAGAACGTGAACCCGAAGCTGGCCACCGGCGAGATCGAGATCAAGACGACTCGGCTGCACGTTTTTAGCAAGAGCAAGACGCCACCGTTCGAACCGAGTTCCACAGAGTTGCCCAACGAGGAATTACGGCTGAAGTACCGGTTTCTGGACCTCCGGCGGGACGCTCTCAAAAACACACTGGTGCTGCGACACAAGCTGACCAAGGCCGCTCGCGATTTTTTCGACAGGAACGACTTCCTGGAAATCGAAACACCAATGCTGGGCCGCAGCACTCCCGAGGGAGCACGTGACTACCTCGTCCCCAGCCGTGTGCATCCCGGCAGCTTCTTTGCCCTGCCCCAGAGTCCCCAGATCTACAAGCAGATCCTGATGATCGCCGGCTACGATCGTTACGTGCAGATGGCACGCTGCTTCCGGGACGAGGACTTACGGGCCGACCGTCAACCGGAGTTCACCCAGATCGACGTCGAGATGGCCTTTGTCCAGCGCGACGACATTCTCGAGATCATTGACGGCCTCATGGCTCACCTGGTCAAGGAAGTTCGGGACGAAGAACTGGCCCTGCCGTTGCCACGGTTGACCCACGCCGACGTGATGGAACGTTTCGGGACCGACAAACCCGACCTGCGATTCGACATGGAACTGGTCGATATCGGTGAGATTGCCGGGGCATGCGAATTCGGAGTGTTCAAGAACACGATCGAATCCGGTGGCCGTGTCCGCGGCCTGAATGCTCGCGGAGCCGCCGAGAGCTACAGCCGGAAGAGGATCGATGAGTTGACCAATTTCGTGGGCGACTACGGCGCGAAGGGCCTCGCATTTTTCCGGGTCGCCGACGGTGTCCTCGACTCACCCATCGCCAAGTTCCTCGACCAGGAACACCACACGGCGATCATCGAGGCGTTTTCGGCCGAACCGGGTGACCTGTTGTTCTTCGTCGCCGATTCCAACTCGGTGACGTCCGCCGCGCTGGCAGCACTCCGCAACCGGTTGGGCGCCGAACTGGAACTCTACAATCCCGGCGAACTGAATATCGCCTGGGTGATTGACTTTCCGCTGCTGGGATGGAACGAGGGTGAGGAACGCTGGGATGCCGAGCATCACCCGTTCTGCTACCCGGTCGAGGAGGACGTGGACTCTCTCACCAGCGATCCCGGTGCCGTGCGGGCCCAGTCCTACGACTTGATCTGCAACGGTTATGAGGCCGGCAGTGGCAGCATTCGTATCCACGATCCACTCGTCCAGCAGCAGGTCTTCGACCTACTGGGGATCGAGGCCGAGGAGGCCGAGATGAGATTCGGCTTCCTGCTGGAGGCACTACGTTACGGTGCACCGCCTCACGGTGGCATCGCGCTGGGACTGGACCGCTGGGTCATGCTATTTGCCGGACACGACAACATCCGCGACGTGATCGCCTTCCCCAAGACGCAGAAGGCCGCCGATTTGCTCAGCGGTGCACCCTCAACCGTCGACGACCGTCAACTCCGCGATCTGTCGATCAAGACCGACCTGCCCGACCCTGCCGCAACCTCCTGAAATGGCCCGGGGTCGACCGGGGAAACAGGACCGGATGAACCCATGCCGGCCAAACAGCCCCCACGCTATCTCGACAACCACGCCACCACGCGAACCGATCCGCGTGTGGTCGAAGCCATGCTGCCATTCTTCAGTGAACGCTTCGGAAATGCGGCCAGCATCGGCCACTCTTTCGGGGATGACGCGGCACGGGCCGTCGAAACCGCTCGCGAGCAAGTGGCCAGCCTGGTGGGGGCACGGCCCGAGGAGGTCATTTTCACCAGTGGGGCAACCGAGGCCAACAACCTCGCTCTGAAGGGACTCTTGAGCACCTCCGGCAATCGACGTCACCTGGTCGTCTCGGAGGTCGAACACCCCTCGGTCCTCGATCCCGTCTCGCGGCTGGCTCGGGACGGCTGCCGGGTGACTCGTGTCGGCTGCGACACAGCCGGGCAGGTCGATCCGGCGGAGGTCGCCGCTGCGATCGAACCGGACACTGCCCTGGTCAGTGTGATGTGGGCCAACAACGAGGTCGGCACCATCAACCCGGTTGCCGAAATCGCCGACCGCTGTGCCGACCACGGGGTGGTCTTCCACACCGATGCCGTGCAGGCCGTCGGACGTATCCCGGTCAACTGCCGCAACGTCACCGCGGGACTGCTGGCACTGTCGGCTCACAAGATCTACGGTCCCAAGGGCATCGGGGCCCTGATCGTCCGACGAGGTTCACAACGGATTCGGCTCCTCCCACAAATCGAAGGAGGTGGTCACGAATCTCATCTCCGCAGTGGAACGCTGCCGGTGCCGCTGATCGTCGGATTCGGTACCGCTTGCCGACTCGCGGCCGACGCCCTCGAATCCGAATCAGTCCGACTGGCGGGATTGGACAAAACACTGGCCGCGGGCATCCGGAAACGTCTCGAGGGCGTGCACGTCAACGGACACCCCGATGACAGGCTTCCGGGCAACATGAACCTGGGATTTGAAGGTGTCGACGGTGATGCCCTGCTGGCCGGCCTGAAACGGATCGCCGTCAGCAGCGGGTCGGCCTGCACCACCGCCGATCCCGGCACCAGCCATGTGCTGGCAGCAATGGGGGTCCCCCAGACACTCAGCCGGGCCAGTCTCCGGTTTGGCCTGGGACGGTTCAACACCGAGGACGATATCCTGGCAGCGATCGACGACGTCGTGGGGACCGTCGAGCGATTGCGAACAACAACGCGGCCGGGTTGAAAAAGACCGCCGGTTGACACGGTGGCCACGGCGGCACTACAGTCCCGCCCCGCCCTGATTCCGCCCGGAGACTCTCGGTGTCATCACCTCCCTCACAACGGTTGCCCGATTGGCACCGCGTCTGGGCTGTTTTGGCCACCGGGTTGCCGCTGGCGGTTCTGACCGTTGGCTGCCTGAATTCACAACGGGTGCCCCCTGATACGGCGAAACGACCGTCACGCCAGCTCCCCGCACGCCCCACCATCGCACCCGCCCGGGCGACCGGGAACAAGACACCGTCCTCGTGGAAACCGTTGAAGACGGTGCGCAGGTGGAATTCGATCGTGCTGCATCACACGGCGACCGAAGCGGGAAGCGTCGCGTCAATCCATGCCAACCATCTTCAGCGAACAACCGGCGGAAAGCCGTGGCTGGGAATCGGGTACCACTTCGTGGTCGGCAACGGAAAGGGCATGCCTGACGGATACATCGAACCAACATTTCGGTGGCGCAACCAGTTGCAGGGTGCCCACGCCGGCCAGAAGGATCACAACCAGCACGGAATCGGAATCGCGCTGATCGGCAATTTCGAGAAACGGCCTCCGACCGCCGCACAACTCGCCTCGTTGCGCCGACTGATCGTGCACCTCCGCAGCGTGTATGCAATCCCCGCCACCGGGCTCGTCGGCCACAGCGACATCAAGGCCACGGCTTGCCCGGGCAAGCTCTTCCCGCTGGCAAACCTGAAGAGAGATTTCGCCAAGGGCGGAATCACTCCTTGACGGCTTTCGCGGGAGCTTTCTTGACCGCCTTCGGATCGACACGTGTGTCCTGGGGATACACCAGCACTCGATCGTGAACCAGCACGACCAGGTCAGGCCGGTCGTCACCGGTGACATCGGCAATAATCGCCTCGCGAGGCTCGTTGCCGCCGCCGGTCGCGCCACGAAACGCTTTCTGTTCGAAGACCCGGAAATCCAGAGCGTGACGTAGTCCCTGGGCAGGCGAATGATCCAGCAAGCTCACCCGGTGAGCTCGCCTGTCGATCGCCGCAATGTCAATGCGACCGTCGCCATTGAGATCACCGCTGACGGTCGTCGAGAGGACCGTTTGCTTCCTGCGAGGTTCAAACGACGCCAGTTCCTCGACCCGAGGCCCCTTGAGACCGTTGTACAGGACCGCGAATTTTCCGTTGCCCACCAGCAGCAGGTCTTCCCGCTTGTCACCGTTCAGATCGGCAATGCGATTGGTTCGATAGGCCAGCGTCCCCAGTTCGACCTCCCGCCACGGCTTGAACAGTTTCGCTTCGCCCTCCCGCCGCATCACTCTCAATTGCTTCACCCCGGTGTCGACCAGAACAACTTCCTTGCCAGGCACTCCGTCAAGTTCGAGTGCCGCGACACCGGCAATCCTGGCGTTGGATTCACTCACGTTGTACTGGTCAGTCACCTGCCAGGCGTTGTCCGCAGTCAGCGATACGCTGCGAGCAAATTTCTGCTGGGCCACCAGGATCGACTGACGTTCGAGTCGACCGATGAACAACTGTCCGGGCGTGATGTCACCCAGTTGGATTCCACCACTGGTCGTAACGACTTTCAGTGACCCGTCCGCCTGGCTGATCACCAGCACGGGTGGCTGCTCGAGATCCTGAAACACCAGCAGGTCGGCTCGACCATCGCGGTTGGCATCGACCGAGACCAGGTACTGTGGTGTCCCCTTCAAGGTGATCGGGACCTGAGCCAGCTTTCCGAAGGGCCGGGCGGTGAACTTGCCACCGTCACCATGCGCCACCGCACCCAGAACGTACCCGCTGCCCTTGGCCGACTTGGCCACGTAAACGATTTCCGGACCTGGCTTCCCATCCACGTCGACCAGTTCACAGGCCACCGGCGAACCCGGGATGGAGATTGGTTGGGGAAATCCGAGGCGGCCACCGGTCATCCGGCTGACACCCAGTGTCTTTTCCTTGACGCTGATGACGACAACCTCGTTCCCCTTGGAACCATCGACATTTCCGATTTTGACCTGCCGAGTGTCCTCGAGACCCGGAAAAGCTGTGCCGAGATCCAGTCCGCCAGCCGGCCGCTGTCGAAAAACGATCACGCGGGCACCGGCCGGATCCGACACAGCCACGTCAGTCCGTCCATCACCGTCAATATCACCGACGGCCACGTCTCGCAGTGACTCGGTCCGGGCCGCTCCCTGCCTCCCAAACCCGTACTGGATCAGTCGCTGTTTTTGTTCGGCGATCTGGTCCCCGTCACCACGACCCTGGACCTTCAACAACTTGACACGGTTGGTTGCCGATTCAACAACCACCAGTTCGTCGCCACGGCGACCATCGAGATTCTGTAGATGGACATCGCGATGGGCAGGCAGCTTCAGCCGCATCTCCGGCCCCAGCCGACCCATCGGATCCTGCAACCGAACACAAAACGTTCGTTTCTGTGCCTCGACGGCCGTGTAGCACAGGTCCTGTCGTCCATCACCATCAAGATCATTGACACTGGCCAGCCCGAGTTGAGCCGACGTGTTCATCAGCAGTCGCGGCGTGCTCAACTTGCCCTGCTTGGACTGCAGAAAGATGGATGTTTCATACTTGCCGAGCACGACCAGGTCGTCCCGGCCATTCCCGTCCAAGTCACCGGTCGCCAGGTTGCCCCGGACCGAGTTGATATCGGCGATACGGAATTCGAACTTCTCGGACCACTCACCTTCCTTCGGCTGAAACCGGACCACCAGATAATTCGGAGCTCCCAGGTAGGCCAGGTCGGGACGACCGTCACCGTTGTAGTCACCGATGACCATCGCGGAGACCTGCCGGTCGACGGGAATCTTGCGGTGCTCGAATCGCCAATCATTCTGGACCTGGTTGACCTCTCCGTCAGGATCCTCGACCACCTCGCCGGCCGGCTTCTGCTTCCGCTGGTGCAGATAATCGATTCGGCTGTGGCTGTTGTCGGCCGCCACCAGGTCCACAAGTCCGTCGCGGTCCACATCCCGAGCCAACAGGTTGCTCGACCGCATCTCCAGCTTGAAGATCTCGACCGGCTGAAAACCGAAGTACTGCCCCAGCGGCGAGGGCCCACGAGGTTCCTGGGCCACCAGCGGATTGCCACTCAACGAACCTGCCAGCAGCAACAACACGGCCGACACGAACACTGAGATTCTGCTGCAAGAGTTCATTTTCGAGTCCATCATCAATTCGAATCTCCGGTGCCAGCAAGAACCCGCGAGACGTGGCCCCTGGTTCACATTCTGAAATTCCCTGCCGAAAGACCTTTCCCGACCCCTCCGAAGAACCGGATGAGCCGGACAGGTGACAAGTTCGGTGCAACCAGCATAAGCCGACCGATTCGGATGCCGCAAGCAGGGGGAACCGGATCGACTTGACCGATTCGACCCCACCTCACTCGTACCGACTCGGAGGAAAGCACCTTGCCCACCCGCAGGTGTTGTGGCAGACTTCAATCAGAGGGCCTCGCCCGGTTTCTTGCCGGCACGGACCACTTTTTTGGCTGCGGATATCTCGAGGACAATCATCGATGACCAAATCCCCAACCACTCTTCGCACTTGGGTCCTGGCCCTCGCCGCCCTGTTCGCCACCCCGGCCGTCGTGCCAGCCCAGGGCCTCATCTGGTCCTTGCCCGAACAGGAAGGAACCTGGGTGAGATACGAGGGCGAGTACAAGCAGACCGAGTTCCGCCCGGGAGTTGCCACCGGCGACCAGACGTTCAACTGGCGACGCAATGTGACAATCAAGTCACTGGCGACACCGGCAGAACACAAGACCGCCATGTACCGGGGGAAACCGGTCACCTGCCGTTGGATCGAGATCAAGGTCGAGACTGGCAAACCGGGCGAGCAGGGCCTGGACACCGGTCCCGGCGGAGCGAGGCTCTACAAGGTGCTGATCCCCGAATCACGAGTATTTGGCACGCTGGTACAAAACAAGAGTGTCGATGCCGATGGCATTCCCGTGTCCTTCCTGCCGATCATTCGTGGCTATCGCAAACTTGGCAACCGCAAGGAAGAGCCCATCAAGACGAAGGTTCTACAGATCTATCCGGCCATTTCACTGCTGAAACACTACAAGGTGCTTCGTGCCGAAACGGGCGAGCCCGAGAATCCGGAACTCGAAGCCCTGGGAGCAATCAACGCGATCAAATGGGTCGGAGCCGACACGCTGCAAAGTCGTGTGAGTCGATCCGAACATGAATCGGAGATCTGGCTCAGCCGTGAAGTGCCCTTCGGATTGGCACGGTGGCAAGTCAAGGTCACCCGGTCGCGAAAGCGGGAGACCGATCCCCGCGACGATTTCGTCAAGCGGACAGAGACGACCGTCGAGATGAAAGCGGTCGCGGTGGGAACCGACGCCAAGAGCGAACTGGCCGTGCAGTAATCACCTCCTGGAGGTGACTACCGGGCCGCACGCGACCGACGGTCTTTCCAGGGATCCTTCAGGTCGCCGACATACCGCTTCAGGAATCCGACGACCACGTTCTCGACACCGATCTGTTTGCCCAGCAGGTCGGTTCCCTGCAACTGCACCGGGAACGAGTTCATCCAGTTGATCCGTTTCTCGGGATCATCTGAGATCGGCTTGAGAAAATTGTAGACCCGATTGGCATCGGCCAGTGGAACCCTCGACCGGCGTTCGCCCACGCAGACCAAAAACGCAGCCTTGCCCTTGAGGAACTTCATCGGGCGGTTGATGGTCATGCCCGGCAGGCTGCCCTGGGGACTGAGCAACACCAGTGCCCGGACATCCTGGCCGCGCGGTGTCCGTGCGGCCACGGTGGGTGCGTCGGAATGCGGTTTCTTGGACCAGTCGTTGGCGGCAAACACCACGGCCACCGGGCTGCTCATTCCCGCCGCCACCACACCCAGCTTTCGCATGTTCAGGCGTTTCTTCTGGTGCTCGGAAAAAATGAACTTCTTGATCGCCTCCATGTCGCTGGTCACCATCAACTGGTAGTCGAACCGGGTCAGCTTCGAACCACCGCCCTTCTTTTTGCCCGCGGCTTTGACACCGGACGTGGGCTTGCTCTGGCCGTGCTTCCGCAGATCGGCGGCGATCACCGCAAAGCCCTCTTTCTGTAGCCCCTCGGCCAGCCCGCCCTTGCGAGTCCAGATCAGGCGACTGCCGTTCTGCATGTGCAGCAATACCACCACGGCCGCATTCTCCTTCAGCCGCGACGGGTAGTAGGTCACGTGGATCGGCCAACTGTCTCGTGCACCAGCCAGCGTACGATCCTCTTTGTTGGCCTGTTGAGCCATCACCGGCGGGGCCAGACCGACCACGAGGGCAACGGCAAACAACACGAAAAATCGGCATGGCAGGGAGGTCCCGGACATGACATCGGTCCTCGAGCAACGTTCGAAACGGGAATTGCGAGTCAAGTAACAGCCATGGAGGTTTGACAGATGTGGGGATTTCAGTCTATGCCAATGCCGGAAACCGGTCAATTGGCGCTGAGAATCAACCATGCGAGGCCTATTTATCACAGGCACTGACACGGGGGTCGGAAAAACGTGGGTCACCGCCATGGTGGCTCGACACCTGGACCAGCAGGGAGTCCGGGTCGGGGCCTACAAGCCAACCGCCAGTGGATCCCAGGACGGCCGATGGGCCGATGTCGACGTTCTGCGAGAAGCCATTGGTGGAGGGTTCCCTGAGGAACGGATCTGTCCACAACGATTCGACGCACCGCTGGCCCCTCCCGAAGCTGCCCGGCTGGAAAACCGAGAGATCGATTCGGAGTTATTGAGATCGGGGGCGCTGTGGTGGAGCGATCAGGTTGACACCTTGCTGGTCGAGGGAGTGGGGGGGCTGCTGTGCCCGCTTACCGAGTCGGAAACCATTGCCGATCTTGCTGCTGACCTGGGCTGGCCCATCGTCATCGTCGCCCGCAATGCCCTGGGCACGATCAACCACACGCTGCTCACCATCGACGTGGCACGCCGTCGCGGACTGAACATATCCGGAGTGGTACTCAATCAACCAGATCCGCCCGATTCTCATGACTGCTCTCTGGACACAAACGCCGGGGCAATTGGCCGACTCGGCAATGTCGAGATACTGGGACACGTGGCTTACGGCGGCCGCGACTTGCTTCCGCCCGATGGCACCGCGACAATCGACTGGTTGGCAGTGACCGATCACCGCCCCTGAACCCACCCCGTCACCCCTGTTTTCGCCAATGACTCTCGAAGTTGCCTGTGGAGCATGCCAGGGTCGACTGGTGGTCGAAACCCCCGGGGTTGTTGTCTCCTGCCCGCATTGTGGACACCACCTGACAACACCCGATTTCCCCGTCGACACACACTCCGATGACATCCCGGTGGAAACAACCGGGCCGGTCATCAAGCCTGAACCACCCCAGACGAACAACTCCAGCAGCATCTTCGACGAATCCGTCGCCGGACTGGAAGATCCTCGCACCGCCGAAACTCAACTCGACTCGGTTCCGGAGTTGGACGAACCCAGCATCGACGAACCCAGCATCGAAGAACCCAGCGACGCCCCAACGGAGAACTTTCCACCGAAAGATCCTCCGGTGTCTGAACCCAGGGCCACGCGACAACGCGACACCGTGTCCCGGTCGGCATTCCTGATTTTGCTCAGTTATGCCAGTGCCGTCACCCTGGCCTGTCTCTGGCTGTTCTACCAGTTGCAGAACGCACCATTGCACAACCTGGAG
>Ga0114932_10002642_pt1 | contig 18602 bp, 16 predicted proteins | sample 2SBtaG_2_FD_87286 | JGI IMG/M metagenome (GOLD analysis project Ga0114932, IMG submission 87286) | Deep subsurface microbial communities from Kolumbo volcano to uncover new lineages of life (NeLLi) - 2SBTROV12_ACTIVE470 metaG | ecosystem: Environmental > Aquatic > Marine > Volcanic ... | reverse complement strand
TCCGCTTCGCTGCCGCAGTCGGCGAGCTCGCAGAAGAAGGCGCCGCCATCCAGGAGCGCGCGCACGCGCACCGCGTATTCCCGAGCGAGCCGCGACTTGCCGACCCCACCGGGTCCGACCAGCGTGACCAGCCGCGCACCGCCGTCGAAGGCGCGCGTGAGCTGCCCGATCTCGCCCTCGCGCCCGACCAGGGAGCTGGTGGCGGCCGCCACCCGGGGCTTGGCGACCGGTTCGGTGGCCACGTGCACCGACTCGGCCAGCCGGTAGCCGTCCAGGCCCTTCTCCAGCAGGTCCCCGAAGACCAGCTTCCTCAGCGCACGGATGGCGGTGTAGAGGCGGCTGTTGCCGCTGTTGCCCACGAAGCGTTCGCCGGGCCAGACCTTGCCCAACAACGCCTCGACGTCCAGCCCCTGGCCGTGGGCCTCCCGGTCGTCGATCAGGGCCTTGGCGAGGCGCTGCAGCACAGGGCGGGCGCCGAGGTCGACCCGTTCCCCGCCGTCGAGGCGAAGCCAGCGGAGCTCAGGACCCAGCTCGAGGACGTGCACACCCGGAGCCTAATCGGTGAGGCGCCGCCGAGTGCGGGACTACGCGCTCAGGCGCTGCGGCACCATCGGGTCGCCGGACGCCACGCGCCCGCCCACCCCGGCGGCGGCCTTCAGGAGCGCCTCCGGTTCGCGCACACCGCGCGCCAGCAGCAGGAGCACCTCGTCGCGCTCCACGCCCACGACCCAGTCGCAGGCACCGCGGCCCCAGCGGGCCACGCCCGGGCGCACCAGCACGTAGCGGCCGTGCAGCTCCGTCCACACCAGGCCCGTCAGGTCGTACACCAGCCGGCAGGTCTCCCAGTTCTCCGCGCCATCGATGCGGGCCGCGTGGCGCAGGCGTACGAGGTGCAGCCAGCTGGTGTCGTCCCAGGGGCAGCCCTGCAGGTCCAGGCTGCGCACGCGGAGGTGGTGCAGCGAGGTGGCGTCGGTCACGTCGCACAAGAGCAGCTCGAGCCGGCGCAGGTTGTGCACCTGCTGGAGCACCGAGAGGTCGCCGAGCTTGCAGCACTGCGCGCTCAGGGTGGAGAGGTGCGGCAGGTCGATCAGGGGGGACAGATCGTCGATGTCGCAGCCCACCAGCTCGAGGTGGCGGACATCGCGGGGGAGGAGGGGGAGAGAAGACTCGCCTTCGAGTCGGATCCAGGTGCTCATTCGGGGGGGCCTCGGTTGGACGCATCCCTTGTCGCTCGGCACCCGCTGAGGCGCACCTGAGGCCTGTCTGAGACGGCTCAGATCAGGCGAAGTGCAGCTCGTGGGGGCGCTTTCGTGAACCAGGGCGACCGCAGCAACGCAGGGGCCGAAGGGATCTTCGAAGAAATCTTCGATCGCGCTGGTTTCAAGCCGACGTCCAGCGATCTTCAAGGATCGCGGGCACCGTCTGGCGTCGAGATTGCTGCCGACGTAGGCTGCCTGCGTTCCCCCAAGCACCTCACAGAAGGACCGCCGTGCAGCCGAGCACCACCACCGCTGGCTTCGGGATCTTCTCGGGGGTGTTCCGCCCGGTCTTCCTGACCATCTTGGGCGCGATGCTCTACCTGCGGGAGGGCTGGCTGGTGGGCAACGCCGGCCTCGGCGGCGCCCTGCTGGTGATCGCGGGTGCGGTCAGCATCACCGGCCTCACGGCGCTCTCGCTCGCGAGCATCGCCACCAACGTGCGCGTGAAGCCCGGCGGAGCCTTCGCCATCACCGCCCAGGCGCTGGGGCTCGAGGCCGGCGGCGCCATCGGCGTGCCGCTCTACGTCGCCCAGTCGCTCTCCGCGGCGATGTACCTCTACGCCTTCTCCGAGGCCTGGGCCTTCCTGTTCCCCACCCACGATCCCCGGCTCGTGGCGGTGCTGGGCTTCGTGGCCATGGCGGCGGTCGCCTGGCGCTCCGCGAGCCTGGCGGCCCGCGCCCAGGCCGTGATGATGGTGGTGGTGTGCGTGGCCCTGAGCTCGGGCTTCGCCGGCTGGTTCACCGCCGACGAGCTGGTGCAACCGCGGCTCGTGGGCCGCTTCCAGGACGCCTCGTTCGCCGAGTGCTTCGCCATCTTCTTCCCCGCCGTGACGGGGATCATGGTCGGGGCGGGCATGAGCGGTGAGCTCGCGGATCCGCGCCGTTCCCTGCCCCGCGGCACGCTCTACGCCTGGGGCGTGACCACCGGGGTCTACACCCTCGGCGCCATCTGGTACGCCACCGTGGGCACCCCGGAAGAGCTCCGCGCCAACAGCACCTTCATGATCGAGCACGCCGTCGTCGGCCCGGTGGTGCTCGGCGGCCTGCTCTGCTCGACCCTGATGGCCGGACTCTCCTCGTTGGTGGCCGCCCCACGTCTGCTCCAGGCCATGGCGGAGCACGGCGTGGTGCCCGCCAGCCGCTGGCTCGGGCGCACGGTGGACGGTGAGCCGCGCAACGCCACCGCGGCCACCACGGCGTTGGGCGCCGCCGGCCTGCTGGCGGGCTCGCTCGACGCCATCGCGCCCATCATCACCAGCTTCTTCATCATGACCTACCTGGCGATCAACCTCGTGGTCTTCGTGGAAGGTGCTCTGGACATGATCTCCTGGCGCCCGACCTTCCGCGTGGCGCGGGTGCTCCCGCTGCTCGGCGTGGGCGCGTGCCTGATCGGCCTCGCCATCGGCAGCCCCGTCGGCGGCTTGCTGGAGCTGGCCATGGTGCTCGGCATCTACCTCACGCTGAGTCGGCGCCAGCTGCACACACCGTGGGAGACGGTGCGGTCGGGCATCGCGGTCCGCCTGGCCGCCTGGGCTGCGCGGCGGGCCGTCGGGCTCGAGCGGAGCGAGCGCGCCTGGAAGCCCGACCTGCTGGTGCCCGTGCACAGCCTGGAGCAGCTCGAGCACCTGCTCCCCATCGTCAAGGTGGTGGGCCTGCGGCGTGGATCGGTGCGCTTCGCCCAGCTCGGAAGGTCCGAGGACCTGGCGGAGCGGCTGCAGAGCCTGGTCGACCAGGCCGCTCACCGCCAGTGGGACGTCAAGGCCACCGCGCTCGGGGCGCGACCCGACGCCTCCGGTGTGGTCGTGGCGATCGAAGCCCTCGGTGGTGCGCTGTTCCCACCGAACCTGGTCCTGGTCGACGGCGAGCTCACCAGCGACGAGGACCTGGCGCTCTACCGGGACCACTGCCAGCGCGCGGGGGTGGGCCTGGGCTTGTTCCTGCCGAGCTCGGGTCCGACCCCGAACCAGGACGTGTCGGTGTGGATCTCCGACCGCTCCCCCGACTGGCAGCTCAAGCTGCACCAGCGCAGCCTCGACCTCCCGGTGCTCGCCGGCTACCTCGCCGCGCAGGACCGTGGCGCCCGCCTCTGGTTGCACTGCGTGACCCGCGAGGCCGAGTCGGTGGGACGCGCCGACACCTTTCTGCGCCGCCTCATCGACCAGGCCCGCCTGCCCCAGGCCGAGGTCGCCGCCCGCCACGGGGTGTTCCGCGAGGTCCTGGCCGAGGCCGGCACGGGGCTGCACGTGTTCGGCATGCCGCCGTCGATCGAGGTGGAGGCCCTGCGCGCCCTGCGCGACGTGAGCGGAGGCGCCTGCCTCTTCCTGCTCGACTCGGGTCAGGAGAGCGCGCTCGCCTGAGCCGACCCACAGACCGCGGGCTCAGCCCTCGTCGACGTCGCCGTCGGTGTCGGTGCCGCCACCGGGTGCGCCGGTGTCGGCCCCCGAGAGCTCGTAGGTGAGCTCGACGTAGAGCGGCGCCGCCTGGTCCGAGACCTCCACCGAGCAGCTTCCGGCGAACTCCTCGGTCCGGCCGCTGGTCTCGACCTTCACCTGGAAGAGCAGCCCGTCGGCTTCCACGGGGAGCGGCTGCATGTCGAGGTCCGCCAGCACGGCTGGGAAGAGCCGCGGGTCGTCGCAGGTCACGCCACAGACCCAGCCGTCGCCCTCGAGCACGACCTCGTAGATCGGACGGTCCGGGCCCACCGTGACATCGACCGCCTGTTCACCGGCCAGGCTGACCCCGCCGGCCCACTCCGCGCAGCTCTCCTCGGTGGGGTCGTCTGCGCGGTCCTCCTGGTCGTCCTCGAGTCCCGCCGAGGCCGAGTCGATCGCGCCGGTGTCCACGAAGTCGCCCTTGTCGAGCTCCGCGTAGAGCGAGCAACCGAGCCACAGGAGCATGCACACCTCGTCCAGGTGCTCAGTTTAGCCGGATCGACGGCGCCTCAGCGGGACGATCGCGCCCCACAGCGCCAGCCAGCCCGCGCTGGGCACGACCGCGCAACCGCCTCCTTCGGCCACCGTCTCCTCGCGCGGTTCCACCTGCACCAGCACCCAGGCCTCGGCGGTCTGCGGCGGCGTGCCGTCGTCCATCACCTGCACCAGCAGGGCGTCGTCGCCGACGTAGTCCTCGTCCGCCCGGAACGCGAGCACCCCGCCCTCGCCGATCTCCGCGGTGCCGTGCTCGGGCTCCTCGACGATCAGCCAGATGTGGCCGTCCTCGGGGTCCGGGTCGTTGGCGGCGAGGGCACCCGCCCAGGTGCCGCCCTGCACGACCACGATCGGATCGAAGCTCGGCTGGGGAGCGTCGTTGTCCTCGCTGTCGAAGCAGCCGCCCCCGTCGCCGCCGTCCCCGCCGTCGCCGGGCTTGCCCTCGTCCTCGTCGCAGGTCGGGCGCGGCAGCACCACCCCGGCGCTCGACTCGATCCAGTCGATCACCGCGTCGGGACGTACCCAGATGCCGCCGTCTTCGCAGGGGGCGTAGACCGCGTTGTAGGAGCGCGAGGTCAGGCCGACCACGTAGTCGCCGTGGTCGGTCAAGAGGTAGAGCGGCCCCCCCGAGTCGCCGTAGCAGGCGTCGGTGCCGTTGCCGCCAGCGCCCAGCTCGCCGCCCGGGCTCACCGAGCCGTTGCAGCCGCTCCAGAGGTCCGTGCACTCGGAGTCCTCGATGACCGTGGGCGCCTCGCGGAGCTTGGTGCCGTACTGCGTGCCCCAGATGTCGGTGGCGCCGTAGCCGACGATCTGCGCGGGGGCGCCGTCGTAGAGGTCGTCGAGCGCGCACCCCGAGGCGATCAGGCGGGGCTCGGTCTCGGCGGCCTCCGCGAGCACGAGCACCGCGATGTCGTAGGTGCTCCAGGAGTTGGTGTACTCGATGGTCCGCGACACCGAGATCTTCTCGCCGGTGGTGGTGTAGTCGTTGGTCGCGAGCTTCACCGCCGTGATGCCGCCCGCGCAGTGCCCGGCGGTCAACACCACCTTCTCGTGCACGAGCACGCCCGTGCAGCCCACCGAGTTGCCGAAGTAGACGGCGGCGGCGTCGGGCCAGTCACCGAGCGACACCTGCGTGCCGCCGACGACCTTGTCTTGGGCCAGGGCGAGGTGGACCAGGACGAGCATGGAGCGGTCCGGTCGGTGCGGGGGCAAGCATAGAGCCAGGCGGGGCGCGCGATCCAGTGGGTAGACGACTTGTTTACTGCTGCTTGACCGGTCGGGGTGCAAGGCCGCACGGCAGCCCGAGCACGAGCAGTGGAGTCAGCGCCCCAGCAGGCGCGCCCAGAAGCCCTTCTTCGGGGGGCTGTCTCCGTCGGCCGGGGCCTGGCCGCGCGGTTCGGTGACCTCGTCGTCGGCGTCCTCGGGCTCCACCTCGACCTGCGCGCGCACCTTCACCCGGTGCTCGGCCACGGGGTGCCAGCGGGCGACGCTGCGGTCGAGCACCCCGAGGAAGCCGCCGGCGTCGTCGAAGAGCTGATCGAGCAGGGCGAACACGCTGGCTTCGCCGTCGGCCTCCTCCCAGGGCCGTGGCTCGCCCTCGTCCCGGTGCACCCCACCGCCGTCCTCGACCCTGCGGCGGTGGCAGCGACCCTCGGCGAAGCAGGCGAAGGCGGCGTGGCCCACCGCACTGTGCAGCCCGACCACCGCGAAGGGTCGCGCTCCGAACACCTGGTGGAGCGCGGCGGCCTCGTCGCTCAGGTCGTCGTCGCTCAAGAGCTCCTGCAGCGCCCAGGCGACGATCACGGTCCGGTCGCCCACCACGCCGGCGTAGATCCGATCGCCCCGCGGGTCGAGCACGTCTTCGAGCCGCTTCGCGCCCCCTTCCCGACGCGGCCCGAAGCCCGCCTGGAACAGGGCCTGCTCCAGGCTCGGCAGGCCGCCCTCGATCACCAGCAAGCTCGTCTTCCAGCCCATGCCGCAAGGCTACTCGCTGCGCCCGCATCCAGCGGCGGGATCCAGGTCTGGGCCATGCGACACTGGCATCCCGGATCGGAGGAGGAGCGGCATGTCGGAGACCTTCGCAGGCTACGTCGCCCGCTTCCTCGGTCCCCTCCACGTGGTCGCCACCGACTGCGGCACGGACGAGGGGACCCGACTCCACGAGCTCCGGTGCGAGGAACCGGACCTGGTCTGGATCTCCGAGGAGCTACGGCGCGAGGGGCGGCAGGCGGTCGCAGGGGGCGGAGGCTGGCGCTCGGCTGCGCTCTGCGAGGCCGAGGGCGGTGTGTGCGTGGCCTGTTGGGGCGACGGGTCGCTCGGCCGCGCCACGGTCGGCGACGACCTGGGGGCGCGGATCGCCGAGGCCACGGCCGACCCCGGAGAGGGCCGCTACGGAGCGATCCATCACCCGCGCGAGCCGGCCGACCAGCCGATCCGCGCCACGGCTTCCGGCGTGTTGCGGGTGGAGGCCCGGACCACCACGGCCGCGGAACGCGCACGGGAGGGGCGCTGGCACATCGGAAGGAGCGTGGGGCCTGCGGTGGCGGTCGCTGAAGACGGGCGCTGGGTCGTGGAGCGCGACGGGCGCGAGGTGGCGCGAGGGCTCCTGCCCGCTGGGGCCGCGCTCAGGCTCCCCGATGGATCCCGCGTGGAGGAGGGGGAGGTCGTGGCGTGCGTGGAGCCGCGCTTCGGAGACTTCCGCGAGACCCGCACGTGGGCCGCCGGCGTGGTGCGGTTCGAGGGGCTGGAGGTGGCGCACCCCGCTGGCCAGGCGGTCGTGACCACGCGCAGGGCGCGCTGGAGCGTGATGGCCGACGGGCAGGTGGTCGACGAGGGCTCCCTCCCCTACGGCGACCGGCCCCTGGTGGCGGACGGCGACGAGCTCGTGGTGGGACAGCTCCTGTCCGCGAGCACCCCCGGCAGCCTGCCCATCCTGAGTCCGGTCGCTGGGAAGCTCACCTGGGTGGACGTGCCCGGCGACGGCATCGTCGCGGAGCGGCCCGGGGCGCGGCCGCGGCTGACCGTTGCCCCGCAGGAAGGCACGGTGAGCCAGATCTTCCTGCCGGTGGCTGCGCGCGTGCTCGTGGCCGACGGCTCGTCCGTCGAGGCGGGCCAGCGGCTGGCCGACATCCCGCACGTGGCGGTCCGATACGTCGACCTGGAGTGGCTCCCTGGAGGTCGTGCGCGTGTCGAACGGCTGCTCGGGCTGGCCGAGCCCGCACTGGCGGCGCCCATGGCCTTGTTCGCGGGCCACGTGGTGGAGGTGTCGGCGTCGCAGGTCACGGTCCGGAGCGACGACGCGCACCAGGTCGAGCGCTACACGCTGCCGGCAGGGTCGGAGCCCCAGCTCACCGAGGGCGACTACGTGCGCGCTGGCGAGCTGATCGGCGCCGGGGAGGCGCGCCCGCTCGATGTCGTCCACGTGCAGGGCTACGACGCGGCCGTGCGCTGGCTGGCCGACGAGCTCTACCGCACGTGGTGGGCCCAGCGGGTGGCGGTCGATCTCCGCGCGCTGGAGGTCCTGGCGGCCACGGCGCTGGCAGCGTTCCGGCCGGCGGTGGACTCCCGCGAGGTCGACGACGAGCTGCCGCCGGAGGCGTGACGCGGCGATCCGGCGCAGGCCTCCAACGGCTGTTGGCAAGCACCTGGAATCAGGAGGCCTTGGCGTCCTTGAACTGCGAGATCTGGACGTCCTCGTCAGGGAAGCGCGCGACCAGGACGAGCTCGGCGCCCATGCTCTGGAGCAGCTTCTGCATGGTGCTGATCCGCATGTCGTCCTGGCGTTCCAGTTTGGACAGGCTCGCCTGCTTGATCCCCAGGCGCCCGGCGAGCTCTTCCTGGGTCAGCTTCAGTGCCTGCCGAAGCTCCTGCAGGACCATCTCCTGGAGCAGCTCGGTCGTGCGCGCGCGAACCGCGCCCTGCCGCTCGGGACTCATCTGGTCGACGAGCGTCGTGAACTTCTTCTGTCCCATCATGACTCCCATTTGTCGTCGAGCTCGGCCAGGAGCTCGTCATAGAGCTGGTCAGCGATGGGAACGAAGGTCTCGTACCACCGCTTGTCCCCGCGCTTGTTACCGCCAATCAGCAGGACGGCGCAGCGGCGGGGGTCGAACGCGTACAGAACCCGGTACGGGTCCGCCTTGTGCTGGATTCTCAGTTCACGCATGTGGCTGTGCCGCGACCCCTTGATGCCGCTGGAGTGGGGGAACTTGAGCGTAGGCCCGAGCTTCTCGAGCAGTCCGACCACCGCGGCAATCTCCTCCTGACAGCCCTCGTCCAGCTTCCGCCACCAGCTCTCGAACTCGTCGGTGTACTCGACTTCCCATGCCATGTCGGCAGTATAGCCTTTAAGCTATATCGCTGCCGGCTAGGGTCGCAATGGCACGCCGCCCACCCGCGCGCCTACTCCCCCTCCACCCCCGGAATCCGCACCACCGGCCCTCGCGATCGCAGCCCCTCGAGGTCTACCAGCAGCACCTGGTCGACCTGGAGCACCGAGCCCTTCCGGTACGGCGTGGCCGCCGACTCGAACAACACGGCCACCCCCACGGGGTGCGCGGCCAGGCCCTCGGCGAGGGGCGGGGCCGCGACCTCGAAGTCCAGGGTCTGCTCGTCCAGGAAGAGGTCCTTGCCGCGGCGGTCGTGGTGGACCTCGATGCGGCTCGGGGTGTCGCGGCCGTAGCTCCGGGACAGCACCACCCGGTCCCCCACGAAGGCCAGGCCCTGGGTCTCGTCGGGCAGCGAGAGCCGCTTGTCGGGTGCGGGCGCGAGGCCCTCGCCCACGATCCGGTAGCCGTAGGCCCACGCGTACCGCCGGTCCCCGTCCCGGTCGGGGTGGTGGTGGTGCGGCTCGGTCTTGTAGCGCTTGCCGAGCACGGGGTAGCGGGCGAACTCCCCCACCCACACCCGGTCGGCTTCGCAGGTGACGAAGCTCGCGCGGCTGTCGACCGTGTGCGGGGTGAGGAGAAGCTCGTCGGGGCCCGCGAGCACGTGCTCCAGCGGCGCGGACCAGACCACCGTGCGCGAGCCGATCCACACCCGACCCGCAGCGACGCACACCCCGCCCACGTGGCCATCGTGCGCCACGCCCGGCGGCTCCAGCAGCGACGAGACCGTGACCAGGTGCCCGTCGGCGTCGAGCACGCTGAGCACCGACGGCCCGTCGTCCCGGTAGTGGGTGACGAGCCAGAGCCGCTGCTCGGGGAGCCAGGCCAGGCCCTGGGGGACCGCGTCTTCCTGGAGGCCCGGCACGACCGGCCCCGGGCGCGCCCACGTGAGGAACGCAGCCGGTCCGGCTTCGGGGGCGAGCGCCTGGCCCAGCGGGTAGGGCGCGGCCAGAGCGATGGCGACCAGCAGGCTCAGGCGCGCAGCTCCGCCAGGGCATCCCCCGGCAGCGAGAACCACCGCAGGGCCTCGATCTCGTCGCGCAGGGCCTCCTGGCAGAGCTCCAGGTCGTCGTAGCTGGCCACCGCCTCGTCCACCACGCGCCGGGCTTCGTCCAGGTAGGTCATCAGCACCCACTCCGGCTCGGTGGCGTGGCGGCTCCGGTAGCAGAGCTTGCCGCCGCGGTAGCTCAGGTCGCTCAGGCGCAGGGGCACCGACTGGCGGCCGTTGCAGTGCCGCCAGAGGCTCTGTTCGGCCACGAAGTGGTAGTGCGGCAACAGCTTCCAGGCGTGCTCGGCCACGAACAGCACCGCGCCGATCAGATACTCGAACACCGCCTCGGAGATGAAGTAGTTGAAGTTCACCCGGGTCCACCCGGGCTTCACCCCGTTGCAGCCCTTGCCCACCTCCTTCTCGAAGGCCTCGGAGCGGGTGAGGTCGATGCCCAGCAGCCGGTGGCCGTAGGGTCCGGCGCAGGAACAGCCCCCGCGGGCCTGGATGCCGAAGAGGTCGTTGAGCACCGCGTTGACGTAGTCGTGGTGGAGCCAGCGGCCGCCGTGGCGCACCCGGAAGCTCACGATCGAGAGCCGCCACTTGTCGGAGTTGCCCAGCACCTGGATGTTCGGGTGGGCCTCCCAGGTGTCGATGGCCCGCCGGATGAAGGCGTGCTCGCGCTCGCGGATCACCTCGGCCCCCACCGCCTCCTTGAGCTGGAAGACCAGGCCCGCGCGGATCGAGCCCAGGATGTCGGGGGTTCCCCCCTCCTCCCGCCGCTCGGGGTCGTCGATGTAGTGGTGGTCCGAGGCGTTGACCCAGGTCACGGTGCCGCCGCCGGGCTGGGCCGGCACGCTGTTGCGGAACAGGTGGCGCTTGGCGATCAAGAGCCCCGGCGTGCCCGGGCCGCCGATGAACTTGTGCGGCGAGATGACGATCGCGTCCTTGTAGGCCAGGTGGCCGTCGGGCCCGTCCTGCACCATGTTCATCTCGATGTCCACGTAGGGCCCGGCTGCGGCGAAGTCCCAGAAGGACAGGGCCCCGTGCCGGTGGAGCAGCACCGCGATGGGGCCGGTGCGGCTGCCGATGCCCGTGACGTTGCTCGCGGCGGAGAAGCTGCCGATCTTCAGCGGCCGGTCGGCGAAACGGACCAGCTCACGCTCGAGCTGGGCGAGGTCGATCATGCCGTCGGCGTCTTCGTCGATCTGCACCACGTCGGCGAGCGACTCGCGCCAGGGGATGTCGTTGGAGTGGTGCTCGTAGGGGCCGATGAACACCACGGGGCGCTCGTGGGCCGGCACCTGCTCGGACAGGGCGTAGCGCTCGTCGAGGTCCCGCGGCAGCCGGATGTTGAGCACGTCGAGCAGCTTGTTGACCGCGCCGGTGGCGCCGGAGCCGGTGAAGATCACCGCGTCGTCGGGCCCGCCGCCGCAGGCGTCGCGGATGATCGCCCGGGCGTCTTCCCGGAAGGCCGAGGTCTGCAGCCCCGTGCCGCTGGTCTCGGTGTGGGTGTTCGCGTAGAAGGGCATCACCTCGCGCCGCAGGAAGTCCTCGATGAACGACAGGCTCCGGCCCGACGCCGTGTAGTCGGCGTAGGTCACCCGGCGAGGACCGTAGGGCCCCTCGAGCACCTGGTCGCCACCGATGATGCTGTTGCGGATGGTCTCGACGAGACGCTCGGACTCGGTCATCGGGGCACTCCTGGCCTCGAGCGCGTATCCGGCCGGGGCCTGGGCTTCAGCCGCTCAGCCGCGCAACACCGTGCTCCGTACCCGCGCTCGCGTGTAGCCCTGGCGCTTCTCGATGAACCAGGGGTCGAGCCCGGCTCCCCGCACCTCGGCGCGCACCCGGTGCACCAGCACGTGCAGCTGGTTCTGGTCGCGCTGCTGCCACTGCCGACCCCAGATCCCCGACGCGACCGACTCGTTGGCGCACCAACCCGCGCGCTCCGACGACAGGCCCTCGGCACGGTCCTCCTCGAGCTGCCGCGCCAGCACGTACAGGAGCGACACCCGGTGCTGCGCCTTGACCACGTGCTCCAGCCCCTGCGCCAGGTCCCGCACCCGCGCGGAGGGGGCCGGGGAGCCGGTGAGGTCGACGTCGAGCGCGTAGGGGTAGAGCTCGTCTTCGGCCTGGGTGGTGGGCACGTGGGCGCCCGCGTCACGCACCAGCCGCAAGGTCCGGCCGAACAGCACCAGGTCGGAGGCGGTGTCGACCCGCTCGTCTTCGTCGCCGCGGCCCACCCACACCTCGTCGGGCCCGTGGAACAGGAGCACCGCCGCGCCGTCCGCGCCCTCGATCGCGAGGTTCGAACCGACCGGTCCCACCACGAAGCGCGACCCTGCCACAGCGTGCCGAACCCCGGAGGCGTCGTCCTCGACCAGCCAGGTGGCGCTCTCCTCCGGCACCCCTTCGATGCGCACGGTCACCACACCGCCGAGGCAGATCTCCGCGCCCTCGTCCAGCGGCGCGGCGGCCTCGAGGGGCTGACCGTCCACGGACGTGCCGTTGGTGCTGCCCAGATCCCGCGCCCACACCCGGGCGCCCTCGACCCAGACGATCAGGTGGCGCCAGGAGACCTTGTCGTCGCCGAGCACCAGATCGTTGTGGGGCGCTCGACCGATGTGGATCGGACGCTGGCCGAGATCGAGCCGCTCCACCACCTCGCCCTCGCGCAGGACGAGCACGACAGCGTTCGATCGGGGTGCGGACACGCCGCTATGCTACCGCGCCTCAGAGCGTGGAGCCGCCCGGGGACAGCAGGAACGTGCCCGCCGAAGGCACCCCCTGGAAGCCGTTGAGGTCGAAGCTCGACACCCGCCACCAGAGCCCGGGCACCCGGTAGGGCAGGAAGAGCAGGTCGGCGTCGTAGCGCGCCTGGTCGGTCTCCTGCACGAAGACCAGCGCGGTGAAGTCGGCCTCGGTGGCGATCTCCAGGCGGTACCCGAGGGCGCGGTCGACCTCCTCCCAGGCGAAGGAAGGAACCCGAAGCACCTCGCCTTCCAGAGGACCGGCGACCACCACCGCCGAAGGCAGCTCGACCGGCGACGACGGGGCCTCACCGGCCTTCACCCGGCTGCCCTGGCCCACCTGCAGCTCGACCTCCACCCCCGCCCCCATCACCGAGACCGGAGCCGACACCGCCTCGGTGCGGGTGGCGTCGTCTTCCTTGGCGACGCGGAAGCCACCGTCGCTGGCCGCGGTCACGCCGTCGACCGTGGCGATGGCGAGCTGGCCGGAGGCTTCGGAGAGGCGCACGTCGACCGCGCCCTGCTCCAGGTTCACCAGGGCGGTGCGCTGACCGTAGGTGGCGCCGCTCCCGGCGACCACCACGCAGGTGGCCTCCAAGAGCGTGATCTCGTCGTGGTCCGCGCCGTGGCGCTCGGCCGTGAGCCGAAGGGTGGCGAAGCTGTCGTCTTCCGTGCACACCGTGGTGCCCAGCGGGAGGGTGAGCCCTGGCAGCAGGTCCGCTTCGCCGCCCCCGACGAAGCGCGCCGTGGCCCCGCCGCGGACGTGCAGCACCACGCCGCCTTCCTCCTCGGCGTGGGCGGGCGCGGGGAGGTGGAGCACGGTGCCCACCACCAGGGGCGCGCTGGCGTCGAGCCCGTTGAGCGTGCGCACGGTCTCGGCGAGCGCGGGGTCGCCGAGTGCTTCGGCCACGCTGGCCAGGGTGTCGCCGGTGCGCACCACGTGGTGCTCGGCGGCGGAGGCGAGGGAGAGCAAGAGCGCGATCATGGGCCGGCCCGCTTGAAGGTGAAGGTGTTGACGTGGCCGCCGAGGGCCTGCGTGAAGGTGCCCGAGAGCTTGGAGCCGTCGAGGGTGGCGGTGTACACGCCCGCCTCGGAGTCGGGCGCGTCCACGGTGTCGAGGGTGAGCGTGTGGCCGTCGAGCCGGCCCGCCAGCACGGTGGACAGCGCCTTCTGCCCGAAGCGCACCGTGAGCGTGCCGCGAACGTCGCCGGGGCTGCCCTGCAGGGAGAGCTCGGCCACGCGCCCGCCGTAGGCGCCCTTCCAGGAGCCGGCTGCTGCGCTGGTCGCGGAGGTTGCCGGCGCGGCCTCGGGCGCCGGCGCTTCCGCGGGCTCGGCGAGGGGCTCGGGTGCGAGCTCGACCAGCGCCTCGGCGGCGACGGGCGCGGCTTCGACCCCGGCCGCGTCGGGGGCTGCGTCGTCGGGCGCGGCGTCGTCGGGGGCTGCGTCGTCGCCGTCTACCGCGGCCTCGACGGCCGCCGGCGCGGGCTCGATCGGGAGCTCGACGACCGACTCGACGGAAGGCACGGCTGGCTCGACCGCGGTCCCGGCACCGAAGGCCCACCAGGCGGCGCCCGCCAGGAGGAGCGCGACGGCGGTCCCGAGGAGGAGCATGCGTGGGCTCCGCGCCGCGACCGGCTCGTCGTCCCCGTAGAGGTCGTGCAGTGTGGGCGAGGCCGCCACCGCCGGATCCGAGGGGTCGACGCCGGCCGCCGCGGTGGGCGGGTGCGGCTCGTCGAACAGCAGATCGATCGCGGTGGCCGCCGCCGGGGTCCAGGTGTGGCTGGGCGTGAGCGTGGGGCGCGATCCGGTCGCCGCGGGCTCGATCGGCTCGAGCGCGGAGGGGTTGCCAGGCACGGGGAACCGGGTCGGGTCGGACGGATCCGGCGCCCGCGCTGGGTCCAGCCCGAGCTCACGGCTGGCGGCCAGCAGGGCCTCCGCCATCGACCGGGCATCCTCGAAGCGCGCCTCGGGGTCCTGGGCACAGGCGCGCTGGAGGAACGCCGCGAGGGGCGGCTCGAGCCCCAACCACCGCGGCGACTCGGGCGACGCCGAGAAGAGGTCGACCGGGTTCGAGCCGGTGAGCAGCTCGTAGAGCGACGCGCCCACCGCGTAGAGGTCGGCGGTCGGGGTGACCGAGCGGGCGTCCAGGCGCTGCTCCGGCGCCATGAAGGCCACCGAGCCCATCGCCACGCCGGCGCGGGTGGTGCGCATCTCCTCTTCGTGCTGCCACAGCGCGATGCCGAAGTCGGCGAGGAGCGCCGTGCCCTGGCCGTCGAGCAGCACGTTCTGGGGTTTCACGTCGCGGTGCACCACCCCCGCGGCGTGCGCGGCCGCCAAGGCTGCGAGCACCTGGAGCACGAAGCCACAGGCCTCGGTGGGCGGCAGCGGGCCCCGGCTCACCGCGAGCTGGTGGAGGCTGCCGCCGCCGGCCAGCTCCATCACCACGTAGTCCAGCTCCTCGAACGCGCCGACGTCGTAGACGCGGAGCACGTTGGGGTGGCTCAGGGTGGCCATCACCCGGGCCTCGGCCTGCATGCGCTCGCGCAGGTGGGCGCGCATCGCCGGTGGGGCGGTCAGGACCTTGATGGCGCGGTCCACCCGGAGCACCATGTCGCGGGCGCGGTACACGGCGGCGGCGCCGCCCGACCCGAGCTGCTCGCCCAGCAGGTAGCGCCCGGCGACCCGCTCGCCCGAGAGGCTGTCGGGGGTCAAGCCGAGGGGCCGGACGGCGAGGGGGCGGAGGGGGGCTGCATGCGGGCCGCCATCGTAGCGCGCCCCGCTCACTCGACCGCCTCTCGCGAGACGCGCACCAGAGCGCGCCACGCGGGGGCGCCGATCCCGGAGGTGAAGACGCCCGCGCCCACCGCCCCGGTGACCCGCCAGCCGTGCACGGGTTGGCTCCAGCTCAGCAGGCCCTCCGTGGTGGCCGCGCCGGCGTCGGCCTGCAGCCCCGCGACGCTCGAGAGCTCCGTGCCCAGCTCTCCGGGCCCGAGGGAGCGCGCGAGCCGCGCCCGCAGGAGCAGCTGGTCGTCGACGGTGACCACCGGATCCTCGAGCAGCGGGTTCACCCGCAGGCCCAGGTTCGCGGTGACGCTCAGGGCCGACCCGGCGTAGCGCGCGGCCCCGAGCAGATCCCCGCTCCAACCCGGCTGCCCGAGCTGCCGGGCGGCCGCGCCGGTGGGCACGACGAGGTTGGCGGAGAGCCCTGCGTCCAGGGGCCCGAGGGGGGCGTGCACGAGCGCCTCGACCGACGGATCCCCGGCCGCGAGGGCGAGGGCTTCGTCGAGCTCGCCGGCCCGCCAGAGGTGGACCGGCATCTGGGCGGCGAGGGTGAGCGGACCGAAGCCCCGCGCCACGCCGAGCCAGCCGGTGCTGAGCTGTCCGACGAGGGCCGCGCGGGTGCCGTCGGTGTAGGCCGCGACCAGGCTGTCCTGGGCGTGGTCCACCGTGGCCGACGCGCGCCAGCCGTCGAGCCGCTCGGGCTCCACCGTGGCGATCGACGCGCCCCCCACCCGGGGTTGCCACGCCACCGCGTCGAGCTCCGGCAGCTCCTGGGCCGCCGCCGTCAGGATCCAGGCGAGGATCACGGGGCCTCCGGGCTGATGTGCACGAGCACGGCGCGCTGCTCTTCGTAGGGGCGGTAGGGGTCGGGCTCGGTGGGGTCGAGGAAGTGGATCTGGGCCTCGGGCACACCGGCGGCCTTCAGGACCTCGGACGACGCGGCGGCCCTCCGGTTGGCGAGCACGCGGTTCGCCTGGGCGTCTCCCTCGGGCGACGACGAGCCCTGCAGGGTGATGTGGTGCTCGCCCAGCGCCGCCGCGAGCTCCTGGAGCTGGCGCGCATCGCCGGCGCTGACTGTCGACGAGGACACGGCGAAGCGCAAGAGCAGGCTGCCCTGGGTGGGCTCGGCCACGCGCACCCAGGTGGTGTGCCCGCTGGCGACCGCCACCTCTTCGACCACCACCCGGCCGCCGCCGCGCACGGTGACCACAGCGATGCCCTCGGCCATCACGGCCATCGCCCAGCCGTCGTGGTCGGCGTCGACGTCGAGCTCGTTGACCTGCACGGTGTCGCCGGGACGCGCCGCGATCACGACCACGCCCTGGGCCGGCGCCTCCTGCAGGCTGAGGGGGTCGCTCGACGGCATGGCGACGTCGGCGGGCAGGTAGCCGTCGGCGTGCACCCGCGCGGTCAGCCCGGCCAGGCCCTCGGCGGGCACCTGGCTCGGGGCCACCCACGCACAGACCGGGTGGGGCAACCACACGAGGGCCTCGTCCGGCGACACGTCCAGCGGGGCGACCGGGGGTGCTTCAGGGGTCGGCTCCGGCTCCGGTTGCGGCTCCGGCTCCGGCTCCGGCTCGACCACGGGCTCCGGCTGTGGTGCGTAGAAGACCCGCAGCTCGGCGCCCGCGGGCGTGCCGTCGAAGCGCCACGAGGCCACGCTCTCGACATGGACCGCCCCGAGCGGCACGTGGAAGCCCGCCTGCAGGCGACCGGCGGCCGCGCCAGCCCAGCCCGCGCGCGCTCCGAGCACGGCTCGCGGCGCGTGGGCCGCGCCGATCAGAGCATCGGGCCCGACCATCGCCCAGGGCCCGTCGCCCCAGCCCAGGTTGGCGCCGAGCCCGAGGTCGACCCAGCCGGGAGGGAGCTCCCAGATCTGCGCCCCAGCGAGGCCCGCGCGGACCGGCTCGGACGCGTCGGCCGGGCGTGCCTGCACGGTCCCGCCCACGTGCGGGCCGGCGAAGGCCAGGGTCGTCAAGGTGACGATCATCGGTCGCGTTCTCCCAGGGTGGCCGCATCATGCACCACCGCCCGAGGCACCGCCCTTCCACCCCCCTTGCAGCGGGTCAATGCAGGCTGTAGGCCACCGCGGCCAGGGCGTCGAGGCAGCTCTTGCCGAGCGCGGTTGCGCGCGCCGGCGACCAGCCGACCTCGGGGTGCGGGGTGTCGGCGGTGTCCTTGAAGGGCTGCTCCAGCGTCATGGCCAGGCAGTCGAAGCGCTGGGCCACCTGGTTGGTGCACATGCTCAGGTTGCCCTCGCCAGGAGGATCGATGGGGTAGCCGTGCTCGCGCTGGAAGTCCGGGTTGGCGCGCTGCAGGGCGGCGCAGAAGATCTCCTGGAGCTCGGCCAGCCGCGGGCTCCAGCCGGGGATGCCCTCGGCCCCCGACACGAAGTTGTAGGGCAGCTCCTCGTCGCCGTGCACGTCGAGGCAGAAGTCCACGCCGGTGGCGTCCATCCGGTCGCGCACGAGCTTCACCTCGGGGCTGCGCTCGGCGGAGGGGGCATGCCACTCGCGGTTCAGGTTCGCGCCGGCCGCGTTGTTGCGCAGGTGGCCGCGGCGGCTGCCGTCGGGGTTCATGTTCGGCACGATGTGGAAGGTCGCGCGCTCCAGCAGGGTGCGCGCCAGGGCATCGTCGGCATCCAGCAGGCGCTCCAGGAAGCCCTCCATCCACCACTCGGCCATGGTCTCCCCGGGATGCTGCCGCGCGATCAGCCAGCAGATGGTGCGCCCATGCCCCACAGTCACAAGCTCCAGGTCGAGCCCATCCACCGTTTGACCGAGCACCTCCACGGTGGCGCCCGCCTCGCTGCACGCCGCGAGCAGGTCCAGGTGCCGTTCGTGCGCGTAGGGCGCGAAGTAGGCGTAGTAGACGACGTCGGCGGGGAGGGTGTGCTCGATCCGCAGGGTGCCGTCGGCGTAGCTGGTGGGGACCCGGTACCAGGTCTCCCGGTCGGTGCTGGCCACGGCCTGGTAGCCCTCCCAGGCCTTGGGGTAGCTGCAGTCGCCGGCGTTCTCGAGGACCAACACCACGTGGTCGCCGGCTGCACCCGCCACGCGGAAGTGGAACCACTGCTTGTGGTCGCCGCCGGCGTCGGTTCGGATGCGCAGGCGGATGGCGCTCGGGTCGCTGGCGTCGACGACCTCGATGTTTCCGGCGTCGAAGGCGGATGAGACGTGCATGGGACCTCCAGGGTCGATGGGCGCGTTCTAACGGAAACGTGAGCGGTCAGAACGAGCGGCGGGTCGGTGACCTGCACGAAGTCCTCCCAGCCGTCGGCCCAGGCGTCGATGCGGGAGAGTGCGAGGGCTCTGGCGAAGGCGGGGTGCGCCTCGATTTCGGCCGGTGCTGGATGCTCACCTCGCCCACCCAGTCGACCTGGATCCAGCCGGCGTCGCCCTGCGGTCTGCGGGCACGAGGAGCGCGGTCAGGGGGAGGGGGTGGGACGCGAGAGGTGGTTGGAGTCGGCCAATGCGGAGTGGGGGCGGTTTGGGCGGGGGCGGGGGGCG
>Ga0114932_10002641_pt1 | contig 18613 bp, 40 predicted proteins | sample 2SBtaG_2_FD_87286 | JGI IMG/M metagenome (GOLD analysis project Ga0114932, IMG submission 87286) | Deep subsurface microbial communities from Kolumbo volcano to uncover new lineages of life (NeLLi) - 2SBTROV12_ACTIVE470 metaG | ecosystem: Environmental > Aquatic > Marine > Volcanic ... | reverse complement strand
TTTTCTTCTAAAAATTCTATATCTATCCGTAATGCTTTCATCAACTCATCTGCACCTTCTTTCCAAGCCATTTTGTGTCTCCGTTTTCGTGGTTTTGGAAAACTGAAACCTCCCCAACTGCTAGAGTCTTTTTCTGTATTCTTATACTTTTCAATAAAATTTTTTAAAGACATATTTATATTTCTTTTTCTAGCTTACGAATAATCTGCATTACTTTAAATTCAGGACTGGATAAATTCCAGGTAAGAATATTGTAAAGCTGATTGCACTCTCCTCTAGTTAATTTAATATCACTAGGAAGCTTCTCCCATTCTTTGAAATCAAGTGCTCCTTTTTTCATTGCATGAGGACCTCTTGGATCCTTGCGACGTTCAAAATTACTATCGTATGTTAATTTCATATTAAGCCCAGCCTAATGGATTGTTTCTTAAGTCAGGCATACCGCTAACTTCCTGATCAATATTACAATGGAATGTATTCGAAGGTTGATCTGGTTCCATACTTGGAGGTGGGCCACCTGCATGAACTACCTCTTCAGCGCTAACAGTAGCAAATCTAGAAGTAGCTCTTTCAGTCGTAAGGTTTTTGTAATCGTTCAATATCATCTCTAACAACGCCAATATTATAGTGTCAAAAAGCGAAGCAGTCAAGCTCTTTCTCTGGATATTTTACTTTACTTTAGTAAAGATTTGCTACTTTACCAGTAAAGTCCAATTCAATAGGGTATCCCCATAAAACCTTGTCTATTTTGTTAAAGATTAATAAATACTTAAAGTATATGACACCTGAATTTGATAAATTTTGTGAAGGGCTTTGGGATAATATTAATAAAGCTAAGAAGAAGGGTAAAGTTTCTAGTAAATGGAAAAACGACCCTAAGTACAGAAAGCAAATGAAGAAACAAGCTGCTAAGATATCTAAAGAAGGTATAGACGACCCAGTAAGACCGGGTATATTAAAGAGACAAGTTTCAGGTAAAGTTACATGTTCAAAAGCTAGGTCGTTAAAATCTAAACAAAAGAATAAAGGTAATAATACAGCCAAGGCTGCGCAACGCTTTATTAATTATCATTGTGATTCAGTAGAGAATGAAGCAGCAAGATGTACTAAGACTACAAAAAAAGCTAGCAGTACCTCTAAAGGTAAGAAGTGGATGAAGTGCGTTAAGAATCCAGACGGTAAAGGATACAAAAGAATCCATTGGGGTCAAAAAGGAGTCAAGGTATCAGGTAAAGCTAATACAAAGAGACGAAAGAGCTTTAGAGCTCGTCACAAATGCAGTACAGCTAAACCTGGCACTCCAAAATACCAAGCTTGTAAAGATTGGTAATTACTTTGCTTTAGGAGAAACTACATGCACTCCTGAACCTCTACCAGAATACTTTCCATAAGGGTTAAGTCGTCTATAGTCTTTGAAGTTATCTTCACTTACGATTTGACAATCCCCAGCAGTCTTATGACCATATACCATAATACCTTTACGGATACTCTGACCATGACCATTATGAGCGCATCTTCTACATACTCGAAGACCTAATTGAATACGTTCTGGTTCAACCGCACAACCGCATATACATTTCATACTCGTTTATTATCGTATATCTAAGATAATATCAAGGCTTATTATAGCGATTAGGTTTAATATTGTCGAGTCGTCTAATAGAGCGTACCTCGTAACCAGCTTTTTTTATGAGAGTAATTATTTTGTCATTTTTTAGATACAAGACTCTGTTATTTCTCTCAACAAAATCTACAAGTACTAAGTTCTTATAAATATCAAACGCAACATATTTAACGTTAATTTCTTTTTTAAGATATTTTTTGACACCAATAGCACATGACGAACAGACTAAGCCAGGTACCATTATCTCCATATCAGCATCAATTGGTTTATTAGGGGCGCCATGAGCTGTAAACGTCAAGACGGTACCTATTATAAAACCTATCAGAGCGATAAATCTTATAATTATACGATTAGTTATTGCTTCTAATTTATCCATTAAAATTTAAATCCTATTACATTAACCTCTACCCCACCAGCTTCTTTATCTCGGGTAGGTGCCTTAAGAGGTTGATCTCCTGGTAACCATTCATGCTTAACTGATTGGCATCCACATGTGCCAAAAACAAGTACTATAATTACTAAGCAAAAAAATATTCTTTTAGGTAATGTATCTGGTGTCATGTTACATATTATATTATAAGTAGTCGATAACTCTATTGTATGCTATTTCAAGCTCTTTATATTCATTACTACCATCGTCAGATAATTGATTCGAACTCATAGGAGTGTTATGTAAAGTATCAACATACTCATCTTCTGCTTGTCGAGCTTTACGTGATGCCTGACCGAACTCTGAATTCTCTTTTGCATTAGAAATTTGTTTTGACTCAGCTTCAGCCTTAGCTAATGCTTCTTCATCTCCTGCTTTACGAGCTTCAAACTTCCTTCTAAATGCTTGACGGAATGCTTTATCTAATTCCTCATACTCAGCATAGTTGTGCCTAGCTTTGAACTCTTCTGTCTCATATACTCTATCACGAAAGCTATCAGGACCTCTACCTCGTTCATCTCTATTTACAAATGTAACTAAACTATTAGCAAAGTCTTGTATAGCTTGATCACGACCCTCTGCTGCTCCACCAATACCATATTTGTTACCAAAATATAAATTAATGTACGAACTCTTATTGAGTATATCTTTAATAGTTGAACCCTCAAACTGTTGTAAGAAGGTAGAAAGAGAGTCTCCTTTAGATGGGACTATTGCTGTTTCCTGATCTTCGAAGAACCTTTTAAATGATTGCATACCGATAAATATTTATATGAGCGAGTGCTGGAAATGTAAAAAAAGGTTTAAAGAAGAACAATTAACTTGGACTAACTTTAAACACATATTTAAACTTCTCTGCGATAAATGCCGAAAAGAAGAAGAAATTACTTCTTCTTAGTCTTCTTCTTTGTCTTCTTAACTTCAGTATTAAGTTCTTTATCTTTAAGAGCTACAGCTCTTTCAGCGCGACGAATTGTTTTCTTAGATGCCTCTCCATAACCTTTCAATGCATCTAAAAACTCTTGTGCTTGTTTAACATCTTTAGCTGTTCGAATATTATCTATCATTCCCATACACAATATTATAAATATTTCTAGAAGTATGGCAAGCACAAAACCAATTATTTTCTTCGAAGGTATAGTATGTCCGCCCACTGAATCTCTCGCTTTGAGATCTGTTTGTTTGCATATATCTACATTTGTTAAAAAAGACGCAGAGTTTCTTTTAGAAACACAGAAACATAACAAAGACATATATTATAAATGGATAAAATATATGCATTACACTGATTTTATATCAGAAGTTGTCGAGGTTGAAGAAGATGTAGACGGTCTACGAATAGCAGAAGAAACAAAAAAGAGACCCTGCCTTATATATGACAGAGTCTCTTGGGATAACGTACACCAGATTATTAATGTATTATCTTATTAGCTATAAGAAATTTGCTATAACACTTGCTATAATAAGAATAGTCCAAGCAATCATAACCTTACCTCCCACGTTCATCCATCCCCAGACAAAAGCAATTAAACTGCCAATGCCACAAACGAGAGTAAGAACTGCAGAGGTAATACCTAAACCAGTATGTCCGTTTTGAAACATATTCATTATAACTATAACAAGACACACTAACGAAGGTATCGCTAGTATTATTTGGATGGGATTGATTTCAGTTTCCATATTATCTAGCGGCTATTTTTCTTACTTCTTTATGTAGTTCAAAGATAACTAGCATAATCTCTGCATAGATACGAGCTACAATTGGACCACCTACTGCTACTGCAAGACCACCGAACAAGTCAGCGCTAAAGGCAGTAAACAAACCAACTACTATCGCAACAACAGCTGCAATATAAGAAGCTATTTTTAAGATGCCAGGGGTAATCATGTATTCATAATTTAAGAATGCTTTCATAGAGACTATTATACCCACGGCATAATATTATGCAACGTGGGTATAATTTTTAGAAAAGAAATTAATTATTTCTTATGACCGTGAGAACTCTCGTCGAGAATTTTCAAGTCTACTGTATCGATAACTTCTGTACCATGTTCGAAAGTAATTGCATACCAAGAAACATGACCGTCTTCATTTGGCTCTGCATGTCTTTCTGAGATAGGTGTACCTACTCCGTATTTAGTATGTTCTACTTTAGTAGCACATAAATGTTCTTTGCCTTGAGATTTTCTAATAGCATTAGCTCTCTTTTTTTCATAACCGTCAATATCACCGTCATCATCGATGTCAGCCTTATCGCGATCACTCTTAGTACCTTTAACGCCTTCGTTTTGTATCTGCGTGTAGGCTTCATTTAGTTGATCAATGAAATTGCTCATAAAAGTATTTATTCTAGTTTGAATGTTTTTCTGCTTTAGCTGGTACAAAAGGATGAGGAGGATTGTGCAATTCTTCTTGTTGAACAGATTTAATTCTTAATCTATCAACATGAGCTTCCATTACTTCCATGTCTTTCTCTATGAATCTTAATCTCATATTCTGCTCTGCATCATCAGGTAATGCTCCGAGTTGGCCAAGTGGCCATTTAACTCTAAATTCTGAATTCATTTGTACAGAATCTTTCATTCGCATTACGTCTATTTCTAATTGAGATATTTTTGATGTTAAACCAAAATAACCATATACTGCTGCACCTGCTACTAATATAATTTGTATCAACCATTTAAGATTTATTCCTAAACTGGTATCCTTATTCAATTCAAATCCCCCAGATTGTTCACTCATGTAAATATTTATAATTACGAAGTACGATTTATAATTAGGAAACAGAAGAAAAAAAGAGAGCCAACCTAACGATCAGCTCTCTTCCTTATTTGTATTAAGTGTAGGTTATTTAACTTCCAACTCTAGGCCTTTAGTCCATTTAAGGGCTTGATTAAGAAGGACAGCATAAACTGCTCCACCTAACCATCCAACAATACCAAATGTTAACACATCAGGAATGTTTTTCGATGCGACCGTTCCGATTGTTTTTACGGCTGCGTCTACATCGCCTAAGTTACCTGCTGCTATGACAGCTAATACAGGTAAGATGGCTACCTTTACAACACCAGTAAGAGCTCCGAGCAATCCAAAAACATTTGCTACGGAACCTACACCAACTTTAGTTAGTTTTTTCATACGCTATTATTTATTGTTATTCTGTAAGGAAACAAAGAAAAAGGGTCAGTTTTTAAGCTGACCCGATCCCCATGTTGTTGTTATAGAAGAGGTTACTACTTCTTCTTTTTACCTTTACCTTTACCTTTATTGGTCTTTCCTCCAGAAGCATCCTTAATTCCTTCTGTGGAAACTGCTAGCTTAGCGCCCGGTACTCCAACTGTAAGCTTAGGTGTCCTTACTCCTACCTTAACAAAAGGTAGAGCAACACTTGCGCTCTTAGATGTAGCTGAGGCAGATACCCCTGAGCCAGCTGCTGCTCCAAGTGTAACACTTGGAATAGGAACTGTCAATGTCTGACCAAAAATAGTCAAACTCGGAGCCTTACCTAACGATGCACCAAACCAATCTGCACTAGCGGTAGAAGTACTACCAACAAATGCCGCGGCCATTAATAATGTAACTATACTTTTCTTCATAATTTACTTAAGTATTTATTGATCTTGGGTCAATTTTCTACTAATTCTTCTTCTCGGATCGGCCATACACCATCAAAATACATTTGACCGAGCTCTTTATATTTACCACCGCGCTCTTCTTTTAAGAACGTTACGTTACCTTCTACCCCTTCGAATACTTCGAAATCTTTAATAGCAGTAAAACCTTTCTTACCTTGCTCGGTTACAATTCGGGCATGGGTTGTACCTTTAGGTCGTTCCAGTAATTTTAAGTCGTAGTAACTCATATCTTTTCTATTATATATTCAAAGTTGGGTTGTTGCAACCCCTTTCTTTTGGACAACTCTCTTTGCACAATCATTTGCGAAGTATAAAGACTTCTCTATATCATTTGTCTCAACATACTTCATTACTAAGCCACACATGAAGGTATCTCCTGCGCCAGATAAGTCGAGAACGTCTACTCCATCGACAGGATAGAAGTTACCATTATACATACAACCTTCTGAACCTAAGGTGACAATAATTTGTTCTTTCCAGTCATTAGGGTTAATATTATCTTTTGTTGCATTCCACTCTGGTTCATTTATCTTGATAAATTTAACCTCTTTCATGTCTAAGTCAATTTGTTTCTTAGTGTCAACAAATACACATGGATGAGATCTACAGATCATTGAAACACTAGCACGAGTAAGATAACCTTTACCATAATCAGAAACTACAATTGCATCCCATTTCTCTTCTGCGTGAATTAATAAGTATCGAAGATCTTGAGGGAGGATATGTTTAATAATATTCTCTTGATCAACTCTAATAAAAGTATGATTAGTCTTCTCGTCTATATATTTGTGCTTACAAATAAATTCTGTATTCCATTTAGTATCAACAGCGCACCCCCATTCTTTTAATTGTCTAGCTACATTACCAGCCATACCATCTGTTTGGATAGTCCTAGTAGGTTTAAAAACTGGTGCAGGAACATCTGGACATAAACGATCAACCCTACCATATGTATAATGGTCAGAACATTTATCTCCAATAACAAGTACACGAGGCTTGTCATATTTCATAAAAATATTATAGCTTTTCCATAAATAATTACAAGTGACTAATTTAAAGAAATTAGAAAAACTTACTCATCAATTAGAATTGCATGAGAATGATTTTATAGATTACGTTACAAAGGCTGATTATTCTATAGTGTTAGTGTCAGAAGCTGGGAGAATTAAATGGTGTAACGATTTCTTTCAAAGATCATTTGAAGTAAACAAAGAAGAGATTCATAATAAGGGTCTAAATACTATTCTTGGTGTAGACGTATTAATAGGGAAAAAGTCTTCTACGATAAAAATAAATGAAGCGAAACATACTGTGAAGGTTACTGACTTAACCCGAGCTGGTAAATTAATACACAAGAAAGTAACCCTTATATCTCATGAGTAAAGATCCAAATAAGCTAGAAAATGGCTCGTGGGCTGAATGGAGACGATTGGTACTGAGTGAGTTACATCGTCTAGATTCAGATATCGCAGAACTACAGAAAAATCAAAAGCGCATCGAAGTACAATTAGCTGCTCAAACTTCCAAATTAGCTATGTATGGCATCATAGGAGCATCAGCAATAGGGTTCATAACTTCTATAATTTCTTCCTATTTAACTAAGTAAACTTACACTAAATACTTACATCAGCAATAAAAAAGCATTTACATTGATAGAACTCCTTGTGGTAATTGCAATCATAGCAATTTTAGCTGCTCTTCTTTTACCAGCTTTAGGTTCAGCAAAACAAACTGGATGGCAGGCTTCTTGTTTAAACAATCAAAGACAACTTAATATAGCATATACAGAGTTTGCTGGTGATCATGAAGATAGATTCCCTTATGCATCAGCATGGAGAAATGAACCATCAGGCATGTGGGCTTGGGTTGCTGATAGTATGAGTGGTAACGGTGCGTGGGGGCAAACTGATCTACCTTTATTCTATTCTCCATTAAAACCATATGCAGGTATGAAAATATTTCATTGTCCTGGAGATAAGTCTACTGTAGTATATGATGCCAAGTCTCCTAATGAAGATTGGAAAACAAAAAGTATATCAAGGCCACGTTCATATAGTGTTAATATTTTTGTAGGGGGTTGGTCTGGATGGCCTTTTATGGAAGATACTCAATATAAAATATATCATCAATATCAAGAAGTAAAAGATCCTAGCAATGTTTTTACCTTTATTGAAATGCCTCCTAACTCAATTAATGCTGGTAACTTTAGAGTACCTCCAGTATTAAAAGGAAAAAAAAGCGCTTTCTCTATGGACTGGCCTGGAGTATATCATAACAATGGTTCGGTTGTTTCTTTTGTAGACTCTCATGTAGAGTTTAAGAGATGGTTAGAAGAAGATACTAAAAATATACCTAACCATCTTATGAATCCAACAACTGAACGAACAATATATGTAAGTGATCAAAATAGAGATTTAAAATGGTTAGGTGCTAGGGCAACTAAGCCAGATCTTAATGACCATAAATGGTATTCTGTAATGGGTGGTATAGGTAGATATAATAGAGTTTGGAATCTTAAAGAAGTCGACGGTAAGTCATATGATTCGTGGGGCTGGTATTGGAATGATAGCTGGGGAAGCCATCCAACATGGAAGCCCTATCAATGAAAAAAGGGTACACTCTTATTGAACTACTAACAGTGATAGTAATTATTAGTATACTTGCTGGTATGTTATTACATGCAACTCAAAAAGCGAAACAAGCTGCCCAAATAGCTGAATGTCATAACTACAGAAGACAAATGACTATATACTATTACGCAGATACAATCGATGAGTCAGATGATACTGAAACTTCTTATTTAGATCTTATATTGGATCATAAAGTTATACAAGATAAATGTTATAACTGTCATGCTGGTAAGCCGTAGTTGAACATAGAAATAACGTCAAGAGCCGAAGCTCTTTGACGCAAATCTATTAGGCTCAATTAAACGTTACCAGTGCCAACGTTACCGTCAGCTGGAGGGCACAAAGATTGTGTCTCTGTGCTACCAGTACCAACATTACCGTCACCAACGTTAGCATCAGCTTGATTATCGATAACTGCTGATGGAACATCTTCTCCGACATTACCACCACCGACGTTACCGACGTTACCAGTACCGACATTACCACTACCAACGTTACCACCACTAGCTGTAGCTGCTTTAACGTTACCACTACCAACGTTACCAACATTACCACCGCCAACGTTACCAACGTTACCAGTACCGACATTACCATCTGATTTAGCTTTTTGAAGCGCTTGGAAGCGCGCTACATCTGGTGGTACATCTCCGACGTTACCTGAACCTGTATTTCCTTCTCCGATTGACATAAAATCTGTTTTTATACCTATAATATTCTCAATTAAGGTTACCCTTTCATCGAGCTCTTTACATTTTATTCCGAGTAATTTATGTATGAATTTTCTCATATATTATCCTGACACTGGGGCTGTTGATGTACCGCTAGGTATAATAGCTGCATTGAGTATGTCTAACACCTTCATTAAACCTTCCGGGGCTCCATCATCTCTAGCTTCTACATGTACATCATATTTAGCAGAATTATCTGTACTACGAACAGACTCAGACTTCTTATTAGTAGTTACAGAGGCAGTCATAGAACATTTAACTGGTGACCACCATGACTTATAGGATGCAGTAGTACTAATATTACCTGTAGTATCAGACGAACTAGTATCTTTACTAGCTGATTTAACCTCCATAGTAAAATCTACCGTAGCTTTCTTAACTGATAAATTAGGTACATTAACAATAGATAGTAACGGTACCGATAATTTATTTTCTTCTAATGTTGTAGTTCCACCAGCGTCTGTGACAGGAGAGTTAAAACCAAAGTCTACTGAACGAGCAGACAAACTACCAGAACCATTGTCTTCTAACCCAACATCCTTAATAAACTGTTGAGTGATATTTGATAATTGTCCTTGCGCCTGAGCGGCCGCAATAAGTGGTTGACTTATAAGGTCGGACATTGGAAGTCCTTTAAATTGATCTGCTATACCTGCCATATTGTAAATACTTACTTATCCGAAAGATTTAATCTACTATTATGGTAAAACTTTATTCAGTTCTTGTCGAATTTTTGCAATACCTTCAGGTGGGTCTTCTGAATTAAATGACAGTTTAACTTTAGCCATATTTCTACCATCAACAGAGTTAACCTTAGCGCTTATATTATCATCTTCTATATCTTCTATGTGACCAAGTTCTACTTCAAACTCCATTTCAAGTTCTTTAATATTAAGATAACTTTGATGAGCTAAAGTTAATAAAGGAACATCTACACTTACATTTGTACTACCATCATGATCGTTAGTTGGTAGTTCTATTGTTACAAAGTTAGGGTGACCATCTTCGTCAAAGTATTTTGTAATAAAATTTTGGATATGCAGCTCTTCAACCTTTTGTTGAGCCATCATAGTCGATCTATATAACGATTTGACTAACTGGTTAAATGTTTTAGAAGTAGAGGCTTTGTCTTTTGTTCTATTTTTATCTACTGGTTTAGTTTCAACTGAAACGCTTCCAGTACCTACATTACCACTACCTACATTACCTGTATTAGGATTTGCAGCAGAAGAATTGGTAACCTTCTCACCATCACCAAAACCTATCTCACCATCCTGACCGCTAAATTTATACTTCGCCACAACATTATTTTAACATAAGCTTAATTATATGCAACTATAAAAAAAGGCGGCCGAAGACGCCTTTAGCACTATCTTCACACGGTAGGATTATTCTCCAGGTTTATTACCTTCAATTACTTTGTCGCGATTGTTCTTAAACTCTCCGCGAATCTCTTTCATACGTTTACCAACTTCTACTCTATGAGCTTTCATTGCAGTCTCCCACTCCTTACGAGCAGCTCTCATTTTATCTCGTAATGCAGCTTTATCTTCATCAGTAGCGTCTTTAAACTTCTTACGATCAAACTTACCTTTAATCTTATCTGCAGCTGCAGCAAAATCTTTTTTAAGTTCTTTAATCTTTTCATCGTTACGGACTAGCTTACCAAACTCTCCACGCGGGCCTTTTTGTTTGTGACCTTTTCTTTTGGCTTCACCGCGTTTGGTATCTCTCTTTTTCTTAGCAGCTTCGAATCGCTCTTTGATAGCCTTGCCTTTACCTTTACCTTTTGGTCCTTTTTGTGGTTTAGCATCAACAGCAACCATACTAAAGGCTAACCCAAGTATAATAATAATACGTTTCATGTAACTATTTATCATTTTGTTTTATTATTTCTGTCTATCTCGACGTCTTTCATCATATTGCCGTCTTTGTTCATTATTTTTAACATCTGTTTTTATAGAGTCTTGTCCAGACTGAAGTCGTTCTAATCGTTTTAGAATATATTCTCTCTTTTCTTTATCTTCTATCCTGTCAATATATTCTAAACCTTTCTGAACAATACGAGGGTCGATTTGAGGTCGACGTGAAGGTACTTTAATTATATTAGGTTGGTTTGTAGCTGGAGTTATTTTGATAGATTTATCTTTCTTTTTATCTTTCTTCTTAACTACTGTAGGAGAACCTTTTACACTTAGTACAGTAGATTTGAGTCTATTATTTTTAAAAGATAAAGTCTGTCTTTCACCATTATTATCAATTAAAATTTCTGATTTAGAAACCTTAAGCAATTTAATTCCATGCGCTTGTTGTCCGAGTTTAAGTGTAAGATATTTGTTTGGTAAGTCTGCTGAATACATGTAAGCATTAGTTTGCCCTCGCCATGTAGCAATGCCAGTTAAATAAAGTTCAATAGCAGGGAGGGCTGGTGGTAATAAGATAGTAATAGGTGGTAATGTATCTTTACCAAGATCGAAAGCATTTCGTTTATTAATACCGGTATATTCATTATCTTTAGCGTATACCGTAGTCACAAATAATAATAGTATAAGTAATCGTTTCATTAGTTTTAATTAATTAGTCATCTAGGTTTGTTTTTTATATAAATAGTTACATGTCCGAACTCGGTCATAATACCCTCAATACTACTTTTACATCTAATCACCCGGACCAACCTAAAAAATCAATGCATTGCACAAACCCTCACTGTTTTGAAGATACCTGCAAAGGTGAATGTCAAGAACCAGAAGAGGAATGTTGTAATAATGATTGTGGTTGTCATGATTGAATAGATGGTTGCGGTATACTTACTAGCACAGCAATAACATTATTGCTATGGAGAAATCCTACACCTTCTAGATTGCGGTAAGTCTCGCTATAAACTACCCTAACAACCCCTGCTTGTATAATTAATTTAGCACAATCAAAACACGGACTCATAGTCAAATAAATAGTTGAATCTTTACTACTATTAGTACTCTTTGCTAATTTCATTAAGGCATTACTCTCTGCATGTAGTACTTCAGGTTTAGTTTCTAGTTTATTTTTTGCTTGAGGTAGAAAATTTTCATTTACAAACTCACACTCATTACTATAACCAGCTGGAGTTCCATTATAACCATCAGATATAATCTGACCATCTTTAACAATAAGACAACCTACCTTCTTACGCTTAGCTTTTGATAACCGACCCCATTCACGAGCCATCTTTAGGTATGTAATATCTAAATCTAATTGATTAGGCATTGAATAGTTTTAATTGTTTATATAAATTACCTGTGTAGTGATGTCTACCTATATGAACTAAATTAGTATCAGTGGCACAATGTATTACTCCTCCACATTCTCTCCACAATTGGCAGAAGCCATAATCCTCACTTTCGTATTTTTTAGTATCTGGATTAACCTTCACAGAAAAGAAATCATAAAAGTTATCTCCACCACCGCTATAAAAATCAATATCGTTTCTATATTTTAATTCTGGCTTTCTTTTAATTATTGTCTCAAATACAGATCGATGAATTAACATAAATCCAGTTGCACCATACTTAACTTTAATATGTTTCTCTGCAGTGACATTAGGAGGTATCTCTGTACTAAAATCCGTAACATACTGTTTCCAATCATTTTTAAACTCTGGATTTAATTTAGCATAATCTTCTAACTTAGACTGTCTAATATATTTCTTACAATAAGCACCGATAGAGAGAGGTTTTTTTAGTTTAGCTACCTCGTTAAAATCATCTACTGTAAACGACATATCAGTATCAACAAAAAGCATATAGTCAGAATCTGATTGTAAAAAGAAAGCTGCTGCTGAATTGCGACCTCTACTAATTAAACTCTCACTAGTAATAGGATGAAAAGTTGCACTCATATTATTTTTAATAAGAGATTGCATTAGGTTCATCATACTAATCATATACTCAGTATGAACTTGCCCTCCATAAGCAATTATAGGGAGAAATAATTTCACTTATTCATTCAATAGTTGATGTCCTGTTGCCGGGCTGGTTGGAGAACTAGACATACTTAAAATAGTATCTAAGTTCTCTCTCACTTTTGTACTTCCCCATCGAGTACAAATCATTGTACCATCTGGTAACGGGTCAATACTTACCACAACGTCGAGATTGAATAACATTTCCGCGTTGTCTGTTCCATGTAATTTGATAAAATGTGCCATTATCTTTTACTATTAAAAAAATCTATTCCAATTAAAATTAATATTGTTATTGTAGGTAACATTAATAAAACTTCCATAGTATTTTATACAATCTATAGAGTATATCAACGTACAAGTCTAACTTTAAATTTACCTTCTGGTGCATCCTCTCCTACAGAGTGACTAATGTTCGAACCAAATACGCTCTCATGAGCTCTTGTTATTGTTTTTGCATTAGTCTCCATTGAATTGTTTAAAGAGTCTATTACCTCTTGTTTTATTTCTTCTAATGTTTTGTATACTATATTGTAGTTCATTTTTAAAATATAAGTCGTCGCAGCGCCACCTACGATACAATAACCCTCTAGTTGGCTATTAAGTGTAAGATGTCTTACCATCCCTGTCCATTGCGATCTATCGTCGCAGCTCTTTATCTAGATTCGAGAGGAGGCTATGGAGGCGTTGTACTCACCGACTTTTAAATTCTTTATCATACGGGCCAGTAATATTCTAAATTATCTGGAGTAGAAGGCCATAACTTTCTATACCAGTCACTAGCTTTTTGAGTCAACATACTTCGATGAGACTCGTGAAATTTATCAACACCCATGAACGGCGGGGTAACTGTCGCAGTTAAATGATCGTAATGAGCAGATATTTTCTGGTGACAAGTATCTTTGTAACCTCTCTCTAACCAAGCTTCACATACTGTAAGACCGTAAACAACTAATGAGTTGGAATAATCATGTTTATCTTTTAGGTACCACATATTCCTACAAGGATGATTCTTCCAACCTCTGTACGGTCTATCTTCTTTTGAAGCTTTGATAGAGTTAAGCAATTGAAGAACTTCTACTCTTTGTTTACCTAAACGCAGTCGGTCTAATACTTTAGCGCTCTTGTAGTAATCGTTATATGGTAAAAATGTTTGCATTATTTCTTGAATACGTAATGGGTCTTACTTGAACCGCTCTTAGCAACTTTATGTATTATACCTTCATCCGATAATTTTTTCAACACATAGTATGCTCTAGGCTTATTAGTAATATGTTTATTAACATCATCTATACTAAACTTACCATCTTTTATCTTTTCAGCTATCTGTTTAATATTTTTAGTCTCACCTTTGATACGTTGACTCTTCGGAGTTACTGAAGCTTCTGGTTGTATATTTTTTACAGTCGTCCAGTCATAACCACATGCAGTAAAGTTTAGTTCTCTAACTAGAGTAGGTCCAAATCTATTCTTAGTAATATTAAGAGTTACAGATTTATCTTCATACTCATCAAAGTCGTCATGACGGGATAAGTGACATACAACATCTACAGAATGAGGTAATAAAGTACTACCTTTCATTTTACCAGTCTTAGTAATATGAGAAATAATAAAAACAGTAGTTTGATGTTTCTTTGCAGCTTCACATATCTTCTCTACACAATATTTCTCATGAGCTAAACCACGCTTATTACTATTAAGAGATTGGAAACTGTCTATAACTAGAGCGTCGAATTCTGGTATCTGTTTCAAGATCGTATCAATCTTAGTTTCATTGCAAGCCATAATATTTTTGACTCCAATACGATCACAATTTACCTTCATTAACTCAATACATTCCTCTCCAGAAACATAACCGACGTTGTATTTCCGAATGGCGAGACTCTCAAGTACTTGAAGTAGGAATGTAGTCTTACCAGTACCAGGTTCTCCGCTCATAACGACGGTGCTAGAAGGGAGAAAACCATCACCGAAAGCATTATCTACTACTTCAATGCCTGATCTGAGTCGACTATAAAAGATATCCGGAACGTCAACACTTGATATCTTTTCGAACTTTGTTTTGTTTATGTTTAACTTCATCTCTAACAACGCCAATATTATAGCATAGCTAGAGAGTACGTCAAGTCGAAACTCGACTAATGTTCGTAAACGTAGACAAAATCTTCTGTCGAGTTTTCTACTACCGCTTCATCGGTGACGATATTTCCGGAAACGGTCTCATATGCTTTGCAGATAAACGATAGGTCATCTGCGGAACTAATTGATTCAATTACGTACTGTCTTAATTCTTCTACTGGTTTAACTTTCATATTTTTTTGATTAACATTGTTTACTAACATTAGCGCCCTTGCCCCCTATATTTTTTAACATATAGTTTAGAGCTCTTTTGGTTGCTACTATTATTTTTTGAATGACGGCCTTTCATTCTCTTTTTCTCATTAAGCCGACCTTGATTAGACGTAGTGTTTTTTGCCATAAATTTTTACCAGTGATGTATTACGTTCGCTACAATAAAGAAACAAGTAATAACATTAATTATAATGATACCTGTCCTAAATAGTAAACTAACATTTGCTTCGCTTAGGGAAAGGATAGGGATCTGTGGTTCGTCGTCGTTTGTTTTACCTATCCTGTGATCTACTGTACGACACCATATTAACCATAATTTTTTCATTTTCGATGTATGTCCTATGTGTTTAATGTTGACAATTCTATTTTGTTCCTTACCTTTAAAATAAAGATAAGATATAAGACTACCAATAAATACACCGATTGCATAATTCACTAAGATCATGCTCATTTTAAGTATTTAATGGAGCCAGTTGTCAGATTCGAACTGACGACCGTTCGATTACAAATCGAGTGCTCTACCAACTGAGCTAAACTGGCGTCTTAATCTAAAAATTCTTCGCATAAAACCTCGGAAATATTCTTCCAATATTCAGCAGCATCTCGTAGTTTAGAATTTTGAGTTCTAAGTCTTTCCAATTGCTTAGTAAGGGAGTTGAGTTGCTCGATTGTTTTATCTATAGACGGGCAAGTGTACGGAGGTATCTTATTTGGTGAACCTCTTTCCAATTTGCGGAAACGTTTTGCTCCTTTAGAGTAGAATGTATATGGAGAATTTTTTGTTGGAGAAGTTCTCATTGAGCTACTGTTTTACAAGTACTCTATATACATCATTATCTTCGTGATATGTACTCATTTCTATTACAGTCACTCCACCGTCTTTTGCTAATAGTCTATGTGCTACATTTTGTTCGATTTCAAATGTCTCTTCTGAATCAACATCATACGACATAAGTTCAGCAGTATCAGGCTCTACAATTTCTACAGTAAGAGTACCAGATAATACATAGAATGTTTTATGCTTTTTAGAATGAAAATGAGTTGATGTAAAATTGTTTTGATTTATGTTTAAGATCTTGCCACTGTAATTATTATCTTCATTGCTTACAATTCGGATCTCATTACCCCAGTCCTTATTAACAACCTGACCGTATTTCTTATGACGTATTTTCATTTTAATTAATTATCTTTATTACTCACAGATACAACTTTGTAATTGTGATGCTCTTTAAAGTATTCTTTATAACTATCAGCTTCTTTTTTTGTTACAAAATAAGCATCTGGTTCATTTGCACTTTCATCAATTACATAATACTGATAAGAATCAGTAGTAATAGAATCAGGTGGTAATTTTAATTCTATTGGAGGTCTAATAAACGTACAAGTACATCCAGTACCTACTAATATAGCAAGGATTACTATTAAAGCAATTAAAACTACCTCTTTTAATTCTCGTTTATTTCGCTTAGCTAATACGTCTTGTTTTTCTTTATTATTCATTTGTTACTACCCTTAAAGCTTTTTTAGCTTTGAACTTAGCGCGTTCAATAGTATCTCCTCGAGCTACTACCACACCCATTCTTCGCTTACCATGCACACCAGGTTTACCAAACAGTCTTAGATCTGTATCTGGTTCGCTAAGAACAGCTTCTAAGTTAGAAAACTCTACCTCATCACTATGCCCTTCAATTTTAATTACATGAGAAGCTCCACAGCCATGATTACGAATTACAGGTATAGGTAAACCTAAAACAGCTCGAGCATGTAACGCAAACTCAGACAAGTCTTGAGTAATTAAAGTTACTAAACCAGTATCATGTGGACGTGGAGATACTTCTGAAAAATATACTTCGTTATCTTTTACAAATAATTCAACTCCGAATACCCCATAACCACCTAAAGCATTTGTAATGTCAGTAGCTATTAATTTTGCTTTTATAATAGCAAAATCTGACATTGTATGTGGTTGCCAAGATTGAATATAATCTCCATCTACTTGCTCGTGACCAATTGGTTCACAGAAAGAAATACCATCTTTATGTCTTACTGTGAGTAATGTAATCTCATAATCAAATTCAACAAACTCTTCTACAATAACTCTACCTGCTCCTGCTCTGCCTCCTAATTGAGAATAATCCCAAGCCTTATCAATATCAAATTCATCTTTTAATACACTCTGACCTTTACCACTAGAAGACATAATTGGCTTAACTACACAAGGAGTTCCAATCTCTATTACAGCATCCATAAACTCTACTTTAGTAGATGCAAATTTATATTTTGAGGTTTTAATTCCAAGCTCTTCTGCTGCTAAAGTTCTAATACCTTCTCTATTCATAGTAAGCTGAACAGCTCGTGCATTAGGTATAACAGTTATACCATTCTCTTCTGCCTCTACAAAGACTTCAGTAGCGATTGCTTCTACTTCTGGTATAATAAAGTGAGGTTTAATATGTTTAATAGCAGCTCTAAGTTCGTTAGGATCAAGCATATCTCCTATCCATTGATTATGAGCAATCTGCATGGCAGGTGCTTTAGCATATGAATCCATAACTACTACATATACTCCTAATCTCTGCAACTCTATAGCAACTTCTTTTCCTAATTCTCCACCACCACAAAGTAATACTCTGGTTTCGTTTTTTGCGTACGGGGTTCCGATTTTACTCGTTTGTTTACTCATATATTAATTAAAAATGGTACCGATGAACGGACTCGAACCGTTACTCCCTCACAGGAAGCAGATTTTAAGTCTGCCGTGTCTACCAATTCCACCACATCGGCGTAAATTTATAAACACCACACTAAGACATTTAGACCTAATACAATCCAAATGTCGTCTTTTGCGAGTTCTTTAATAACGTACCATGTCATAAGAAATATATTATGGTATCTAGAGAAGAGATCAACCTCTTTTTCTGTTCTTCCATCTTTCTTTACAAGCAGTGATTTTGGGGCCCCATGTCTTACTGTCGAATTGTAAGCCTTCTCTTTTTGTTGCGATAAACCATACAACTAACTCTTTACCATCAGGAGTTTTCCAAATACCAGGATACTCATCTCTAGTATAGCCTCTCTTAAGTAATTCGGAAGTTACCTCGCATCGAGTCATTAACTTCACCATACCCACACTTCATAATCCATTTCATCTCCAGCATCAGGAAGGATATCATATTGTTTGCGCTTCATAAAAATATTTAGTCGGTTATCTTTTTATGTTCACTACCTATTAGTTGAGTATAAGGAGTAATACCCTCGTCTCTATTGAGATTT
>Ga0114932_10002639_pt1 | contig 18621 bp, 14 predicted proteins | sample 2SBtaG_2_FD_87286 | JGI IMG/M metagenome (GOLD analysis project Ga0114932, IMG submission 87286) | Deep subsurface microbial communities from Kolumbo volcano to uncover new lineages of life (NeLLi) - 2SBTROV12_ACTIVE470 metaG | ecosystem: Environmental > Aquatic > Marine > Volcanic ... | reverse complement strand
TATTGGTGGGATGACCGGTCGGCGTCGCCCGATCCCGCCATCGAGCCGCCGGCAAAAGCCGATATCCTGATCATCGGCGGCGGCTATACCGGGCTGGCCGCCGCGATCGCCGCGCATGATGCGGGCGCGTCGGTCGTGGTCGTGGATGCGGGCATTCCGGGACAGGCGGCCTCGACCCGAAACGGCGGCATGTTCGGCGCACATCCCCGCCTTGGCTGGGAAGCACTGGCCGCATCTTTCGGCGCGAAGACCGCCGACGCGCTGTTTGCCGAGGCAAACCCGGCCATGCGTTTCGTCAAGGATCTGATCAAGCGTGAAGGCATCGATTGCGACCTGCAAGCCACGGGCCGCATTTCGCTGGCTTGGACCGCGGCGCATCTGGAAGGGCTGAAGAAGCTCGCCGGGCACGTCCAGGCCAAAAGCGATGTCAAGGTCACCATTGTCGAACGCCGCGACCTGACCGCCGAAATCGCAACCGAGCGGTATTTCGGCGGGCTGCTTTTCCCCGAGCATTGTGCCATCAACCCGCGCAAATTTCACTCGGGTTTGCTGGCGGCCGTGCGCTCGCGCGGGGTTGCGGTCTGTGCGAATACGCCGGTCACCCAATTGCGGCGCGACCTTTCGGGGTTTCACGCGATCGTGCCGAACCGGACCATTCGCGCCGACAAGATCATCCTTGCCACCAACGGCTATACACCGTCGTTGTTTCGCTGGCATCAGCGGCGGGTGTTTCCGTTGCCCAGCTTTCTGATCGCGACCGAGGAATTGCCGCAGCAAATCATCGACCAGATTGCCCCCGGTCGCCGGATGATGGTCGAAACCCGCGCGCGGCATTCCTATTGGCGGGTCTCGCCCGACAGTAAACGGGTCCTGTTCGGCGGACGGGCGTCGATGCGGAATATACCGCTGGCACTTGTGGCCGAGCGTTTGCGCACCACGATGTGCGACATCTGGCCGACGTTGAACGACACCCGCCTCAGCCATGTCTGGACCGGCAATACCGGGTTCAGTTTCTCGCATATGCCCAGCGTTGGCGAAAACGACGGGGTGCACTACGCGTTCGGCTTCTCGGGTTCCGGCACGGTGATGGCGCCCTATCTGGGCACCAAGGTCGGCTTGCGGGCGGTGGGCGTTGCGGGCGGTGCAACAGCCTATGCCGATGCGGCGTTGCGGACGCGCTGGCTGCATCCGTTTACACGACCGCATTTTCTCTACGCTGCGGACCTGTGGTATCGGAACTGGGTCGACCGAAAGGAATGGCGGCAGCGCCGCGACACGCATTGATGTTGATCTGTGGCGGCGGTCTGGTCTATCGCTTGCCAAAGCGTGAAACGGACAAGACATGACCCAGCCTTGCGACCCGGTGACCCTGACCGCCGACCTGATCCGATGCCCTTCCATCGCACCCGAAGAAGGCGGCGCCCTGGTATTGCTGCAACAGGTTCTGGAGGATGGCGGGTTCACCTGCAGGCGCGTTGACCGGGGCGGAATATCGAACCTTTTCGCCCGATGGGGGCAGGGGCGGAACGGGCCGACTTTTGGATTCAACGGCCATACCGACGTGGTGCCGGTCGGCGAACTGACCGCCTGGACCCACGATCCGTTCGGGGCTGAAATCGAGGACGGCATCCTTTATGGGCGGGGCGCGACCGACATGAAATCGGGGGTTGCCGCGTTCGCTGCGGCGGCCATCGATTTCGTGCGCGACACGCCCCCTGACGGCTCGGTCGTTCTGGCGATCACCGGCGACGAAGAGGCCAGGGCGACCGACGGTACCATCGCGATCCTCGACTGGATGGCGGCGAACGGCGAAACCATGGATCATTGTCTGGTGGGCGAGCCGACCTGCCCGAATGAAATGGGCGAGATGATGAAGATCGGGCGGCGCGGGTCGATGAACGGTTTCTTCACCGTGACGGGTACGCAGGGCCATTCGGCCTATCCGCACCGCGCCAACAATCCCATGCCTGCAATGATCCGGCTGATGGACCGGCTCGACGCACACAATCTGGACGATGGCACCGATCATTTCGAACCCTCGACGTTGGCGGTTTTGACCGTCGACACCGGCAATCCGGCCAGCAATGTCATTCCCGCGTCCTGCAAGGGCACGGTCAACATCCGGTTCAATGATGCGCACTCATCCGAAACCCTGACGGCGTGGATGCAACGGGAAACCGACCGCGTCGCCTCGGATTTCGGCGTGGCAATCGCGATGGAAACAACGGTTGCCGGGGAAAGCTTCGTGACCGAACCCGGCCCGCTTTCAGACCTGATCGCGCAAGCCGCAAAGGCGGAAACCGGGCGCAGACCCGTGCCATCGACGACGGGCGGCACCTCGGATGCGCGGTTCGTCAAGCATCATTGCCCGGTGGTGGAATTCGGGCTGGTCGGCAAGACCATGCATCAGGTCGATGAATGTGTTCCCGTCGATCAGATCAACCAGCTCAAGTCGATCTATACGCGAATCCTGCGGGGGTATTTTGCCTGAGCGCACGCTTGTCATCATGCTGAAGGAACCAAACCCCGGTCGGGTAAAGACCCGTCTGGGACGCGACATGGGCATGAACCGCGCCGCGTGGTGGTTCCGCCATCAGAGCACCCGCCTGATCCGCCGCCTTGGTCGTGACCGTCGATGGAATACCCTGCTTGCCGTCAGCCCGGATATTGGCGGGCTGACCAGCCGGGTCTGGCCATTGGACCTTGCGCGCATCCCCCAGGGAAGCGGCGATCTTGGCCACAGGATGCACCGGATATTCAGGACGTTGCCCCCCGGTCCCGTGGTCATCATCGGTGCCGACATTCCGGGAATCCGTCGGCAACACATCGTGCGGGCCTTTGATGCCCTTGGCGATCATGACGCGGTGATCGGGCCTGCTGACGATGGTGGGTACTGGCTGATTGGCATGAAACGGGTCAGGGCGGTGCCGCCCGGCCTCTTTTCCGGGGTGCGCTGGTCGACGGCAAATGCGCGCGCCGACACGATTCGCAGTCTCGGCGATCACAAGGTCGCGCAGATCGACCGTTTGCGCGATGTCGACACCTGCGCCGACCTGGCGGCGGTTGATTCAGAATGACCCGGAAAACCGGGCGTGATATGGCGGCGCGATGAAAAAGCCCCCATCCAAATCCGATATCGCGAACTGGGTCGCGGAAAACCCCGGCAAAGCCACCAAACGCGACATCGCACGGGCGTTTGGCATCAAGGGCGCGGCGCGGATCGACCTGAAGCGGATGCTGCGCGAGCTTTACGCCGAAGGCGTGCTGGAAAAGCGCCAGCGGCCCGGCACCCCACCCGGAGAGCTGCCACCGGTTGCGGTTCTGGAGGTCACCGGTCCCGACGCGCAGGGCGACCTGTTCGCGCGACCGGCGCAGGATGGGCGAGGCGATGATGCGCCGGGCATTCTGATCCTTGGCAATGCGCACGACCGGGCCCTTGCGGCCGGTGACCGGATTCTGGCCCGCCTGACACCGGTTTCCGGCCAGGACCATACGCACGAGGGTCGCGTGATCCGCCGGATCGGGGCCGGACCGTCGCGGCTGATCGGGCTTTTCCGCGAGACACCTTCGGGCGGGCGCATCATACCGGTGGACAAGAAAAGTGATCGTGAATGGCAAGTCGCCGCCGGCGATACCGGTGCCGCCCAGAATGGCGATCTGGTCGAGGCACAGCAGGCAGGCCCCAAGAACCGCATGGGGCTGGTGCGCGCACGGATCACCCGGGTTCTGGGCGATCCGATGGCACCCCGGTCGGTATCGCTGATCGCGGTTCACAGCCATGGCATCCCGGACGAGTTCCCGGCCGAAGTATTGCAGGCCGCGGAAAATGCGCTGCCTGCCGGAACGGGCGCGCGCACGGACCTGACCGATCTTGCCTTCGTCACCATCGATCCCGCCGATGCCCGCGACCGGGACGATGCGGTTTATGCCCATGGCGATGATGATGCGGCCAATCCCGGCGGCCATGTCGTCTGGGTCGCCATCGCCGATGTGGCCCATTACGTGCGACCGGGATCGACGCTTGACCGCGAGGCCAGAAATCGCGGCAATTCCACCTACTTTCCAGACCGCGTGGTGCCGATGCTGCCGGATGCACTTTCGGGCGACCTGTGCTCGTTGCATCAGGCGGTGGCGCGGCCCGTGATCGCGGTGCGCATGGTGCTGGATCGCAATGGCCGGAAAACCGGGCACGCGTTCAGCCGGGCGATGATCCGATCGGTGGCTTCGCTCAGCTATCAGCAGGCGCAGGCCGCAAAGGACGGCGTTCCCGACGAACAGGTCGCGGCACTGGCGACCCCGGTCATCGAACCGCTATACGCCGCATTTGCCGCGTTGCTGGCCGCGCGGCGCAATCGCCAGCCGCTCAACCTCGACCTGCCGGAGCGCCGGATCGAGCTTTCCGAAACCGGCGAGGTGACATCGGTCGCCTTTCGCGAACGTCTGGACGCGCACCGGATGATCGAGGAATTCATGGTGTTGGCCAACGTGGCCGCCGCCGAAACGCTGGAAGAACGGCAGCGCGCGTTTCTGTACCGGGATCACGAACCACCCGCGCCCGAAAAGCTGGAAGCATTGCGCGAGGTCGCGCAGGCGGCGGGGCTGAATCTGGCCAAGGGGCAGGTTCTGAAAACCCGACACCTCAACACGCTTCTGGACGGTGCCGCGGGGACCGCCAATGCCGAGATCATCAACATGTCGGTGCTGCGCTCCATGACCCAGGCCTACTATTCGCCGGAAAATGCCGGTCATTTTGGGCTGGCGCTGCGCCGATACGCGCATTTCACTTCGCCAATCCGGCGATACGCCGACCTGATTGTCCACCGGGCACTGGTTTCGGCGCATGGTTGGGGCGATGACGGTCTTTCGGCGGGCGACATCGAAACGCTGGGCGAAACCGCCGTTCTGATTTCCCGGACCGAGCGCCGCTCGATGCTGGCCGAACGCGACACCAACGACCGGTATCTTGCGGCCTTTATGGCCGAACGCAGCGGCGAGGAATTTGAAGGCCGGATTTCCGGGATCGCGCGGTTTGGCCTGTTCGTTCGTCTGTCGGATACGGGTGCCGACGGGCTGGTGCCGATCTCAACGCTGGGGCGCGAATATTTCCGCCACGATGCCGACGCGCAGACCCTGACCGGCGAAAGGTCGGGGCTGGTGCTGAGGCTGGGGCAACCCGTCACCGTCCGACTGGCCGAGGCCGTCCCCCTGACCGGCGGATTATCGCTTGATCTGATCCGCGTTGACGGCACGGCCCTGAAGCCGCAATCGGGCACCGGGCGCGCCGCAAGGTCATCGCGAAAACCGACGGGCGGACGCAAGTTCGGGCGAAAAAAGCCGCCCCGACGCGGCGGGCGTTGACGGGGCGGTTGGCAAGCCTCCGCCGGTCGCGGCGAAACGCTTTGTCCTGCGATGGGTTTCGCGATACGCTTTCCCAAAAACGGGCAGGAGCAGCAGCATGTATCGGATCAGAGGGATCATCGGTCTGGCAATATTTCTGGGCACGGCGCTTTCCGCAATCGCCGCTACCGAAGTGCCAACGCTCGATTTTCGACCCAAACCGCGCCCCGCGACGCAGGCGACAGCGGAGATCAGAGTGGCCAGTTCAAACAAGCGATTCGACCAGTGGGTCAAATCCTTTCGCAAGAAGGCCGCGGCCAAGGGTATATCGCCCGGCGTCTATGACCGTGCTTTTCAAGGGGTCAGATATAACACCTACGTCGTGGAAAAGGATCGCAACCAAAGCGAATTTACCAAGCAGATATGGGATTATCTGGATACCGCGACCTCGGACACGCGGGTCAGGAACGGCAAGGCTGCGCTGGCAAAACGGCGCGCCCTGCTGAAAAAGATCGAAAAAAAGTACGGCGTCGACGCGCAGATCGTGTTGGCGATCTGGGGATTGGAAAGCGCTTATGGAACCCACATGGGCGATATTCCGGTCATCGAGAGCCTGGCAACACTGGCCTTTGACGGGCGCCGCCAACGGTTTTTCGAGGCGCAGTTGATCGCCGCACTCAGCATTCTGCAATCCGGTGATGTCCGCGCCAAATCGATGACCGGATCATGGGCGGGCGCGATGGGCCACACGCAGTTCATTCCCACGTCATACCTTGCCTTTGCGCAGGATTTTCGCGGCGACGGCAAGCGCGATATCTGGAGCAAGGATCCGACCGACGCGTTGGCATCGACCGCGAATTATCTGGCGCGGCACGGGTGGACAAAGGGCCAGCCCTGGGGAATGGAAGTGAAGTTGCCGAAAGGGTTTGACTATGCGCTTTCCGGCGAAAGGATCAAGAAATCCGTCGGCGATTGGCGGGCACTTGGTATTACCAGGATCGACGGCAGCAAACTGCCCGATCACGGACGTTCGTCCATTCTGTTGCCCGCAGGTGCGAAAGGCGCGGCCTTCATCATATTCGAGAATTTCCATGTGATCGAGCGCTACAACACCGCCGATGCCTATGTCATTGCGGTCGGGCATCTGGGCGACCGAATTCTGGGCGGCCCCGCGATCCAGACAAAATGGCCACGCGGCGAAAAGGCACTTTCGTTCAAACAGAAGAAAAAGATGCAGCGGCTTTTGACCCGCAAGGGATTTGATACCGAGAAAGTCGACGGCATCGTCGGCCCGGTCACGATTGCCGCGATCCGGGCTTTTCAGGCCTCGCTTGGCCTGACGCCCGATGGCTATGCGACCACGGATTTGCTGAAACTGCTGACCAAGCGAAAATGAGGATTTGGCCGGGGACAGTGCGTGCACGGCACGCACCCTGGAGACGGAATGATACCAACGGACCCAAGGACCGACCTTTCTCCGTTGAACGGTTCAGGCTTCCCGGCAGACCTTGTCCCGGACGCTCGCAGAGTCGTGTCGGGGGGCGGTGCAATGAGGCGCGGCGGGCCTGCGCCCTTGATGTCGCGCACCCGGCCTGTCTTGAGCGCGGGACGTGCGGCCGATACCCGCCTCGCGATATGGTTCGGTTATTGGGGGCTTGGCGAAGGTGCACGCACCATCACGCATGTCCGCCGCCGGCCCAATCCGCGGATTGCATTTCGCGCAGACGCGATGCGGTGCGCCTGAATTCAAAGGCACCCGGCCCTTTTCGGTACAAGGCCTCGGGTTCGCTCGCAGCCGAGGCAATCAGGCAGATACCCGCCTCGTAAAGCGTGTCGATCAACAGGATGAACCGGCGGGCCTCGTTGTTGCGCGCACGGCTCAGCGTGGGAATGTCGTCGACCACCAGTACCCGGATGGCGGCGGCGATCGCCAGATAATCCGTCGTCCCCAGCGGATTTTCGCACAATTCGGTGAATGTCGCCCGCGCGACGCCGTTGTGAAATGCCGCAAGTGTAACGTCACGTCCTTTCACCCGCAGCTTTAGCGGCGCGTCTTCGCCGCCCGTCAGGGCAAACCAGATTTTATCCAGCGCGCCCGTCGATTTCGCGCCGATCGGGCAGAACCACGTTTGCGTCCCGCGCAGGGTTTCCTGACGATAGTCAAGCTCGGTCAGCACATGATGGACGACCATGCGCGATGCCAGCAGGTCGATGAATGGCAGAAAAAGCTGCCGGTTCAGACCGTCCTGGTAAAGCTCGCCCGGCGCGCGATTGGATGTGGAAACGATGGTCACGCCCAGTCCGAGAAGATTTTCAAACAGCCGACCGACAATCATCGCATCGGTGATGTCGACGATTTCAAGTTCGTCAAAACACAACAGCCGCGCCTCTTTGGCAACTTTTGCCGCGATATGCGCCAGCGGATCGGCCTGCCCGTCCTTTCGCGACCCGTGCAGCGAATTGTGGATTTCCTGCATGAATGCGTGAAAATGCACCCGACGTTTTCGTTCGATATCGGTTGCGGCAAAGAACAGGTCCATCAGCATAGACTTGCCTGAGCCCACGCCGCCCCACAGATATAATCCCGGTGGCTGAACCGGTTTCCATCTTTCCCGCAGCGACCCCAGCAGCGATTTTCGCGCCCGCGAGGTTGCTTCGAGGTAGGCGCGGATTTCCTCCAGCACGGCCGCTGCCTGCAACTGCGCCTCGTCGCGCTGAAGTTGGCCATCGCGCACCAATATGCGCATTTGCGAGATCAGGTCGGTTTGCATCGGTTGCGCGGTCTCCGGCGGGCCGGACCATAACCGAATGTGATCGCTGATACGTCAAGATTTCTTTTGACCTTCGACGCGATTTCTTTCACCGTTTTCATTCGCAGTCACAAAGGCACGCGATGAACCCGCCAAAATCACCGCTGTTCACACCGATACTGGTCGGGGGTTGCGTGATCATTCTGATGGGGTTCGCGATTCGTGCCTCGTTCGGCGTGTTCCAAATTCCCATCGCGACCGAATTCGGCTGGCCTCGATCCGAGTTTTCGCTGGCCATTGCCATTCAGAATCTTGCCTGGGGTATCGGCCAGCCGATATTCGGGGCGCTGGCGGAAAAATTCGGCGACCGTCGCGCCATCATCCTGGGGGCGCTGACCTATGCTGCCGGGCTGGTATTGTCGAGCTTCGCGGTCACACCGGGCGCACACCAGTTTCTGGAAATTCTGGTCGGATTTGGCGTGGCGGGAACCGGTTTCGGGGTCATTCTGGCCGTCGTCGGACGCACGGCGTCGGATGAAAACCGGTCGATGGCGCTGGGCATCGCGACGGCGGCCGGTTCTGCCGGTCAGGTGATCGGGGCGCCAACGGCAGAGTGGCTGTTGTCGATGATGGCGTGGCAGAACGTGTTCCTGATCTTTGCGGCGGGCATTCTGGCGGTGCTGGTGGTTTTGCCCATCATGCGCGGCCCGGCCCCGGCCACGCGCAACGAGATTGAACAGAGCATGGGCGACGCGCTGAAAACCGCCTTTGGGGATCCGTCATATATCCTGATATTCGTCGGGTTCTTTTCCTGCGGCTACCAGCTTGCCTTTATCACCGCGCATTTTCCGGCGATGGTCACCGAGATTTGCGGCGCCATCGACCCGGGCGGTGCGCTGTCCAGCGTCGGAATTACCTCGACATCGGCCTTGGGCGCGGTGGCGATATCGCTGATTGGTCTCGCGAACATCGCGGGCACCGTTCTGGCGGGGTGGCTGGGCAACCGTTATTCGCGCAAGTACCTGCTGGCGGGGATCTATCTGGGGCGAACCATCATTGCCGCCCTGTTCATCATGCTGCCCGTCACGCCCACGAGCGTCATTCTGTTTTCGCTGGCGATGGGGTCATTGTGGCTGGCCACGGTGCCGCTGACCTCGGGTCTGGTGGCGCATATCTATGGGCTGCGATATATGGGCACGCTCTACGGGATCGTATTCTTCAGCCACCAGCTTGGCAGTTTTCTGGGCGTGTGGCTGGGTGGGCAGATGTACGACATCTATGGCAGCTATACGGCGGTCTGGTGGGTTGGTGTCGGCGTCGGGGCATTGTCGGCCATCGTTCACCTTCCGGTCAACGAGCGCCCGTTTGCCCAGCGTGCGGCGGCATGACCCGAAGCGGGCGATTGCATTGACGGCACGGTTCAGGCGCTCTAAATCTTGTCTTTCCGCAGCGGAGCCGCAATGCAGCATCCCGATACAACCGCACTGATGATCATCGACGTGCAGAATGATTTCTGCCCGGGCGGCGCATTGGCGGTCGATGGTGGCGACCAGATCATTTCACAAGTCAACGCGATGCAGCGCGACTTTTCAGTCTGCGTTCTCACGCAGGACTGGCACCCTGCGGATCATTCGAGCTTCGCCGACAACCAGCCGGGTCACGAGGCTTTTTCGCTGATCGACATGCCCTATGGACCACAGGTGCTGTGGCCGCGCCATTGCGTAAAGGGAAGTTTCGGAGCGCAGTTTCATGCGGAAATGCGTACGGATGCAGCGGACCTGATCCTGCGCAAGGGGTTTCGCCGCGAAATCGACAGCTATTCCGCGTTTTTTGAAAACGACCACAGGACCCCGACCGGACTGGCCGGGTATCTGCGCGAGCGCGGGGTGCGTGATTTGGTCATGGTCGGATTGGCGACCGATTTCTGCGTGCGCTATTCGGCGGTAGACGGGGCAAACCTGGGTTTTGGCGTTACCGTGGTGCAAGCGGCGTGCCGGGCGATCGATCTGAATAATTCGCTGGCCGAGGCCCTCGCAGACATGCGCGATTGCGGCGTCGTTCTGGCGTAAGTTTCTGCGGCAACCGAACCGAGGACCACCCCTTCATGGATATCGCCAAACGCGTATATGACCACCGTTGGAAGATCGATCCGATCGTGCGGTCGCTGATCGATACCGATTTTTACAAACTACTGATGGCGCAGTCGGTTTTTCGCAACCGTCCGGATACCGATGTTGCCTTCAGCCTGATCAACCGCACGAAATCAATGCGCATTGCCGATCTGATCGACGAGGGCGAACTGCGTGAACAACTGGACCACGTGCGTTCGTTGTCATTGTCGCGCGGCGAAAGTACCTGGTTGCGTGGCAACCTGTTTTACGGAAAACGGGCGATGTTCCGGCCCGATTTCATGGAGTGGTTCGAAGCATTGCGATTGCCGCCCTATCATCTGGAAAAACGCGACGGGCAATACGAACTGACGTTTGAAGGGAAATGGCCCGAGGTGATGATGTGGGAAATCCCCGCGCTTTCGATCATCATGGAGCTGCGCTCGCGCCGGGTATTGGCCGGGCTGGGCCGATTCGAGCTTCAGGTGCTCTATGCCCGCGCCCTGACCAAATTATGGGAAAAAATCGAACGCTTGCGTGAAATTCCCGATCTGGGCCTTGCCGATTTCGGCACAAGGCGACGGCACGGGTTCATGTGGCAGAACCGGTGCGTCGAGGCGATGATCGAGGGGCTGGGCAGCAAATTCACCGGAACTTCGAACTGCCTGATTGCCATGCGTCGCGAGGTCGAAGCGATCGGTACGAACGCGCACGAACTGCCGATGGTCTATGCGGCGCTTGCCGAAAACGATGCTGATCTTGCCATTGCGCCTTATCGGGTCTTGCAGGACTGGCAGGACGAACACGACGGCAATCTCTTGATCATCCTGCCCGACACGTTCGGCACCGAAGGTTTTCTGAAAAATGCACCGGACTGGCTGGGTGGCTGGACCGGTATTCGCGTCGACAGCGGCGACCCGGTCAGGGGCGCAGAGATGGCGATCCGCTGGTGGCAGGAGCGGGGCGAAGACCCGCGTGAGAAACGCGTGATTTTCTCGGACGGGCTGGACGTGGATCGCATTGGTGAACTTAGCCAGATATTTTCGGGGCGCACGAATGTGAGTTTTGGTTGGGGAACACTTTTGACGAATGACTTCAGAGGTCTGATTGCCGACGACGCATTGCGGCCGTTTTCGTTGGTGTGCAAGGCCACCAGCGCAAACGGGCGACCGACCGTAAAATTGTCGGATAACCCGAACAAGGCGATGGGGCCCGCGGGCGAGGTTGCACGTTACAAAAAGATATTCGGAGTCGGGCAGCAACAGGCGATGGAAGTCGTCGTCTGAGCCCACGCCCCACGAATGTTGAATGGCGGAATATTTTTCCCGAAAAACATTCCCTTCGCGGTGATCGATGTGACACGCGGCTTGATCATGAAATTCGCATTGTGCCGCGCGGAACCACGGTCGGGATGACGGGAATCACCGTTGTTCCAGATATTCCTCTGCCGCCGTCACTGCCCGCCCGGCGTATCGCGGGACTTGCGGATCGTCGGCGCGCATTCGCGGCATGACCCAGCCGAGCGATGCAAAAGTCCGCAACATTGCGAACAGCGGCATCATCGCAATGTCCCGGTCCTCAAGCCTGCGGGATAATGTATAACCGCCGATCAGCGCATCGCGAAGGTGCCGGTAATTCGCGTCCCCGATGCTTTGCGATATTGCGGTTGTCAGATCGTAAATCCGGTAACCGAAACCGCAATCGTCAAAATCGATCAGGGTCAGGCCCCGATCCGACGCGAACACGTTTTCACGCAGCGCATCCGCGTGGATCAGCCCGTAATCCGCACCATGGTTCGCATATTCCGCAAGCTCGGCGTCAGCCGCCTCGCGCGCGGCCAGGATCAACGCCCTTTGGTGTGGATTCAACGTCGGGTTTTCCCAGAACCGACCCCAATGCGGCGCATCGCCAAGAAACCCGTCGCGGTCCCAGCGTCGGCGCCGGAACCCCTCGGGAACGATCAGCGCATCGGTCCGGTCGTGCAGATCGGCAAGCATCGCGCCGATGCGCCGGTAGGTTGCCACCTGCGCAGAACCGGTGCCGGGCAAAGGCGCGCCCGATGCCCCGATTGGTGTGCCAGCCGCCCAGCCAATCACGGTGGCGATGCGATCTTTGCCGATCCTGGTCGAAAGGTCGCCGCCTTGATTGCGGATGGGCGGTGGTACCTGAAAGCCCGCCCCTGCCAGTGCCGCCATCCACCAGAGCTCGGCCTCGATCTCGTCCCGCGCATTATATCCGGGCCGGTGCAGACGCAGAACCGCGCGGACACCATCGTTCAGGCGGACCTCAAGAACCGCGTTTTCACGTTCAGAGATAAGCTTGGCCGGCCCACGCGTGCCACCCCAGGCCTGCAACGCGCGGTGGGCCTGCGCATTCAGGTCGAGCGTGCTCATGCCACGACCGGGGTTTCGCGCAAGACCTGATCCAGCGTATCGACCAGCAAATCGGCATTGTCGCGGCTGAACACCATGGGTGGCCGGATTTTCAGCGTGGCGTCGCCATGGCCCAGACTGTTCAGCAGAATGCCCCGCTGCCGCATGGCTTCGACAATGCCGGTCGTGAATTTCGTCGCGGGTGTCATGGCGTTGTCCAGCACCAGTTCCACGCCGAAAAACAACCCCGATCCGCGAACATTCCCGATGACCGGATGCGCGGTTTTCAATTCGGCAAGCCGCGACAAGGCGTAACCACCGACATCGCGGGCGTTGTCAACCAGTCGTTCCGACTCGATGATTTCCAGCACCGCCATTGCCGCCGCGCAACTGACCGGGTTGCCGCCAAAAGTGTTGAAATAGCCAAAGCCGCTGCGAAATGCCGCCAGCATGTCGCGTTGCGCCACGACCGCCGCGACCGGATGCCCGTTGGCCATCGGTTTGCCCAGCGTCACGATCTCGGGCGTGAACCCGATCCTTTCGTGGCCCCACCAATGGCTGCCGATGCGGCCGAAACCGGGTTGTACCTCGTCAGCGATGATCACGCCTCCGGCCGCGCGAACCGCGGCCAGAGCGCCGTCAAGAAACCCCCGCGGCAGATCGGGAAAGCCCTCGTTCGCAAAAAACGGACACACGATCAGCGCAGACACGCCGTGGCCCGAATTCCTGAGGTCGGTGATGGCTTTTTCCACCGCATGCGTGAATGCCGCCGCGAATCCCGCGCCGGATTGCCCGCCCAAGGGGCGCAGGCTGTCGGGGGCCGGAATGTGGGCGACATGATCCGCTCGTGTCCCGACCGGCGATCGGTACGCCGTAAGTTGGCTGACCGCCGCCGTGTTGCCATGGTATGCCCGGTCCGTGGCAATGATGCCTTTGTGCCCGGTTGCCGCCTGCGCCATTCTCAGGGCGACATCATTGGCTTCGGACCCCGAACAGACCATGATGGCAGAGCAGAGACTTTCATCGAATTTCGCGGTCAGCGCCTCGACATAATCCAGAATACCGGCGTGCACATATCGGGTGTGGGTGTTCAGCACCGCCGCCTGACCCGCAATCGCCGCGACCACCTTGGGATGGCAATGCCCCACATGGGGCACGTTGTTGTAGCAGTCGAGATAGCGCCGCCCCGCGCTGTCCCACAGCCAGACGCCCCGGCCTTTGACGATGTGAACGGGTTCTTCGTAAAAGGTGGCAACATTCGGGCCAAGCAGGCGCTTGCGCCGCGCCATCAAATCGCTGATTTCCACCGTTTCGCCCCTTGCGACCTATTCGTCGTCCGTAGTCTTCTGCCGAAGCGCCTTCAAGCCGGAACGCAGCGATTTTGCGGCCAGTCGACGGCGTTTGGAGGCCAGCGTGGGCCGGGTGCGGACGCGTTTCTTGGGTGCGACCAGCGCGGCGCGGACCATTTCGGCCAGTTTTTCGGCAGCAAGCGTGCGGTTCATCGCCTGGCTGCGGTGTTTTTCGGCCGTAACGATGATCGCGCCGTCGCGGGTCCATTTGCGCCCGGCAATACGTTTCAGGCGCGTCTTGACGGCAGGTTCCAGCGCGGGCGACCGCGCCGCCTCGAACCGCAATTCAACCGCAGTCGCGACCTTGTTGACATTCTGCCCGCCGGGGCCCGAGGCGCGGCTGAAACTCTCGGTCAGCTCCCAGTCCTGAATGGTTATGTTTTCGGATATGTAGATCAAGTCCGGTGCCGCCTGCCGCCCGCGTGTCTGATACACCGATCCGCGCCGGATTGCACCGCAAACGCGGAAATTATCGCGTCACCACGAAATGTGCGACACCATCCTGCCAGTAATCCCGGTGAAACATCAATTGCACGGCGGAAAGATAGTAGATGAACATCCGAAACGTGCTGCGGGCGATCTTGTCACGCTCGGTATCGGGAATTTTTATTTGTTCCGCCGCGAACTCCGCCAGGATTTCGGCCTCGTTTTCCAGCAGATTGGTCAGCCAGCACCGCAGCGTCCGGATGTAGTTTTCGCCGTCGTGATAGTGAATCGCCCGTATCTTGAGACCCGATCTTTCGATGCCCAGAACGACCTCGCTGACCAAGGGCGCGTATCCCCCGGGGAAAATATACCGGTCGATCCACAGATTGGTGGTCTTGGGACTGTGTTTCACGATTGAATGAACCAACGCCACGCCGTCGTCGGCCAGAACATTGCGGATGTTGCGAAAGAAATGTTCGTATTTCGATCGCCCGACATGCTCCAGCATTCCAATCGAGACGACGCGGTCATAGGCATTGGGGTGGCGCATGCAGAAATCGCGATAATCTTCTTTCAGAAATCGTACTTCCGATCTTGGATTTCCGGGGCGGGACGCGGCCCAGTTGGCGGCATCGGCGATCTGGTTTCCGGAAATCGAAATGGCGTCGATTTCAGCGCCTTGGTCGGATGGCAGGAACCGCTCGAACGAACCCCAGCCACAACCGACATCAAGAATTTTCGGTTTTGGCAGGGTGGAAAGCTGCATCCGGCGGAAGATCGTATCGAACTTGTGCTGCTGGGCCTGGTCCAGTGACATGCCGGGATCATCGAAAAACGCGCAGGAATACGCGTAATGATCGCCGATCATCCGCCGAAATACCTTGGCGTTGACGTCATAATGGCTGACAACTTTTCGGGTCGCGCTGAAGGTGGCGAGGAATTGTTTGTAGATATGCGTTGCCCACTCAAAAAAGCCGAAATTCAGGCCATTCTGTACGCGTGTACTGCCTTTCGCCGTCACCAGCATCAGCAGGAAATCTGACAGCAACCCCCGGCTAAGGTACCATTTGCCGTCCATGTACGCCTCGCCCAGACGCAATCCCGGATGCACCAGAATACCCAGCAATGCCAGAAATCGGGGCGGTGCAAAATGTATCGCGGATGTGCCGGCCGAGATATCCCGCAGATCGCCGTTTCCAAAATCAAGCGCAACCGGCAAGCCCCGAAACAGGGTTTTGACCAGAAAATGGGTGCAGCGGCGTTCGAACATCGATGGAGTCGGGATGTAATCGTCCGTCGCGACGGAATAATATGCCGTGTCTTTCGGTGCCATGGTTGTAAAATCGCGCCAGCAGTGACGTGATCGGCCCAATATTATCGGAAATTGCTTCAAGATGCAAAAAGGGCCGCGATCGTCTCGCGGCCCTTTCAAATTTTCAACAAGAGTTTTGGAGGCCGATCAGGCCGGGTTTCCCCTGTCTTCGATTTCTCGCGCTGGGGCGATCATCGTCAAAAGGCAACCTCTCGCTTTGACCTGACTGCATTCTCCAACATCTCTTTAGACACTGGATCACCTCCTTTCGCTTGTTGCTGTTAGAGGGGATGGTGGCACATGTAGTTAAAAAGTCAAAACATTTTATCCGGGCCGTGGTAACGCACGCGCAACGATCAGGCGGAATGGCACCAGTGCCACCATCGCAACGGCCAGTTTGACCAGCCAATCGGCAATGCCCAGCGTTACCCACAAGGGTGTCATCGGTCCGACGGTCATGAAGGGTGCGAAATCTTGCGCCCAGCCAATCGCGGCGTCGGCGTTGGTGCCGAATATGGTGATGCTGGCGGAAAAGGCGATGGTAAAGAACAATGCGGTATCCAGGGCCGAGCCGATCACCGACGAGGCCAGCGGTGCCCGCCACCAGGTGCCCCGGCGCAGGCGATCAAAGACCGCGACATCCACGAGCTGCGCCACCAAAAAGGCAGTTCCCGAGCCGACAGCAATGCGCAAGGGGACGGCGGGGCCGAACTCCAGCATGATGCGGCTGCCGATCAGCGAGCAGGCGATTCCCGTGACAAAACCGACCACAACCACCCGGCGCGCGGCGGGCGCACCGTAGATGCGGTTCATCAGATCGGTGACCAAAAAGGCGAACGGATAGGTAAACGCGCCCCAGGTCAAAAGGCCGTCGAGAATCAGGAATTGAACCAGGATATTGCTGGCAACAACGATTGCCGCCATGGCGATCACGCCGGGCAGAAGGGTGCGGGACATCGGGTTGGCTCCGTTTTGAAATGGTAGCGGACACATTATCCCGGCAACGACCGGAACCCGCGCCTGTTAGGGCGGAATGCAACCGGGCGCAAGAAGGATCTGCCGCGGGGCGTGTTCTTGGCAGGGGGGCGCCCTACGCGCCAACCTCGATCATCGCGGCGGCCAGAACCGGGACCGTATCGGCGTTCAGCCCGGCAATATTGATCCGGCTGTCGCCCACCATATAGATGCCGTGCTTGTTGCGCAGCGCCAGAACCTGTTCGGGCGTCGCCCCCATCCGCGAGAACATGCCCCGGTGCTGGGCGACAAAGCCGAAGCGGTCAGAACCCGACAAGCGGCGCAATTCGTCGGCCAGATGCTGACGCAGCGCCAGCATGCCCAGCCGGACCTCTTCGAGCTCGGCCATCCAGTCGGCTTTCAGCGCCGGATCGTTCAGGATCATCGTCACCAGACGCGCGCCGTGATCCGGCGGAAACGAAAAATTCTGACGGTTCAGGTGCGCCAGGTTGCCCTGCGTCACCGTCGCGGTTTCCGCATTCGGGGCGATGGCCAGAACGATCCCGGTGCGTTCACGGTAGATGCCGAAATTCTTGGAACAACTCGCCGCGATCAGCATTTGCGGCATCTTTGCCGCCAGCATCCTGACGGCGGCAGCATCCGCGTCCAGCCCGTCGCCAAACCCCTGATAGGCGATGTCGATGAACGGGATTGCGCCACGTTCCAGCAGCAGGTCGGCAATTTCGGCCCATTGCCCGGCGTTCAGGTTGGCCCCGGTCGGGTTGTGACAACAGCCGTGCAGCAGGACGATATCGCCCGCCTTGATGCCCTTCAGATCGGCAATCATCCCGTCGAAATCCACCGTCCGACTTGGCTCGTCGAAATACCGGTATGCGCCCGTCTTCATCCCCAGATGGCGCAGGATCGACGGATGGTTCGGCCATGTCGGCGTGCTCAGCCAGACGGTGGTATCTGGGTTTGCGGCCTTGACCAGTTCCAGCACCATGCGAATTGCCCCGGTTCCGCCCGGCGTATGTGCCGCAGCGATACGTTCGCGCGCGGTGCTGTCGCCCAGAACCAGCCCGATCATCGCGTCCTGAAACGCGGGATCGCCGGTCAGGCTGGTATAGGCCTTGGTGGTCTCGGCCCGCCACAATTGCTGTTCGGCGGTCTTGATTGCCCGCATGACCGGCGTCACGCCCTGGGCGTTTTTGTACACACCGACGCCAAGGTCGATTTTGTCCTCGCGCGGATCCTCGCGGAACAGGGCCATCAATTGCAGGATTTTGTCCTGTGGTTGCGTTTGCAGATTTGTCAGCATCGAATATCCCCGAGGGTCTGTTTCAGCCCAGTGCTACTTTCAAGTCGTTATACATGCCCCATTCGGCCCACGAACCATCGTAAAGCGCGTGATTGCGGTGCCCCAACCGTTGCAGGGCCAAGTTCAGAACCGCCGCCGAAACGCCGGACCCGCAGGTGGTGATCACGGGCGCGCGCATATCTGTGCCGACCGCCGCGAACTGGGCCGCCAGTTCCGCAACCGGCTTCATCGTACCGTCGTCTTTCAGCAACGCGTCGAAAGGCAGGTTTCTGGCGTTCGGAATGTGGCCCTTGCGCAATCCGGGACGGGGTTCGGCGGCCTGACCGCTGAACCGGGCGGCGGACCGTGCATCCAGAATTTGGGCATCACCAAGCTTGGCCGCCGCCGCGACCTGGGTCACGTCCTTGATCAGACCGGCGTTGCGTTGAACGCTCATGTGCCGCTCGCGCAGGATCGGAGACATGTCCTCGGTCGCGCGGCCTTCGGCGCGCCATTTGTGAAACCCGCCATCCAGCACAGCGGTGTCCGTCTTGCCGAACAGGTTGAACAGCCACCACACGCGCGCCGCCGACATGATTCCGGCGCTTTCGTAAACCACGACCTGATGACCGTCGCCAACGCCCATCGCGCGCATCCGCGAGACGAACTTTTCCGGCGGAGGCGCCATATGGGGCAGGTCGGAACGTCCATCC
>Ga0114932_10002637_pt1 | contig 18625 bp, 12 predicted proteins | sample 2SBtaG_2_FD_87286 | JGI IMG/M metagenome (GOLD analysis project Ga0114932, IMG submission 87286) | Deep subsurface microbial communities from Kolumbo volcano to uncover new lineages of life (NeLLi) - 2SBTROV12_ACTIVE470 metaG | ecosystem: Environmental > Aquatic > Marine > Volcanic ... | reverse complement strand
TACATCCCAAGTAGACGGCTCAATTGCACTATACAGGTTCTTTAACACCGTAAATGGAGCCCATTTCTTTACGCCCTCTGAGGTCGAAAGAGACAGTGTTATCGAAAACCTGCCCGTCTATAACTATGAAGGTATCGCCTACTACGTCGATGCTATCGTTTAATATTTAATATAAACTGTTCGTTAAGAATAAATATTTATAAACATCTAAACTAATAAAAGGATTTGCATCTAAAGTTAGATATACTAACGTTTTATTCTAATATGTATATTTTTATCCCCAAAAACGACGATCAACATGCAAATTAGCTCTTTATCTTATATACGAAAACGTATATATACGGATATATGAGCACTCCTTTAAAAATAATACGAGAGAAATTAAAAATCACCCAGACGGAGCTTGCTGCTTTGATGAACACCACTCAAGCAACCATATCGCGCATGGAAGCTGGCCAATGGGAACCAAATGCATCTCAAGTACAAGCTGTATTGGAAAAATCTAATAGTCTAGGAATTGACTTATCTATAGATGATTTTGTTTTAACAAATCATAGTACGCAAACAACTAATGGCAGTTATAAAGATATACCTGGTGAACTGCCTTTTAATCATAGACACCTTCTTGGCATCCAGAATTTATCAGCAAATGATATTGATTTCATTTTAGATTTATCAAATAATTATGCTGAACGTAATAGAACTGCTGACAGAAAACTTTCCCTTCTTACTGGCAAAACAGTAATAAATTTATTTTTTGAAGAGTCTACTCGAACCCGCACTAGTTTTGAGCTTGCCGGTAAACGCCTCGGTGCTGACGTAATTAATATTTCAGTAGCATCCAGTTCAATCAAAAAAGGCGAAACGGTTATTGATACTGCCGTCACACTCAATGCTATGCATGCAGATGCTTTAGTAGTGCGTCACCCCCATGCTGGTGCTGTCCAATTACTATCAGAAAAAGTCAACTGTTCGGTTATTAACGCAGGTGACGGCAGTCATGAACATCCAACCCAAGCCCTTTTAGATGCACTTACAATCAGTCGCCGCAAGGGCAGTTTACAGGGACTTCTAGTCGCACTCTGCGGAGATGTAGCTCACAGTAGAGTCGCCCGCTCGAATATCTACCTATTACAAACTATGGGGGCACGTATAAGAATTATTGCTCCACCCACATTAATTCCAGCCGGAGTAGAAAGACTGGGAGTCGAGGTTTTCCATGATATGAACGCAGGATTAGCTGACTGCGACATAGTAATGATGCTTCGATTACAACGTGAACGAATGAAGGGTTCATTTGTACCTTCAGTGCATGAATATTTTCATTTTTATGGGCTGGATTATGAGAAGTTAAAACATGCTAAATCCGATGCTTTAATAATGCACCCTGGACCTATGAACCGCGGGGTAGAAATAGATTCTGAAGTTGCTGATGACTTCGATAGGTCAGTTATACATGAACAAGTTGAAATGGGAGTAGCCGTACGAATGGCCTGCCTAGATATACTCACTCGCACAAAAAATCGGAATGTTTTATGAACCCACGCGTAGCGTATACAAATGCTAGAGTTATAGACCCTGCAACTAACCTTGATATTCCAGCATCTGACATTGGAGGACTATTGTCAGATGGAGAAACAATCGCTGCTATTGGGCCAGAAATTTTCGCTGAGGGCATACCTGAAAGCGCAGTTCAAGTAGACTGCAGGGGTGGTGTCTTAAGTCCTGGCTTAGTAGACATTCGAGCGGACCTTTGTGAACCCGGTGCCGAACATAAGGAGGACTTAGAAAGCGGCAGTAAAGCTGCAGCGGCTGGCGGAGTTACAACGGTTGTAGCACTTCCCAATACAAATCCAGTAATCGACGAAGTATCGGTCCTAGAATTTATTGCGAGACGTGCACGTGAGGTAAAATTAATAAAGGTATTTGCTCATGCGACTGTTACTAGAGGAGGTAATAGTGACGAACTAGTAGAAATGGGTCTTTTAAAAAAAGCTGGAGCAGTAACATTTACTGATGGCCGAAGAACTATTAATAACGCCAAAGTCCTCTCACGTGCACTGAAATATGCACAAGCTTATGATAGTATTATAATGCAGCACCCCGAAGAACCAGAATTAGCTCGAGGGGGTGTAATGCAATCAGGTGAATTATCTACTCGTCTCGGTTTGCCGGGAATACCTGCAGAAGCAGAAATCATAATGCTGCAACGTGATCTCAAATTAGTAGAGATGACTGGTGGCCGTTATCATGCTTCTCATATCTCAACATCAGCTTCTGTTGAAGCGATCGCCAGCGCAAAAAATTCTGGTCTAAATGTCACCTGCGATACCTCTCCACCCTATTTTTCGTTAAACGAGCTTGCAGTAGGTGATTATAGAACTTTTGCTAAGTTATCACCGCCTTTGCGTCAAGAGGAAGATCGAAAAGCAATCATTGAGGGTCTATGTAATGGTACCATTGACTGTATAGCCTCCGATCACGTTCCCCAAGATCAAGATTCTAAGCGCCTACCATTTGAACAGGCAGAATTTGGCGCTGTCGGACTAGAAACGCTTTTACAACTAACTCTAGAACTACGTCATAACGGTTATCTAAATTTATCAAATGTACTATCACATATAACCTATAAACCTGCTGATTTACTTGGGCTTCCTGTTGGACGATTGAACATTGGAGGCCCAGCTGACTTGGTAGTCTTTGCTCCAGACCGTCCTACACGTATTGAACCCAGCACATTTTCTTCAAAATCAAAAAATTCTCCTTTTGATGGTCGTCTTGTCCAAGGACAAGTTTTACTTACCGTAGTCGATGGTCGCACTGTATTTTCTTCAGCAATTTAATTAGAAAGGTCTCAATTTTAAATGGAAAACGGCTTTGGCCCAATCTATTATTACCTGAGTATTTTTCAAACAATCTTGAACTTACCTGATTGGAAAAATATAATTTATAGCTGGCATATAGTTTGTCCGTCTTTAGTATTCGCTTATCTCCTTGGATCAATACCATTTGGGCTATTGATCACTAAATTTTTTGGCAAAGAAGACATACGTAAAATTGGTTCAGGTAATATAGGAGCAACGAATGTATTACGGAGTGGAAAACGAGGTCTAGCTGCAATCACCCTAATATTTGATTCTGGTAAAGCTATTATAGTCGTCTGGCTTTCAAAAGAGTATTTGGGCCCTGATATTACCTTTTTTACATCCATATTCGTTATTCTTGGGCATATATTTCCTATTTGGTTAAAGTTTCGTGGAGGTAAAGGCGTAGCAAGCTTTTTTGGCGTTTTACTTTGTCTTTCCTTATTATCTGGATTTATATCCATAATTATTTGGCTTATAGTAGCTTTAATATCTCGGTTTTCTTCTCTTGCAGCACTAGTATCAGTTTCCACTTCTCCTATCCTAGGATATTTTATTGGTAGCCCTAAAATCGGTTCAATAATGTTGATTCTTGCTTTCTTAGTTTGGATTAGGCATATCAAAAATATACAAAATCTTATTTTGGGTAAGGAAAGTAAAATTAATTTGAGAGCCTAATATAACAGCGGATTACTAGTAAAAGTCCTGAAAATAGTTCAATAAAAGTAATTTACTGCTATTGGTGGAGTTGACGTAACCGTTTTGCAGTGCCAAGTAACCGCCGCAGTATTATTTGAAACATATAAGTTGATTGAACTTAGCAACTGGTTTAACTGCAAGAAAATGCTTTAATTATTATTTAAAAAAGTAATTTATCGTACTTCTACTCTAATATTTATAAGATTTACGGATTATATGCCCAATGAACGTAGTTATCGTAGAATCGCCTTCTAAGGCTAAGACTATCAATAAGTATCTTGGCAAAGACTATATTGTTCTTGCTTCTTACGGACATATCCGTGACCTACCCCCGAAAGATGGATCGGTCAGGCCCGAGGAAGACTTTGAAATGGATTGGTCAGTTGATTCACGTGCCGAGAAACCAATTAAGGAAATAGTCAACGCTCTTAATGGTGCTGAGATACTTTACTTAGCAACTGACCCAGACCGAGAAGGTGAAGCAATTTCTTGGCACATAGAACAGTTACTTCATGAACGTGATTTACTAAATAATATTGATGTAAAGCGTGTTGTATTTAATGAAATAACCAAAAGAGCAGTACAAGAGGCTTTTAATCACCCTCGTGATGTACATGATGAACTAGTTGAAGCATATCTGGCGCGGCGCGCCCTAGACTATCTAGTTGGATTCAAATTATCGCCAGTATTATGGCGTAAACTTCCAGGATCCAGGTCAGCGGGTAGGGTTCAATCTGTTGCCCTACGTCTGATTTGTGAGCGAGAAGCTGAAATAGAAATATTTAAGGCTCGTGAATACTGGTCTATTGAGGTTAGCCTAGATAGTAAGCAAGGTATACCTTTTGATGCTAGACTTGTAGAAAAAAACGGCCAAAAACTGCAAAGGTTTGATATTAAAGACGAAACTATGGCCATTAATACAAAAAGAGAAGTTGAATCAGCTGCTTTTCAGATTACTAAAGTTGAGAAAAAACGTACCAAGCGAAACCCGCAACCTCCATTTACAACTTCAACACTGCAGCAAGAGGCTGCACGTAAGCTTGGTTTCAGTACATCTCAAACTATGCGTGTTGCACAACGTCTTTATGAAGGAATCGAAATTGATAGTGAGACTATTGGTCTTATAACATATATGCGAACGGACAGTATTACACTTAGCCAAGATGCCATTTCAGGAAGCCGCAGCCTAATAGACACCGATTATGGCGAAGAATATCTTCCTGAAAAACCACGCGTATTTCACACTAAGGCTAAAAATGCTCAAGAAGCACATGAAGCGATCCGTCCGACTGACTTTTTTCGCCGTCCACAAAGTTTGAAAGGCCTGTTAGATAATGATCTCTTCCGTCTATATGAATTAATTTGGCGTCGCACCCTCGCGTCAGAGATGGCCGAAGCTCAAATAGACCGTGTTACCGTAGACATTGGCTCCTTAGACAAAAAGCTTTCCTTAAGAGCCAATGGACAAACAATTGCCTTTGAAGGCTTTTTAAAGTTATATCGTGAAGACCGCGATGACCTATCAAAAGAAGAAGCCGATAGCGAGGATGAACGAAGACTTCCACATCTAAATGAAGGTGAATCGTCCATTGTTCGAGAAGTACGCCCAGAACAGCATTTTACCCAGCCGCCTCCAAGGTATACAGAAGCAAGTCTAGTTAAATCAATGGAAGAGCTAGGAATAGGCCGACCATCCACTTATGCATCAATAATTCAGGTTCTACAGGAACGAAAATACGTTCAACTTGATCGCAAGCGTTTCATTCCCGAAGATCAAGGTCGACTAGTTGTAAGCTTCTTATCGAGTTTTTTTCGACAATATGTCGAATATGACTTTACAGCACAAATGGAAGAACGGCTTGATGACATTTCCGGTGGTCGATTAGACTGGAAAACTGTGCTCCGCGACTTCTGGAATGATTTCTCAGCAGCAATAGAGGGAACTAAGGAGTTACGCGTTAGATCAGTACTGGATGCGCTGGATGATGAACTTGGACCACATTTTTTTCCTATACGTGAAGATGGGACAGATGCACGAATTTGTCCAGCGTGTAATGAGGGTAGACTTGGTTTGCGACTTGGAAAACACGGCCCGTTCGTTGGCTGCTCACAATATCCCGAATGTAAATTTACCCGCAAGTTATCAGTTGACGGTGGTGATGACAAAACTGCCGATCTTTCAAACAACCCAATAAATTTAGGTATCGATCCAAACACCCAAAAAGACGTGACAATACGCAAAGGGCCGTATGGTATTTATGTCCAATTAGGTGAACCAGAAGAAAACGGTAAAAAAACCACTAAACCCAAACGAACATCAATTCCTGAGGGTATTTTAACATCTGAAATCGATTTAGAGCTGGCTCTTGGACTCCTTGACCTACCTCGAGATATCGGTTTACATCCTGAAGATGGGATCACTATCCAAGCAGGACAAGGACGATTTGGCCCCTATGTAAAACATGGAAGCAGCTACGCATCTCTACCAGAACCACGTGATGTACTGACAATTGGTCTCAATCATGCAGTTACATTGCTAGCAGAGAAAGGAAAATCAAGGGGACGTGGTGCTAAAATACTTCGCGAACTAGGTAATCATCCAGAAGATAAAACGCCCGTAGCTATCTATGATGGAAGATACGGTGCATATGTAAAAAATGGAAAAACAAACGCCACTATTCCAAGTCATAGAGATATAAAAGATCTATCATTGGAAGATGCAATTGCTCTTTTAAATGAAAAAATAGCCAAGAGTAAAAACAGCACATCCAAAAAGAAAGCCACATCCAAAAAGAAAACCACATCCAAAAAGAAAACGGTAAAAAAAGCAGCAATGAAAAAAACCGAACCTCCTCCGGTTGTGAATTAGCAAAAACTTGTCAAAAAAAGATAAAAGAAAAGTTCGTCTAGATTCTTTACCCAGTAGGGACGAATTGATTGCCCATATACGGGAAAAGGATGGCCCAAGTATTCGACGAGATATAGCCAGGACATTCGGTGTCAGAGGAGCCGAACGAGCTAAGCTGCGTAGAATGCTAATAGAACTCGAGAATGACGGGTTAATAGCTCGAAGTAATAAACAAAAATGGAGCCCAAGTGATCGTTTGCCCCCCGTAACTGTTTTAGTTGTTTATGATATAGACGAGGATGGTTACCCTCTTGTGAAACCTGTTAATTGGGACGAAGGAAAGCCTTATCCATTTATAGAATTAAAAACGGGTTCTAAAAACGTAAAAGCTCCGGGCTTGGGTGATAGAATCTTGTGTCGCCTACAACCAAATGGAGAGCAAACCTATAAAGCAATTCTAATGCGTCATGTGAGCAAAGATGCTAAAGAAATAATTGGTATTTTCAGGGAAACCAATGAAGGGGGGCTTTTAGAATCTATAGACCGGAGAAACTCTAAAGATATATTTATCTCAGATAATCATAAAGGTGATGCTAAGGATGGAGAGTTAATAAAAGTAGGTTTAATACCGGGTAAACACTATGGTATGTCGCGAGCAAAAGTAATCAAACCTATATGTGATGCATCTTCCTCTGGAGCAATAAGTATGATTGCTATTCATGAATCTGACATTCCATTTGAATTTTCAGAACCATTATTATCTGCGACAGAAAAACTTGAACAACCTAAAAATATTGCTAGAAAAGATTATAGAGATGTTCCACTTATAACTATTGATGGTACCGATGCTCGTGATTTCGACGACGCTGTATTTGCCGAACCCGATAAAAGCGCAGACAACCCTGACGGTTGGCATTTAATAGTTGCGATAGCTGATGTTTCTTGGTTTGTAAGGCCAGATAGTATCCTTGACCGTGAAGCCTACAAACGGGGTAACTCAGTGTATTTTCCAGATCGAGTTGTACCAATGTTACCTCCTGAATTATCAAACAATCTTTGCTCACTATTACCTAACCAAGAGCGTGCATGTCTTGCCGTAGATTTATGGATTACTAAGACCGGTGTTTTACTAAGTCATAAATTCCAACGTGCCATAATTAAATCATTTGGCCGCTTTAACTATGAGCAAGTCGAGAATATCTATAATGGAGCTCCCTCACCAATCCCCAGATCGCATATAGATAATCTATATATGGCCTTTAAAAGTCTTTCACATGAAAGAAAAAACCGAGGAACACTAGAACTTGATCTACCAGAAACAAAAATCGTGTTAGAGAGACAGGGGAATGTAAAGTCGATTAATACAATTAAGCGCTTAGATAGCCACCGTCTTATAGAAGAATTCATGATAACAGCAAATATTGCTGCTGGCACTGAATTAACCAGGCTAAACAAGCCAGCTATATTTCGTATTCATGACGAACCAGATAAAGAAAAACTTGAAGTTTTACGAAGAGTTTTAGCTGAATTTAAAACAAACCTTCCAAAATCTAAAATCTACAGAGCTTCTGATTTTAACACGCTTCTAACGAAGTTAAAAAAACATCCAAATTCACAGCTAATAAACGAGTTAATATTACGTTCGCAAAGTAGGGCAGAATATAGCCCTCAAAATATTGGTCATTTCGGGCTAAACATAAGAAAATATGCTCATTTTACATCTCCGATTAGACGCTATGCTGACTTACTTGTACACCGTTCACTTATTAGAGGACTTGGCTTAGAAAAAACTTGTAAAGACGAGGAGAAACTTGCGGAAAATACCATAGATAGCTTTATTAAAATAGGAGAGCATATCTCAGCTACTGATCGCCGTGCAGTGAATGCAGAGAGAAACGCTAATGACCGCTATACAGCTGCGTATTTGAGTAGGTATTTAGGTGAATTATTTACGGGAGTGATTTCTGGTGTTACTAAGGCGGGTTTGTTTATTAGACTTGATAAGATCGGCGCTGAGGGATTTGTTCCCGCATCTAGATTAACTGGTAATCGCTATGTATTTGATTCTAAAAAGTATACCTTGAGTAATAAACAGTTAGGGATAAAACATAGGTTAGGCGAGAAAGTAGAGATACGTATTATTGAAGCTAATGGAATAAAATCATCAAGTATTTTTGAGATTAACAATGATGATAAGAGCATTCAACGTCAAAGAAAAAAAACTAAAAAATCATATAGAAAAATTAAAAAGAAATAATGCCCAAAAACAACTATCCTCATGAAGCTTGACAGGGGAAAATCCAACGCTATGTTCCACATATCTGCACGCCAATTTCTAAATTAACAGGAAATAATGTTATGGCTAAATCTAATACGGTACTGGTAAAACTCGTAAGTTCAGCCGACACAGGCTATTATTATGTGGCAAAAAAGAATCCACGTAAAATGCCTGATAAAATTGAGTTAAAAAAGTATGACCCTAAAGTACGTAAACACGTGCTATTTAAAGAAGAGAAAATCAAATAGCTAATTGTTAAATTAGCTTTTATAAAACTGCAGCAATATATCAACCATCAAAAACTGCTATTACATAGTATATGCGATTTAGAACAAATACCCGCATTCAAAAGCTGAACTAAACGTATCAAAGCTTACTTTTTGGCATTACCGATTTAAGGCTTAGCTCTCGCAAGTGAGTAGAGCTAACTTCTGCAGGAGCTTGCATTAGTAAATCTTCTGCTCGTTGATTCATAGGAAATGCAATTACCTCCCTTATATTTGGTTCGTCAGCCAATAGCATAACTATACGATCTATTCCTGGGGCTGAGCCGCCATGCGGCGGAGCTCCAAACTGCAGGGCATTTAGCATACCACCAAACTTAGCTTCTAGATCTTCTCTATTATAGCCTGCTATTTCAAAAGCCTTAATCATTATATCTGGTCTATGATTTCTAATAGCTCCTGAGCTTAGTTCAATACCATTACAAACTATGTCGTACTGAAATGCCAAAATATCCAAAGGATTATCATTTTCAAGAGCCTCGAGACCCCCTTGAGGCATAGAAAACGGGTTATGACTAAACTCTATTTTACCAGTTATTTCGTCTAGTTCATACATCGGATAATCAACAATCCAACAAAAAGCATAATTATCTTTATCAAGGAGCTCTAAACTTTCTCCTATTTTCGTTCGTGCTAAGCCAGCTAGAAGTGCTGCCTCTTTTTCTGCACCCGCTGCAAAAAATACTGCATCACCATCACCTACAGAAGTTAATTCCTTTAAACTATTCAACGCTTGCTCAGAAAAGAATTTTGCTATCGGTCCTTTAGCCTCTCCGCTCTCAAAAACTACATATCCTAGTCCAGGCGCTCCTTGCTCACGCGCCCAATCATTAAGGCGATCAAACCAACTACGTGGCTTATTTGCTGCCCCTTTTGCAGGTATAGCGCGTACGACTCCTCCCTTAGAAACAACGCTTGCAAAAACTTTAAAATCTGATTCTACAAATAAATCAGATACGTCACTTATGATTAAAGGATTACGAAGGTCAGGCTTATCAGTACCATATTTAAGCATCGATTCAGCAAAGGGTATTCTAGGAAAAGGAAACGGAGTAACTGACCAAGGCTTTGAACGGCCATATCCTGAAAATTCCTGGAAAACGCCACCTAAAACGGGTTCGATTGTAGATAAGACATCTTCTTGGGTAACAAAGCTCATTTCAAAATCAAGTTGATAAAATTCTCCCGGAGATCTATCTGCTCGCCCATCTTCATCTCGAAAACATGGCGCTATTTGAAAATATCTATCGAAACCTGCGACCATAAGCATTTGTTTAAACTGCTGAGGTGCTTGAGGTAATGCGTAAAATTTTCCGGGATGCAGACGAGATGGAACAAGGTAGTCACGTGCTCCCTCTGGACTAGAAGCTGTTAAAATTGGAGTCTGAAACTCAACAAAATTAGCTTCTATCATCCTTTTCCGAATCGAAGTAATAACCTGATTTCGCAGCAAAATATTGGCTTTAACTTTTTCTCTACGTAAATCTAGGTATCTATAACGTAATCTAATCTCTTCGCTCGTATCTTCATCAGAATTTACTTGTAAAGGAAGAACTGCCGAGTCAGATTCTATTTCCACTTCATCTATTTGCACTTCTATCAAACCGGTAGGCAAAGAATCATTCACTGTATCTTCAGTGCGCTCAACCACCTTACCAGTAACAGTTAGAACTGATTCTAGTCTCGTAGACTCTAGCTTCGAGAATAAAACACTGGATATGTCAATGACACATTGTGTTAAACCATACTGATCTCGGAGATCTACAAACAACAAATTACCATGATCACGTTTTCTGTGGACCCAACCAGATAGCTTGACAGTCTCATTAGCGTTATTAGTACGCAGTTCATTACAATTGTGTGTTCTATATGGGTGCATCAGTAGCCTCAGATTTCACATAAATACCGCATTTCTGGTCAATGGCCATGGAACGGCTAGGTCTGTCAACCCGTTGTTATACACTCTAGATAAAATATAACCACTTCTTTGGCTTTCGAAAACAATTAAAACTATATAAAAAGCACTTATGACTTTAATAACAACAACAAATGAATTGGTAGATGCCTGCAGCTTACTATCCATTGCTGACTATCTGACTGTTGATACTGAGTTTATGCGTGAAACTACTTTTTGGCCAAAATTATGCTTGTTACAGATTGCAGGCCCGAATCATGCTTTTGCTATTGATCCTCTAGCTAAGAATATAAATCTTGAACCAGTTTTAAAATTATTAGCCGATAAAAGCATAACCAAGGTCATGCATGCAGCAAGACAAGACATGGAAATATTCTACCATTTAACTGGTAGTTTACCCCAACCTCTTTTTGACACTCAAATAGCAGCTATGGTTTGTGGTTTTGGTGATCAAGTTGGTTACGAATCCTTAGTTTCTAAACTAAACGGAACTCGTATAGACAAATCTTCTAGGTTTACCGATTGGTCACGTAGACCATTGAGCAATGAACAGCTAGAGTACGCTCTGGGAGATGTAACACATCTAAGGCCTGTCTATGATAAACTGCTTAAACGAATTGAAAAAACGGGACGCTTTGAATGGATAGAAGAAGAAACCAATCTTTTATGTAATCCAGATATATACAGAATTGACCCTGAACAGGCATGGCGACGTCTAAAACCTAAAAAAAATGACTCCAGGTATCTAGCTGTTCTGCAAGCTGTAGCTAAGTGGAGAGAAAATGAAGCTTTAACTAGGAATGTTCCAAGAAATAGAGTGGTTAGAGATGAGATTCTTTTACAAATTGCTTCTCGACCTCCAAAAGATAAAAAATCTTTGGAACGTGTTAGAGGTTTATCAAACGGTTTTTCAAACGGTGCATATGGAGAAAGTCTTCTTGAAGCTATTTCTAAAGGTATGGCATTACCATTAGAAATAGCGCCTGTGGCAAAAATTAAACCAGAGTTACCTAGCGGCATTGGTCCACTTACTGATTTATTAAAAGTATTACTGAAACAAAAGTGTGAGGAAAATCATGTGGCACAAAAGTTAGTTGCTAATGTGAATGACTTGGAAAGAATTGCAGCTGATAATGATGCAGATGTACTTGCACTTAAAGGTTGGCGTCGAAACCTATTTGGAGAAGATGCCTTACGTTTAAAAAAAGGTGAAATTGCATTGTCTGTTTCTGAAAAAAAAGTACGTATAGCAAAAGTAAAAAATTTTGAATAACATGGCTATTTCTTAATTAAAGCAATAAACCAAGCTTAGTAACCAAAATTAAATAAATACTAATTTAAAATAATTTAAGCCGAGAAAAAATATTACGTAACATAAAGACAGAATGTTTTTTTTAGTTTCTTAGCAAACTTTGATAATCGTGTGCGTACTTCATCACTTAAAAGTCCAACTTTCGAAGAAATAATATGTAATTCAACTTTCTCAGAACCGATACATAATTTACTACCATCTAGTAGTTTAGACTTACCCCCTGATAATTTTTCGGCAATTCCTATTGCACTGCCCAATATATATGACCATTCAATATCATCTTCATTAAGGAGTTTTATTACAGCTCTTAATGAGTGGTCATTTATATCACCGCCATAGCGAAGATATACAGCCAGAGCTAACATAGCTTTTTCTTTATGAGTTATAGCAACCAAAGGTAATCTTAGTATTCTAAAATAAGCTTGCTCAGCTCTATAGTCAGGGTGCTCAGACCAACCAATATCGGCTAGTAGACATACAGCTGTAAGCAAACGACACATATCTTTTTTATCATTTGGAAAAAGCTCCGCAACCCAATTTGACAAATAAATTACTTCGGGTGGAAACCTACTTTCATTAACTCCTATGTCTTTACAAACTAACAACAAAGGATCGCCTAATTTTTCCTTATCGGAAAGGCGATCATATAAAAAGCCCTCCCTAATGCCTAAGGCAGAGAAAATAACCTCTTTTGGCTTAATTCTATCAATTAATTTTTGTAGAATTAGGGCAGAAGCTGGCATAGATGCGATACGTTGATTGGGTATTGCGTCACTATTACGCAAACTAACTTCACTCATACCTGATACAATTTTACAAAACTCTGAAGCCTTATCACCTGTAATTGTATAGTTGTGTACAACTCGCAGTGGATATCCTGTTTGAACCATATGCAGTCTTGCAATTGCCCTCCATGCACCTCCAAACGCATAAAAACGCTGGTTTTCTGTTATATAACTGCATGAAGAAAGAATGTTTTCTATATAATTTGATAATTTCTCTGGTTTTAAACCTACAGTTGTAATCAGGCGCAAATGTCCCAAAGGTAAGCTTTGACCAAATTCATAAGCTCCACCTCTGATACTCGTGAGTTCTAAACTGCCACCGCCTAAATCACCGCTAATACCATCAGCTCCAGGAATACCGCATAATACACCACAAGCGCCAAGTCTTGCCTCTTCAATACCACTTAATTGAGTAATTGAATTACCAAAGATCTTTTTCACATTCGATAGAAATTCTTTGCCATCAGAAGCCTCGCGTGTTGCCGCAGTAGCTAAGATATATAACTCGTCAACTCCCATCGCTCTTATTAGGATTTCAAAGCGAGGTAAGCTTTTTAAAGCCTTCTCAACCCCTTTAGGATTTAAGTAGCCAGTTTCACTGACATTGTAACCAATTTTACAAATTACACGCTCATTAAAAACAGGAACTAATGCTCGAGATGCACTTTTATAAATTACCAATCGGATTGAATTAGAACCAATGTCAAGTACACCTTTTAGGTCTTCTTTACGTAATTTAATGCCTAAGGTTATGGTATCACCTACTGCAGAAAATTATTGATTTTTACTAGATTGAGGAGATGGAATTACATCAACATCTTTTAGCGCGCTGCCTCTTCCAGAAAGGCTGGGATTTGTCATGAAGTAATCATGCGCACTAAACGATTTAGTCCCTCGATTATTAATAATTCTTGAGTAATTTCCATCATTTTGCATAGTCCAAGTTTGTTTAGTGTCCATAATATTAGCGACCATAATCTGATCAAGAATTTGTTGTTTTACAGTCACATTTTCTATTGGCACCAAAACCTCAACTCTCCTATCAAGGTTGCGAGGCATCCAATCAGCAGAAGTAATATAAACTTTTGCTACTGCTGATGGAAGTTCCTGGCCAGCCCCGCACACCAAAATGCGAGAATGCTCTAAAAATCTGCCAACTATACTCTTAACCTCAATATTATCACTTAACCCTGGTATACCAGGTCTAAGACAACATATCGCTCGAACAATAAGTTTAATCTTAACTCCTGCCTGCGAAGCTTCATAGAGAGCATCTATAATTTGGCCATCAACTAAGTTATTTAATTTTGCCCATATATGGGCAGGCCGACCTGCATGGGCATGGTCTATTTCTTCACTAATTAAATCTAAAAGCGTTTTACGAAGATTAATTGGTGAGACACATATTTTTTCAAGAGCTTCTGGTTGCGCAAAACCAGTCATATAATTAAATATTTTACCAGCATCTTGGCAAAGATCAAAATCATCAGTGAAATAGCTTAAATCAGTATATATTCGTGCATTAATTGGGTGATAATTACCAGTACCAAAATGAGCGTAAGTTTTAAGACTATTACCTTCGCGCCTAACAACCATACTTATTTTGGCGTGGGTTTTTAAATCAATAAAACCGTAAACTACTTGTACACCAGCGCGTTCAAGCTCTCTTGACCAACGAATATTAGCCTCTTCATCAAATCGGGCCTTTAATTCAACCATAGCAGTCACAGATTTACCTGATTCCGCAGCCTCGATAAGTGCCCGAACAATAGGTGAATTTTCAGACGTTCTATACAATGTCTGCTTTATAGCCACGACCTGAGGATCTCGCGCAGCTTGCCTTAAAAACTGAACTACAACATCAAATGATTCGAAAGGATGATGTACAATAATATCCTTAGACTGTATTGCAGCAAAACAGTCACCAGAAAAATCTCGAATTCGTTCAGGAAAACGTATATCAAATGATTTAAACATTAAGTCTGGTCTTGATTCACTTATTAGTTCATTGATTCGATCGAGACCAAGAATTCCTTGTTGAACAATTGTATCTTCTTTATTAACTCCAATATTATTTGCAACAAAGGTCCGTAATTCTTCTTGCATAGAAGATTCAATTTCTAGCCTTATAACGTTACCTCTTCGCCTGTGCTTCAAGGCTGTCTCAAAAACTCTTACCAAGTCCTCTGCTTCTTCAAGGATTTCAATGTCGCTATCTCGAATTATCCTGAATGCCCCAACTTCCTTAATACTAAAACCTGGGAAAAGCTTAGCAATATTAGATATTATAATTTTTTCTAAAATTATAAACCTTCCATTATCACCTGGTAAATTTACAAACCTTTTTATCTGACCTGGTAACGGCAATAGTCCATTCAAAGTACGGTTATCTGAAGAACGTAATAGCTCAAGCGCTAGTGTTAATCCAAAATTAGGTATAAACGGAAACGGATGGACGGGATCAACAGCTAGTGGAGTTAAAACTGGAAATATATCCTCCATAAAATAATTGTCCAACCAATCAATTTCTTGTTTTTCAAGTTCTTCAACCTCCAGTATCGATAATCCATTCTCACGCAACTCATTAGTTAGATTAACCCAAATTTCCTGCTGATAATTTGTAAGCCTGCTAACTCTATCATGTATTGCAATAAGTTGTTGTCTGGGCGTCATTGCATCTTTAGTTGGCGATTTAACTCCAGCTGCTACTTGGCCTTTTAATCCAGCTACTCGCACCATATAAAATTCATCTAAGTTAGATGCTGAAATCGATAAAAATTTAACTCGCTCAAAAATAGGATGAGTCTTATTATCGGCCTCTTCCAAAACCCGTTCGTTAAAGCTCAACCATGAAAGTTCACGATTCAAAAATCTTTTTTCAGGATTCCCACCTAGTAATTTCAAATCAGGGTTTGGCGAATCCAAAGTGTAAGTTAAAGACAATTAACCCTCTTCTAAAACATTAATATTTTAAATAAATAAAGCTATTTTCTATTGTAAATATTATTGAATAATTGTAATAGACCGGTTTAAACCCAGTTTTATAAATTATCAATAATTATATATTCTCCATTGTATCAAACACTTCTCGCAAAAGAGGTATTGTTACACGTCTTTTTGTAGCCATAGCTGTTAAGTCGACTGTGTGAACTAACTTTTCTGCAGCAGCAAATGTTCGTACCATTCTTGTAATAGCGAACTGAATTACCTCAACTCCAACCTCCAATTGACGATCCGAAAATAGCTTCAATAAAACTGCTCCCAGAATCCTATCATCTGGAGATGCAATCATAACAGCTGGTAACGAATTTAATCTAGATCGTAAATCAGCTAATTTAATATTCCAACGTCCAGGTGGTGTGCGAGAACTTATTAAGATATACTTACCCTGTTCCACGACTAGATTATATATGTGTAGAAACAAAACTTCTCTTTCAGAGTTACCAACAACCTCCGCTAAGTCATCAATATAGATAGCTGGATGTGATATAACTAGATCAGGAGGATCATAAATATCTAAATCGTTAACGGTCAGCATTAATGCACCGATACGAGACATCCAAACATGCCCCAAATGGGACTTCCCACTAGCCTGAGGTCCCCATATTACTAATCCCGAAGCTGGCCAATCTGGCCACTTATCAATCCACGATACAGCATATGTATTACAATCAGATACGAGAAAATCATCTCTACCCAGGGCTGTGCGATGTCCTAAATTCAGTACAAGTTGATTAATTATATCATTGTTTTTCATGGTGTTATAATTCGTACCTTAGGTAATTTATTAGATCTACTTTTATTTACGAGATTGTTTGATCTTTCTAAATCATTAAAGTCTAAAGCTAAATCCTCTTGTGCTAAAATTGTAGATAAATGGGATTTATCACCATAGTGAGAAAGCTGAATAATTGCCGCTTCCCTAGAGAATGATATGAGCTTGACCTTAGATATTGAAGCAATGCCTTTTAAACGTTTTTTTATTAAAACCCAATGTTCAAGAGATATTAACGGAACTTCCAGAATCGTTCGGCTAGGTGCATTAAATTGGATGATGTTTTGAGATATCCATATTTCTTGTAGTTCCTTAGAAACATTAGCTGCTGCCGCTGCAAACAAAGAATTAACCTCGTTTAATTTTAACCCATTATAGTTTAGTAAAATGGGCTTGGAGTATGGAGTATTAACTTTATTTGCACTAATATTAATTTTAAATTCATTGTTTTTATTGGATAGTGAAGCAATAACAACTAAAACATCACTGGCTCCATATCGCCTTCCTATTGACGATAATATATTTTTATTACCCTCTAAGACCTCAGAAGCATTAACATCTAAAATATCATTTAAATCACCTACAGGAGTAATTAAAGGGACTAAACCCTTTGGAGTTTTAGCCTTAGACCAGGCCTCACGCCAAGAATTAGTATCCTCCCATAAAAGTATTTTGTTATCTTTAAGTAATATAGGAAGAATTAAAACTGGTTTGCTTACTGACTCAGCAAACGGAATATTTTTATCTCGTAGTAATCGACGAACTTCAGATGACTTAAAGTTAACTTTAATATTTGCTAGATAACGTACGTCTGATATTCGTTCTTGATTTACCTCTATCGCTTTTACAATATAGTCTAAATCATCCGGTGCTAGTGAAGGTAAACGTTCATAATCAATATTACGAGTTAATCTATGAAGTAGTATTTTTAATGCACTTCGTTGAGCTTTTTGAAAAGCCGAAATTTTTGCCATGGATGCAGTTTTAGAAGTTACATCTACTGCAACATTGCTTACAGAAAAAATATCACTAGCTATTAGACTAGTAGCTCCAAAATAGGATAACCATACATTTAGAACTACAGCAATAAACATTACTAAAAAGAGACGAAATCTAAATATACGAAAACATAATATTTTATAGATTATTAATAACATTTAAAGACCTATTGTTAAAACCTAGTTTTTTTTTGATTCTAAGTTTGAAAACTTAATTGACAACGCATAGGTTTACGGTAGCAAATACTAAGTAACATAATTTTGTCATATACATGGCCGACGGAGAAGAAATATTTCACTTACATATAAAGATTCTGGCGTTAACATCGCAGCAGGCAATGCACTTGTTGATATTATCCGTCCGCTAGCAAACGCGACTAACCGTAAAGGCGTAGCTAGTGGGATAGGAGGCTTTGGAGGAATATTTGATCCTAAGGCAGCGGGTTTTATTGATCCCCTACTTGTATCAGCGACGGATGGGGTCGGAACAAAACTCAAATTAGCTATCGAATGTAATTTACATAAGACTATTGGAGTAGATCTCGTAGCAATGTGTGTAAATGACTTAGTAGTTCAGGGAGCTGAGCCTCTAATGTTCTTAGACTATTTTGCCACAGCCAAACTGCGTACTGATATAGCGGCAGAAGTTATATATGGAATAGCTGAGGGTTGTAAACTTGCTAGATGCGCACTTATTGGCGGTGAGACCGCTGAGATGCCTGGTCTATATAAGGATGGTGATTATGATATAGCAGGATTTGCAGTTGGTGCTGTGGAGCGGGAAAAACTTTTGCCAAATAATCAAAATCCACCAATTCCAGGTGATATAGTAATCGGCCTTCCGTCAAATGGCTTACATTCGAATGG
>Ga0114932_10002635_pt1 | contig 18645 bp, 16 predicted proteins | sample 2SBtaG_2_FD_87286 | JGI IMG/M metagenome (GOLD analysis project Ga0114932, IMG submission 87286) | Deep subsurface microbial communities from Kolumbo volcano to uncover new lineages of life (NeLLi) - 2SBTROV12_ACTIVE470 metaG | ecosystem: Environmental > Aquatic > Marine > Volcanic ... | reverse complement strand
TGCGGCGCCGCCGCTGCGTCGAGAACACTAACCGATACCCCGCATCGCCCGCGTGTCCTCTCCTGACGGAGGCACCGCAACAGTGATCTCAGTGCGTACGAAATAGCGCACGATGCTCTAGGCGGGCAGGGTCCGATGTTTCAAACCGGCGCATTTTCAGGTATCGCGTTCAGATGATGGCGACGGTCAATTAAGCTGACCGGCTCGCGTCGCGCTGAGCTGGGATATTTGGCAAAACTCGCGCAGGGCCCGGGCATTTTCGATATGCACCCGCCGGCCGCGGTTTGACACCCCGACGGCCTGCAGATCCTTCAAGGCCCTGGACAGGCTTTCCGGTTCCATGCCCAGGTAGGCGGCGATCAGCGCCTTTTCGAAGGGCAGCGTAATTTCACCGTTGGCGTCGTTCGCGGGCGTCAGGTTCAGCAGGAAATCGGCCAAACGCTGGGTCGTGGGTTTTAGCTGGATGCGCTCCAATTGGTCGGAGACACTGACAAGGGATTGCGACAAAAGTTTGACCAGACCGATGGCCATGCCGGCATTGCCGACGACGGCACCGCGGTAGGCCACCGTCGGCACCGCCAGGACGCGGCACCGGCCGACGGCCTGCGCGGTGGCGAAATGACGCCCCGATTGAAAGGCATCCTCCAGGCCAAAGGCGTCGCCGACCTGGTGGACGCCCAACACGGCGTGTTTGCCGGCCGCTTCGCCCCGGTAGATCTGCACTTTACCTTTGAGCACCAGGAAAATCCGATCGGCGCGGTCGCCGGCCCGAAACAGCACATGGTGATTGCCAATCTCGGTGGCGGCGGATTCGCGCAACAGATCGTCGAGCGCCGATGGCGGCGCATCTTTCAGGATTGCCGAACGTCTCACGGTCGCAAGATCGTCCAGCCTGAGGACCAATTGTTTCGTCATGATGGCCCATCATTACAGGAGCCACGAACCCAACGCTTTGACCGAAATCAATTCGGACGCGATGCCAACAACGCCGCCGTTACGCCCCCACGGGGTGCAATTTGCCAACGTGGTTTACAGGGGAATCCGAAGCCCGACTTTGACCGAGTCCATAACGACGATGGTGTTGAAGCGTTGGATATGACGGTTTTCGAAGAAAATGCGCCGGGTCAGATGCTCATAGTCAACGACGTCTCGAGCCGTGATGATCATCAGGAAATCGAAATCACCGGTTGTATAGTAGCACTGCTGGACTTCCGGGACCTTTTGCATCTCCCGTTTAAAGGCATCGACGGCATCGGCGCCGCCGCGGGTCAACACGATCTGCACGATGAAGCTCACCCGAGCACCGGCCATCGACGGCGACAACACCGCAATGTCGGCGGCGATGGCCCCGTCGGCCCGCAGCCGCTTGACCCGTCGTTGACAGGCCGTTGGCGACAGGCCGACGACATTGGCCAGGGCCTCGGATGTCATCCGGTTATCGGTTTGCAGCGCATTAAGGATAGAGGTGTCAAACGTATCCAATTTTTAAATTTCCACGTTATTTATCTAATATTTTAAATATATAGCATAAATTTAGTCTTGATACGACGAATTACGCACAAATTCGGCATGGAGTTGAGGCTAGGGTATCGCTCATTGCTGGACCACGTTCATACCGGATGTGTGAGCAAACCAAGGGCAAGGAGCGCCATCATGCCGAGATCCACGAATTTCGATCCCCGCCGGGCTTCCAATGGCGTCGCTTACGGCCTTCTGGCCGCCATCATCTGGGGCGCATGGCCGGTATTTTCGCGGCTTGGTGTGAGCCAGTCCCTGAGCGCTTACGATCTGACAGTATTACGCTTCGGCGTCAGCGGACTGGTGCTGTTGCCGATTGTGCTGCGCCACGGCACGGCCGGCTTAGGCTGGCATCGGGCCTTGGTTTTGGCGGCCGGCGCCGGGGTGCCCTATGTGCTGATCTCGATCAGCGGGTTGAGCTTCGCGCCGGCCGGGCATGCCGGCGTGATCACGCCCAGCTGCATGCTGATGTTTTCGAGCTTCGGCGGCTGGTGGTTGCTGGGCGATCGTCCCAACCGCCAACGCCTGTGCGGCATGGGGTTGATTGTCGGCGGCGTCGCGTTGATCGGCGGCCAGGCCTTCGCCGGCCGCGCGCCCGGCGTTTGGGCCGGCGATATGATGTTCGCTGCCGCGGGGTTCCTGTGGGCCGGCTACACGGTGGCCGCACGCCGTTGGTCCGTCGATCCATTTCAGGCAACCGCGCTGGTTTCGGTCATCTCCATGGTGCTTTATGTCCCTGGATATCTGGCCTTCAATCCGACGCGGATCATCGATGCGCCGATTTCAGAGGTGCTTTTTCAAGGCCTATTCCAGGGCGTGTTCGCGGCTATTCTGGCGTTGGTTGCCTATACCCGGGCGGTCGAACAGTTGGGCGCTGCCCGGGGCGCGCTGTTTGCGGCCCTGGTGCCGGTGATCGCCACCCTTTTGGCCGTCCCGGTCCTGGGCGAACAACCATCAATGGCGGAATGGCTGGGCGTTGTCACCGTGACGGCGGGAATCATTTGGGCGCTCAGCCCGGGCCGAACGCACGCCGTTCGCCGCGCCAACCGCTTCTTGCCAGGAAACCGGAGAAGGCGTCTCAGTGATTCCAATTTACCGTGAAAGGCTCTAAGGCCGCCCGATAATTCGTCGTGCGACTTCAGAAAGACGATTATTCGCTGTGCGATTTCAGATAGGCGATGACGTTGGCGCGCTGCTTGTCTTTCCGCAGGCCGGCGAAGGACATCTTGGTCTTTTTCACCATTTTCTTCGGCTTTTTCAGAAACTTGTCCAAGGTCGCCTCATCCCAGGTAAGACCCGACTCTTTCATGGCGGAAGAATATTTAAAGCCCTCAATCATGGCCGCTTTGCGGCCGACGACGCCGTAAAGGTTGGGCCCGATCTTTTTCGCACCGCCTTTTTTAACGGTGTGGCAGGCCTTGCATTTGTTGAAGACTTTCTTGCCCTTCTTGACATCGGCCGCCTGGGCGGCGCCGGCGGCCAAGGCAAGCGCGACGATGGCGGCGGTCGCGCCGGTGACGAGGAATTTCATGATCTTAGGTTCCTTCAAAATGTAAAAAGTTATGCGGTCAGGACCGGGGCATTGAGACGCCAAATTCATCTGCATGCGCGGCCCGGGCTTGCCCGTGAAATCAATTGCCGAAGTTTGGTAACACATCCGAACAAGTTGGAAATTGATCTCAATCAATTTGGCGCGCGGTTCAGGCGGCCTGTTTCAGCTCCAGCCGCTGCCAGACTTCGACCAATGCTTTGACCAGGTCTTCCATCAGTTCATCCGTGTGGAAGGGCGAGGGCGTAATGCGCAGGCGCTCTGTTCCTTTCGGCACGGTGGGATAGTTGATGGGCTGGATATAAATATTGTAGTCCTCCAGCAGTATGTCCGTGGCGCGTTTGCAAAGTGCCGGATCACCGACCATGACCGGCACGATATGGGTTACGGACTCCATTAAAGGCAGTCCCGCGTCGGCAATCAACTGCTTCAGTTTGGCGGCTCGTTCCTGATGTTTGATGCGCAGATCGTTGTGTTCGCGAACATAGCGCACCGAGGCAATGGCGCCGCCGATGATGGGCGGGGCCAGGGTCGTGGTGAAGATAAAGCCCGGTGCATTGGATCGCACGGCATCGACAAGGGCCGCCGAGCCGGCGATATAGCCGCCGCACAGGCCGAACCCCTTGGCCAGGGTTCCTTCGATGACCGTCAGGCGGTGCGCCAGGCCGTCGCGTTCCGTGATGCCGCCACCGGTTTCGCCATACAGACCCACCGCGTGAACTTCATCGATGTAGGTCATGGCGCCGTATTTGTCGGCCAGGTCGCAAATCTCGGCGATGGGTGAAATGTCGCCATCCATGGAATAGACCGATTCAAAGGCAATCAGTTTCGGCCGGTCCGGGTCGATCTGGCGCAATTGGCGTTCCAGGTGATCCATGTCGCAATGGTCATAGATCATCTTTTCGCAGCGGGAATTTCTGATCCCGGCAATCATCGAGGCATGGTTCCAGGCGTCCGACAGGATCACGCAATCGGGCATCAATTGGGCGATGGTGGAGATTGCCGCGTCGTTCGAAACGTAGCCCGAGGTGAACAGCAAGGCCGCTTCCTTGTTGTGCAGCTTCGCCAATTCCTCTTCCAGAAGGACGTGAAGGTGGGTTGTTCCGGAGATATTACGGGTGCCGCCGGATCCACAGCCAAGCCGTTCGGCGGCGTCGATCAGGGCTTCCAGGACCACCGGGTTCTGACCTTGTCCCAAATAGTCATTGGAACACCAAACGACGACATCCTCGGTGACATTGCCGCGCCGGTTCAGGGCGTGGGGGTAGTTGCCGCGTTGGCGTTCCAGATCAGCGAACACGCGATAGCGGTCTTCGGCCTTGATTTGCTGCACCGACTTTTTGAAATATGCTTCGTAGTCCATCTGCTTGTCTCGTTTATTGTTGACCGTGGGGCGGTCGATCCTTTCGTCGATCCTTTCTAGGGCGGCACATTACCGGGTCTCGGCGCCGGCGCCTTGATGCATGTCAAGTTGCCGACATATCGCCAGTTTCGCAAGTATACCGGCGCCACATGGAAAATAACAGTGTTGGCCTGTTTCAGGTTGTGTCCATGTTTTGCGAAACGGTTCTCCACATTGTGGCCAAAAAAATTACACCCGGGCCTTGAAACCAATTCAGAATGAGATAAATCGTTTGCCAACAGCCTATTGTCAACGCTGAACTTGTCTTTCGCATTGAGGAGTGAGGGAAGGCGATGATAATGATCGAATGTGATCAGAACGTGCAAAAAGCCAGTCATTTCCAAAGCTTATGTCTTGAACCGCGCCAACAACCCCCTTGACACCTTGGGCAGGGGCGCTATGTGCATGGGCGCCCTTCGCGTGGGAGGGGCTGTTGCACCGGAATTATGATGAAATCAAAGGCAAGTTGGGGCAGTTCATGTCCGAAATGATCGCACTGAAAAATTTAGGCAAGAGGTTCGGCGACCTGGTCGCCGTCGACGATGTCACCCTGTCGGTGGCGCGCGGCGAGGTGCTTGGTTTTCTGGGACCGAACGGCGCTGGAAAATCGACGACCATGAAAATGATCGCCGGGTTCCTGGAACCGACGGGCGGCACGGCAACGGTTTGCGGCCACGATGTGGTCGACGCGCCGGTGGCGGTCAAACAAAAGATCGGCTATCTGCCCGAGGGCGCGCCGACCTATGGCGACATGACGCCGCGGCGATTTTTGAGCTTTATTGCCCAGATTCGCGGCTTTGATGGCGGCGAACGGGAACGCCGGATCGACGAGGTCGTCGAAAAGGTGATCTTGGCCGAGGTCATGAACCAGCCCATTGATACCTTGTCGAAGGGGTTCAAGCGCCGTGTCGGACTGGCCCAGGCGATGCTGCATGACCCGGAAGTCCTGGTTCTTGATGAGCCCACCGACGGCCTGGACCCGAACCAAAAACATCATGTGCGCCAGTTGATCACGGAGATGGCCAAGGACAAGGCGATCATCGTTTCCACCCACATCCTGGAAGAAGTGGAGGCCGTGTGTTCCCGGGCCGTGATCATTGCCCGCGGCAAGCTGTTGGCCGACGGGTCGCCGGAAGATCTGATCGCCCGAGCGCCGAACCACAATGCGGTGGTCGTCGCGGTTGCTTCGGAAAGCGCCCGCACGGCGGCGGCGGCGGCGGAAGCCATGGACGACGTCAGCAATGTGGAAATTCTGGACGCGCCGGCCGGTGGGGCGCGGCTTCGGGTGCGGCCGAAGAACGGCGCCGCGCTGGTGGTGCCGCTGGGTGACGCCATGAAGTCGGCGGACATCGGGGTCCAGGAAATTTACGTCGAACGGGGCGCCTTGGATGATGTGTTCCGTGAAATTACAACGGGCGACCAAAGCACGGAGACGGCCCATGCGTAACACCCGCATCATTGCCGCGCGCGAGTTGATGAGTTATTTCGCGACCCCCGTGGCCTATGTCTTCATCGTTATTTTCCTGGCCTTCTCCGGCGCCCTGGCGTTCTACGTCGGCGGTTTCTTCGACAGCGGCCGGGCCGACCTGATTTCCTTCTTCTTCTATCATACCTGGCTGTATCTGCTGTTGATCCCGGCCATCTCCATGCGGCTCTGGGCCGAGGAGCGCAAGACCGGGACGATTGAACTGCTGATGACGCTGCCCGTGTCGACGACGGAAGCGGTGCTGGGCAAGTTTCTGGCCGCCTGGGCCTTCGCCGGTATTTCGCTGGCCCTGACATTTCCCATGTGGGTAACGGTCAACGTGCTGGGCGATCCCGATAACGGCGTGATCTTGGCCAGCTATGTCGGCAGTTTCGTCATGGCCGGCGCCTTCCTGGCGATCGGTTCATGCATTTCGGCGATGACCAAGAATCAGGTCATCGCCTTCATCGTTGCCGCGGCGGCGTGTTTTCTTTTCACCATGAGCGGGTTGGAGCTGGTGTTGAATTTCTTTCGTGTGTGGGCGCCCGATGTCTTGGTGGAGACCATCGCTTCCATGAGTTTTCTGACCCATTTCCGAGCCATCACCAAGGGCGTCATCGATTTTCGTGACGTGGTGTTCTTCGCCTCGCTGATCACGGTGTTTCTGTTTGCCAATGTCGTCGCCGTCGACGCCAAGAAGGGGGCTTGATGATGGTCGCTTCAAACCGCGGAAAACTCACCATTGCCGGCCTGATCTTGTCGGGCGTGTTGTTTTTGGCCGTCAACATTGCGTCCAACAACACGTTCCGTTCCCTGCAACTGGATTTGACGGAAGGCAAGTTGTTCACCCTGTCGCCGGAGACTGAGAAGGTTCTCAAGGCGCTTGAAGAACCGATCACCGTGCGCCTCTATTTCAGCCGCGTCATGGCTGAACAGAGCCCCACCCACGCGACGTATTTTGAGCGGGTACGGGAACTGCTGGAACAATACGTCAATCTGGCCGGCGGTAAATTGAAGCTTCAGTCCTTCAATCCCGAACCGTTCTCCGATGACGAAGACAGCGCCGTTGCCTATGGCTTGACCGGCGTGCCGGTGAACAGCCGCGGTGATTTGGGATACTTCGGTCTGGCGGCGTCAAATTCCACCGACGATAATGAAACCATTCCGTTCTTTTCGCCGGAACGCGAGACCTTCCTGGAATATGACCTGACCAAGATGGTGCGCACCCTGGCGACCCCCAATAAGCAGACCGTGGGCATCATGAGCACGTTGCTGGTCAATGGCGGGTACGTGCCCAATCAGGGTCAACGCCCGCGCTGGGCCTTCATTGATCAGATCAATGAGTTCTTCGCCATCCAGCCGGTGCCGGTGGATATCAAGGAGGTGTTCGAAAATGTCGGCACCTTGTTGATCGTGCATCCGAAAAAACTGCCGGCGATGACGCTTTACGCCATCGATCAGTTTGTTTTGAAAGGCGGACGGGTGATGGTGTTTGTCGATCCGAACGCCGAGGTCGACGGCCCCGGCGGCGGCATGCGGCCGAACGGTCATTCGGATTTCGCCACCCTTTTCAAGCATTGGGGCGTGGCCCTGCGCAAGGACAGCGTCGCCGGCGATCTGCAGACGGCGAGGCGCGTCAATGTGCGGGTCGGTAACAAGCTGGCGGTCTCCGATTACGTCACCTGGCTGTCCCTGCGGAAGGGGAATTTCGACCGCAAAAGCGCCGTGCTCGGTGATTTGCAGGTCCTGAATGTCGCCTCGGCGGGGATTATCGATACCCTTGAAGGCATCGGCACGACAGTGACGCCGCTGATCCGGACCGGCATGCAGTCCATGCAGATCGATGCCGCCAAGGTTCGTCTGCAGCCCGATGTGGTCGGCCTGTTCCGGGAATTCAAGCCGACCGGCCAGCCGTTTACCTTGGCGGCCAGCGTCACCGGCAAGGTGAAAAGCGCCTTCCCCGACGGCCCGCCGAAACCACGCAAGGGCAAGGACGACGCCGAGACCAAGAAAAACCAGGAGGCCTACGAGAAAGCCAAGAAAGGCCACGTCAAAGAATCCACGGGCGACATTCACGCCATTGTCGTCGCCGATGTCGACATGCTTCACGAACGCATGTGGGCGGACCGCCAGAACATGATGGGGACGCCGCTGATCGTGCCGTTCGCCAACAACGCCGATTTCGTCGTCAACGCCCTGGAGAACTTGATGGGCGGCGCCAGCCTGGCGTCCTTGCGGGGACGCTCGATCTCAAGCCGGCCCTTCCATCTGGTGCGCGAGATCAGGCAGGACGCGGAACGCCGCTACCGGACGAAGGAACAGGAACTTCAGAAGAAGCTCGACGACGTGCGCACCAAGCTCAACAAATTGGTGCGCCGCGAAGTCCAGGCCGGCGCCCCGGGCGGCGCACGCGGCGGCGAGGTGATCTTGAAGCCCGAGGAAAAGAAAGCCATCGACAACTTCCGCTCGGAGATGATCTCCATCCGCAAGGAATTGCGCAACGTCCAGCACGAGCTTCGCAAGGACATCGACAACCTGGACGCCTGGTTGAAATTTCTGAACATTGCCGCCATTCCCCTGTTGCTGGGGCTTGGCACCTTGGTCTTTGCCGTCGGCCGGCGGCTCCGCCGCCGTCACGGCGTCGTGGAAACCGGTTGACGCAAAGAGGACGCGAACCATGACACCCAGAACCGTCATCATTTTGGCCGCCGTCACGGCCGCCGCGACGGCCGCCGCGGCGGCGTCGCTTAATTTCAATCACGGCTATTCGGCGCGCGGCGGCGGCGGGTCGATTTTCCCGGGCCTGCTGGACAAGATCGATAGCGTCGCCAAGGTCGCCGTCGATCACAAGGACGGCGAGACGGTTGTCGTGCGCGGCGCCGGCGGCGCCTGGACCATCCCGGCCAGCGACGGTTATCCGGCCAACCGGACCCAGGTGCAAAAAAGCATCCTGCAACTGGCCCGCCTGCAATACCTGGAAGCCAAGACGGCGAAGAAGGAACTGTACAGCCGCCTGCACCTTGAAGGCCTGAAGGAAAAGGATACGCAGGCCCGCCGTATCCGCTTGTTCGATGCCAAGGGCACGGCGCTGGCCGAACTGATTGTCGGCAAGAAGCGCTACAACCTGCCGGGTACGGAAACCGAAGGCGGCTATGTCCGCAAGCCGGGCGATCCCCAGACCTGGCTGGCCGGCGGCGAAATCGACGTCGTCACCGAGCTCAAGGGGTGGCTGCGCAATTCCATCCTCAACATCCGCGAAGAGGATGTCTTGAAGCTGGAGGTCCGTCATCCGGGCGGCGAGGTGGTGCGGATTTCCAAGGTCAATCCGAAGGATCCGCATTTCACCCTGCACGATATCCCCGAGGCCAAGAAGCTGCGCTATGATTCCGATCCGGACAATATGTCCAACGTGGTCGAAGATCTGGAAATGCTGGATGCCCGCAAGGCCGACAAAATTGACTTCCCCGCCGACAAGACGGTATCGGCGACCTACACGTCGCGCAGCGGCCTGGTTGCCGAACTTTGGCTGGTGGCGAAGGGCGACGACGATTGGCTGAAGGTCAAATTGACGGCCCTTGCCGACGCCCCGGCGCCGGCCAAGGCGGGCGCCGAGACGCCGGCTCAAATCGCCAAACGGGTTACCGATTGGACCACCGGCTGGGTCTTCAAGGTGCCCGGGTTCAAGGCCGAACGCCTGCGCCGCAACGCCGCCGCCATGCTGATCGACAAAAAAGCCGGCTCCTGAACGGCCGGACCGCGGCCTGGAGATTGAGGCCGCGTAAACCTTTCGGCGGCGCAGCCGGCGCCGGGCCGCCTTGGAAGTTGTCCACATCCCGCCAGCGAAAAACAGTTGAACCGGTGATCCGGATACGGGTATAGTTCCGTGGTATACCACATGCCAGGAGCGAAATTTCCTGGCGGCCCGGAGAATTTTTCCGGGTTTAGAGGCATGACAGGACCGGCCGACCAAATGACCGCGAACAGATCATAGCGGCGGTGGCGGCCTCAACAGGGGAGATACCCATGACCAATCTATCCACGTCTGCATTAAGCCTGAGCCTGGCCGCCGGCCTTGCCTTGGGTACGGCCGCGGTGTCCGGTGACGCCAAAGCCGCGAAGGGCGATTGGGCGCCGAAGAAGCCCATCGAATTCGTCATCATGGCCGGCAAGGGCGGCGGCGCCGACCGCTTGGCGCGTTTCATCCAGGGCATCATCGAAAAGCATAAGATGTCGCCGAAACCGTTGATACCCATCAACAAGGGCGGCGGGTCCGGTGCCGAAGCGCTGCAATACCTGAAAGCCAAATCCGGCGATCCGCACGTCATCTTGGCGACCCTGAACAGCTATTACACGACGCCGTTGCGCCAGCCGAAGCTGGGCATCGACATTGGCTCCTACACGCCGATTGCACGCCTGGCGGAAGATACCTTCCAGCTTTGGGTGCATGTCGACACGGGCATCAAGACCGTGAAGGAATATGTGGCGGCGGTGAAGAAAGCCGGCAAGAAGGGCTGGATAATGGGCGGCACCGGCAAGGGCGCCGAAGATTCTTTAGTCACCGGCATGCTGCAGAAGAAGTTCGGCTTCGAAGTGACCTACGTCCCCTATAAGGGCGGCGGCAAGGTGGCCAAGGAACTGATCGGCAAGCACATCAATTCCACCGTCAACAACCCCGCCGAACAGGTCGGTTTCTGGGACGCCGGCAAGTCCCGGCCGCTGGCCAGCTTCACGCCGAAGGGTTCGTTGAAGGGCAAATGGGGCAAGATCCCGACCTTCGAGGAACTCGGCTACGGCAAGGACATGGTCTACTACATGCAGCGCTCCATCGTCGCGCCGGGTAAAATTCCCGACGCCGCCAAGGACTTCTATGTGAAGCTGTTCGAAAAGGTCTACCGGTCGAAGGAATGGCAGGATTATCTCGGTAAGAAAGGCCTGATCCCCGGTTGGTTGACCGGTGACAAGCTGCAAGCCTACTTCCTGGCCGAAAAAGCCAAGCACGCCAAGATGCTCGGCAAGTAAGACCGCCGGAAATCTTAGACGCAACCTGGCATCAAGGTAACGGAGGGGATCTGCATCATGCGTAGGGCTGAACTGATTATGGCTTTGGTGATGTCGGTCTTCTCCGTCTACCTCATGTGGAAAAGCACGGAATTGCCCATCGGCTGGGTTCCCGATGAGGGGCCCGGCGGTGGCGCCTTCTCGTTTTGGCTGGGCACCGGGATGCTGGTTTGCTGTCTGGCGATCCTCTATCGCTGGGCGAAACGTATCAGCCCGCCGAGCCAATCCAACGAGCCGTTCATGGATGCCGAAGCCTTCCGGTTGTTCGTCGTCATCGCCGGCTCATTGACAATCATGATCGGCGCCATCCATGTCATCGGGGTGTATTTCTCACTGCCGTTGTTCATGGCTTTCTATATGCGATATCTCGGCCGCCACTCCTGGAGTTTGATTGCCGGCATTGCCGTGGCGACGCCCGTCGTGACATTTTTCTTCTTCGAAATTGCCTTGCTGAAGACCTTGCCCAAGGGCTTTACCGAGCCCCTGTTCTACCCGCTTTACGATATTTTCCTGTAACGCCGGATGGGTAACTCACCGGAGATCAGCGGGCATCAATATCGGTTATTGGCATACAATATACCTGGAATGCGGGCCTGCGCGATGGACAAGTTGGGCAGGCCATATTTTCCGGTCATCGATTAGGTGTGAATGATGGAAATTCTTAGTCTTCTGTCGGACGGTTTTTTAATTACGTTTCAGCCGCTGAATCTCGGGCTGGTGATCTTCGGCGCGGCTGTCGGGTTGTTCATCGGCGCCATGCCGGGACTGGGGTCCGTCAACGGCGTCGCGATCCTGTTGCCGATGACCTTCCTGGTGCCGCCGACGTCGGCGGTGATCTTCCTTGGCGCGATCTACTACGGGGCCATGTACGGCGGCGCCATCTCTTCGATTATGCTGGGTATTCCCGGTGCCTCGACGGCGGTGGCGACGACCTTCGACGGGCGCCCCATGGCCTTGAAGGGCGAGGCCGACAAGGCCCTGGTCGCGGCGGCGGTGGCATCCTTCGTCGGCGGCACCATTTCAATTATTCTGTTCACGGCCTTTGCGCCGCCGCTGGCCGAGGTTGCCCTGGCCTTCGGTCCGCCGGAGGAATTCGCCTTGATGATTTTGGCCTTCGCCACCTTCGTCGGGCTTGGCGGCGATGACATTCCGAAGACCATGTTTTCGATCTTTGTCGGTCTGGTCCTAAGTGCCGTCGGGTTTGACATCGTCAGCGGTGAGCCGCGCCTGATCTTCATGGACCTGCCCGGCTTCTCGCATGGTATTAATTTTCTGGTCCTGGCCATCGGCATTTACGGCATCGGCGAAATGCTCTGGACCGTGGAGACCTCGCGCGGCGATGTTTCCATGAGCAAGGCAACGGTTTCCGTGCAACGGACCTTTGCCGCGCTGAGGGAATTGGCGGCAACCTGGAAAACCATGCTGATGGGGTCATTCCTCGGATATTTCGTCGGTATTCTGCCTGCCGCCGGCGCGACGCCTGGTTCCCTGATGGCCTACGGTGTGGCCAAAACAGTGGCCAAGGATCCGGCCAGTTTTGGCAAGGGCAACATCGCCGGCGTCGTGGCGCCGGAGGCGGCGAACAATGCCGCGTCGACGGGCTCCATGCTGCCGATGCTGACGCTTGGGATCCCCGGCTCGCCGACGACCGCCATATTGTTGGGCGGCATGGTGATTTGGGGGCTTGAGCCGGGTCCCATGCTGTTTGTCGAACACAAGGAATTCGTCTGGGGCCTGATTGCCAGCCTTTATGCGGCGAACCTGTTCGCCTTGTTGATCAACATCGCGTTCATTCCGGCCTTCATCGCCATCTTGCGCCTGCCGTTCACGATCCTGGCGCCGATCATCTTCGTGCTTTGCGTGGTTGGCGGGTATGTGCCGACCCTGGATATGCATGACGTCTGGCTGATGCTGATTTTCGGTATCGTCGGCTATCTGATGCGGAAGCTGGACTATCCGCTGGCGCCGGCGGTGCTGGCCATTGTCTTGGGCCCCCTGGCCGAACGTTCCATGCGCCAATCCTTGATCGGGTCGCAAGGCGACATGATGACCTTCTTCGAACGTCCCATATCCGGCACGATCATGGTCGTCGCCATCGTCCTTCTGGTGATGCCGGCGATCAAAACCATTCGCGACCGGATGAAATCCGATGCCGCCGGAGACGCATCATGAACACGGGATCAACGGCAAAACGGCGGATCGCCGCGGCCGATTTGCCGGTCGAACCCATTGAGACGAACTTCTCTCTCAAGGACCGCATTTACGCATCCCTGAAACAGGCGATCACGCAGGTCAACATTTACGCCGACGATGCGGAACTGCGGTTGGACGAACGCCGGCTTTCGGAACAGCTGAACATCTCGCGCACCCCGGTGCGCGAAGCCCTGGCCCGGCTTGAGCAGGAAGGCCTGGTCGAGATCGTGCCCCGGCGCGGCGTTTACATCGTCCGCAAATCGAAGGCCGAGATCATGGAGATGATCACCGTTTGGGCGGCCCTGGAAAGCATGGCGGCGCGGCTCGTCACCCAGGAAGCCAGCGATCTGGAAATCGCCTCGCTGCGCGATATTTTCGCCAACGTGGACGGTGTCCATGTCGGCGCCCATATCGATGAATACTCCGACAAGAACATACAGTTCCATCAGAAGATCATCGAATTGAGCCGCTGCGGATTGCTGGCCGAGATGTCGGAAAATCTTTTCGTTCATATGCGCTCCATCCGGGCCCGCACCATCGGCGAGGTCGACCGGGCCGACCGATCAATCATCGACCACATGCATATTATCGAGGCGCTGGAGAAGCGCGATACGGAATTGGCGGAGCGCCTGACCCGCGAACACACGCTGAACCTTGGTGCTCACATCGAAGAGCACGTGGATTATTTGGACTAAGAGGACATTATGCCCGATACCGCCCAAGATACAGATGCCACGGAAGAAGCCGGCCCGCTGACGGACGGATTCCACCTGCTCATCGATGCCCTGAAGCTCAACGACATCAACACAATCTATAATGTGCCGGGCATTCCCATCACCGATCTTGGCCGCATGATGCAGGCCGAGGGCATGCGGGTCCTGTCGTTCCGCCACGAACAGCACGCCGGTTACGCCGCCGCCATCGCCGGCTTCCTGACCAAGAAACCAGGGGTCTGTTTGACCGTGTCGGCGCCAGGGTTCTTGAACGGCCTGACCGCCTTGGCGCACGCGACCACCAACTGTTATCCGATGATCTTGATGTCCGGCTCTTCGGAACGTGAGATCATCGATCTGATGCAAGGTGACTATGAGGAGATGGACCAACTGGCCATCGCCAAGCCCTTGTGCAAGACCGCATACCGCATCAATCATGCCGAAGACATCGGCATCGGCGTGGCGCGGGCCATCCGCGCCGCCGTCTCGGGCCGCCCGGGCGGCGTCTATCTGGATATTCCGGGTGCGCTCCTTGGTCAGGCCATGGATGCCGCAGCTGGTGAAAAATCCCTGGTGAAGGTGATCGATCCGGCGCCCGCGCAATTGCCGGCGCCCGGTTCCGTGGCCCGCGCCCTTGATGTGCTCAAGAACGCCGAGCGCCCGCTGATCATCCTCGGCAAGGGTGCCGCGTACGCTCAGGCCGACGAAACGATCAAGGACTTGGTCGAGAAATCCGGTATGCCCTATCTGCCCATGAGCATGGCCAAGGGCCTGCTGCCCGACAATCACCCGCAGTCGGCGGGGCCGGCGCGGTCCCTGGTCTTGAAAGAGTCCGACGTCGTTTTGATGATCGGCGCCCGCCTCAACTGGCTGTTGTCGCACGGCAAGGGCAAGCAATGGGGCACCGAGCCGAAGAAATTCGTGCACATCGACATTGAACCCAAGGAAATGGATTCCAACGTCGAGATCGCGGCACCTTTGGTGGGCGATATCGGGTCGTGTGTCCAGGCCCTGCTGGATGGCATGGGTGATGACTGGTCCCATCCGCCGGCCTCGTGGGTCGATGCGGTGAAGACCAAGCGCGACACCAACATCGAACGCATGGCGCCGAAACTGCAGAACAACAACGTGCCCATGGACTACCACGGGGCGTTGGGCGTGCTGAAGACCATCATCGCCGAACGGCCCGATGCAATCTTGGTCAACGAGGGTGCAAATACCTTGGATTTCACCCGCTCCATCATCGACATGCACAAGCCCAGAAAGCGCCTGGACGTGGGCACCTGGGGCGTCATGGGCATCGGCATGGGCCAAGCCATCGCTGCGGCCGTGGAAACCGACAACCCGGTGCTGTGCATCGAAGGTGACAGTGCCTTCGGATTTTCCGGGATGGAGATTGAGACCATCTGCCGTTACAAGCTGCCGGTCTGTGTCGTCGTTTTTAACAATTCCGGCATTTACCGGGGTACGGACGTCAATCCGTCCGGGGATGATGATGTGGCGACAACGGTGTTCGTCAAGGATGCCCGCTACGACAAGATGATGGAGGCCTTCGGCGGCTTGGGCTTCAACGCCACGTCCCCCGATGAACTGAAACGCGCCGTCATTGAGGCCATGGATTCCGGCAAGCCGGCCCTGGTCAATGCGGTGATTGATGAGAGCGCCGGCACGGAAAGCGGCCGCATCGGCAACCTCAACCCGCAAAGCGTCGTCGCCAAGAAATAGCGGCCCGGCATGAAATCAACACTGACGAACTGGAACGAACGATGAAAGCTCTTGAAGGGGTCAAAATTCTGGATTTCACCCATGTGCAGTCCGGTCCCACCTGCACCCAGTTGCTGGCCTGGTTCGGCGCCGACGTGATCAAGGTCGAACGGCCCGGCGTCGGCGACGCGACGCGCGGCCAGCTGCAGGATATTCCCGACGTGGACAGCCTCTATTTCACCATGCTGAACCACAACAAACGCAGCGTGACGCTGAATTCCAAATCCGACAGGGGCAAGCAGATCCTGACCCGCCTGATCGAGGAATGCGACGTCATGGTCGAAAACTTCGCGCCCGGCGCCATCGACCGCATGGGCTTTCCCTGGGAACGTATCCAGGAGATCAACCCGGGCATGATTTACGCCTCGGTCAAAGGCTTCGGCCCCGGCCCCTACGCGGACTGCAAGGTCTATGAGAACGTCGCCCAATGCGCCGGCGGCTCGGCCTCGACCACCGGCATGCCGGGTGAGGTTCCCTTGGTCACGGGTGCGCAGATCGGCGACAGCGGCACCGGCCTGCATTTGGCCTTCGGTATCGTCACGGCGCTTTATCACCGCACACATTCCGGTAAGGGTCAGCGGGTGACTTGTGCCATGCAGGACGGCGTGTTGAACCTCTGCCGGGTCAAACTGCGCGACCAGCAGCGCCTCGGCCACGGGCCGTTGACGGAATATTCGCAGTTCGGCGACGGCGTCGAATTCGGCGACGCGACGCCGCGCGCCGGCAACGATTCGGGCGGCGGTCAACCCGGCCGCATCCTGAAGTGCAAGGGCTGGCAGGACGATCCCGACGCCTATACCTATTTCATCACCCAGGCGGCGGCCTGGAAAAACATCTGCGATGTCATCGGCAAGCCGGAATGGAAGGACGATGAGGATTTCGCCACCCCGAAGGCGCGCCTGCCGCGCTTGAACCAGGTGTTCGGCGCCATCGAGGATTGGACCATGACCAAGAACAAGTTCGAAGTCATGGAAATCTGCAACCCGCTCAACATCCCCGTCGGCCCGATCCTGTCCATGAAGGAGATTGCCGAGGAGCCGAGCCTGCGCGAAACCGGCACCATCGTCGAGGTCGACCATCCGGAGCGCGGCAAGTATCTGAGCGTCGGCAACCCGGTGAAGCTGTCGGAATCACCTTCCGATGTGCAGCGCTCACCGCTGTTGGGTGAGCACACGGATGAAATTCTGAAAGACGTGGTCGGCCTCAGCGATGCCGAAATCGCCGCCGCCCGCGAAGAAGGCACCGTCTAGATAGGGGGCGGTAAAACAAATACTTCCTCCCCCTTGACGGGGGAGGATCGAGGTGGGGGTGCGTACCCGTGAGGGGATAAGAAGCTTTGTTGCGCCAGACGGCGCCTACATTCCCCCACCCCAACCCTCCCCCGCAAGGGGGGAGGGAGAAAAATGCGAAGGAGGATTTTGAAATATGCGTTTGATCGTCATGGGCCAGCAGGCCTTCGGCAAGTCGGCCCTGGAGGCCATTTTGGAGAAGGGCGAAGACGACGTGGTCGCCGTCTATTGCGCACCGGACAAGGACGGCCGCCAAGATCCGATCAAGGCGTTTGCCCTGGAAAAGGGCCTGACCGTGATGCAGCCCGACAATTTCAAGGACGCCGATATCTTGGATGAAATGCGGGCCTTCAACGCCGATCTCTGCGTCATGGCTTTCGTCATCATTTTCGTGCCGGAAGAGGCGCGCGATATTCCGACCCATGGGTCGATCTGTTACCACCCGTCGTTGTTGCCCCTGCACCGCGGCCCCAGTTCCATCAACTGGCCCATCATCTGGGGGGCGACGAAGACCGGGATCAGCTATTTCTGGCCCGATGACGGCCTGGACGAGGGTGAGATTCTGTTGCAAAAGGACATCGCCATCGGCCCCGACGACACCCTGGGCACGATCTATTTCGACAAGGCATTTCCCATGGGCATCGAAGCGACGTTGGAGGCCATCGATCTGGTCCGCGCCGGTGATCCGCCGAAGATTGTCCAGGACGGCGCGAAAGCCACCTACGAAGGCTGGTGCAACAAGAAGGCCGCCGAGATCGACTGGCGCCGCTCCGTCGGTGAGGTTTACAACCTGATCCGCGGCTGCAACCCGCAGCCTGGCGCCTGGACGACATTTAACGGCGAAACCCTGCAAATCTTCGATAGTGAAAAAGTCGAGGATGGCGCCTTCGGCCGGGTCGGACAGGTCTCAAGCCTGGGCGACGACGGCATGTTGGTGACCGCCGGGCGCGGCGCGGTCCGTGTCAAGCGGGTGCGCTACGCCGGCGGCAAGAAAGTCACGGCGAAGGAGTTTGCCGACGAAGTTGGTTTGGAAGAAGGCGCCAAACTGGGAACGTAGTCATCAATCCGCGCATGACCCCATGCGCGAATTTGAACATTTGAAAATTGCCGTCGGCTGGGCGTGGTTCTAGCTTTCATGCCGTCGGGAGACTTAACACATCGGGAGGCCGAGATGCCGAAATCAGATATCGAAATTGCCCGCGAAGCGACCATGCAGCCGATCGCCGAGATCGGTGAAAAACTGGATATTCCCACCGACGCCCTGTTCCATTACGGGCCGCACAAGGCGAAGATTTCCTACGACTTCATCAATTCCCTTTCGCGCAAACGCAACGGCAAGCTGATCCTCGTCACCGCGATCACGCCGACGCCGGCCGGCGAAGGCAAGACAACCACCACCGTCGGCCTCGGCGACGGCCTCAACGGCATCGGCAAGCGCGCCACCATCTGCATCCGCGAACCCTCGCTTGGGCCCTGTTTCGGCATGAAGGGCGGCGCCGCCGGCGGCGGCTATGCGCAAGTGGTGCCCATGGAGGACATCAACCTGCACTTCACCGGCGATTTCCACGCCATCGGCATCGCCCATAACCTTTTGGCGGCGCTGATCGACAACCACATGTACTGGGGCAACAAGCTGAAGATCGACGCCCGGCGCATCGCCTACAAGCGCGTTGTCGACATGAACGACCGGGCAC
>Ga0114932_10002633_pt1 | contig 18649 bp, 20 predicted proteins | sample 2SBtaG_2_FD_87286 | JGI IMG/M metagenome (GOLD analysis project Ga0114932, IMG submission 87286) | Deep subsurface microbial communities from Kolumbo volcano to uncover new lineages of life (NeLLi) - 2SBTROV12_ACTIVE470 metaG | ecosystem: Environmental > Aquatic > Marine > Volcanic ... | reverse complement strand
CCGAGGCCAGGCGTTGCTGCAAGACGCCCTGTACGACGCCATGCCGGAGCGCGGCAAAGGCGAGGGCCACGGCACTGAAGACATCGAGAGGTAGGAAGAACCCCGCAGATCACTCCGCGAGGCTCGACCTCAAACTCACCGGCGCCCGGGTCCCGTCGCATCTTGGGACCCGGGTGGCCGGTTTTGTCCGGCCGGCCCCGCCTCGCCGCGATGGTGACCGCGCCCCCGCCCTTCGTGATGTCCCCGACCGCGCTTTTCTCCGTGCCGGTCGCACTCGCCGGACTTGTCGCCGTCGGCCCGGTGGCTCTGCTCGGCTCCGTCGCGTCTGTCCTTGGCTTTGTCCTTAGCCTTGGCCATAGCCTTGGCCTTGGCCTTGGCCTTGGCCTTCATCTTTTTCCGGCGCTCGGCACGCTCAGCGTCGGTCGGTCCCCGGTCCGCGTCGGACTGCTCGTCCAGCTCACCCCAGTCGTCGGTTTCAGCAGGCTGTTCGTAGCCAGACGGCGAGCTTGTGCCATGGACCAGCGGGACCGCCATGGCCGGCAACGCCCCCAGGGCAAGAATGGAAAGAAAGGTACGCATGTGTCCTCCAGCATGAGTTCGCCGGTGAAGACGACCACGCGGGTCACAACTTCGAGCCTTTACATTCCTTAAGAAAGACAAACGGCGGACCAACGCCAGACGGGGTACAAGCCGGGAGTACCCTGGAGACTCCATGCGCCCCATTCTCGCCGCCCTGTTGCTGACCCCACGATCGCACTCGCCGTGCCGACCGAAATTCATCACCAGGGTCGCCTGTTTGAAGCCGGAGTCCCGCTCGACGGCACCCACGACCTGAAGACCATCCTGTGGGATGCATCGGCAAGCGGCGTCAACCAGTGGGAAGAGACCAACTCCGTCGAGTTCGACAACGGCTACTTCGCCATCACACTCGGCCAGACCGTTCCCGTCACATCCGCCATCGTCGGCGACGGCGGCCTGTGGCTCGAGCTGACCGTCGATGCTGGCGCCGCCATCCCCGACCGCATCGAGATGACCAGCGTGCCCTACGCCCTCAACGCCAACCAAGCAGACAGCCTGGCTGCGGGCGCAACGGTCGACTTCACGTCTGTCACGGTCAACGGCTCGACGGTGATCGGCACCGACGGCAAGATTGCCTGGACAAGCATCACCGGCGGTCCGACCGACACCTTGGGTCTGCTGACCTGTGGCTCGGGTGACACCCTGCAGTTCGTCGGTTCTGCATGGGCCTGCTCCATTGGCTCAGATGGCGGCGGCGTCGTGCTGCCGAATGTGGCCGACCCGGTCAGTCCCCAAGACGCGGCGACCAAGGCCTAAGTGGACTCGGCCGTCGCCGGGGTCAGCGTGTCCGCCGCCTCGATGTTCTACTGGGGCTCGGCGTCCATCGCGAACCTGAGCTTCGCCGACAACGACGGCAACACCGACACCCTTGCCGCCCTGCCGGCCGCGGGCCTCATCACCTGCTCCACCGGCGGCACGGTCTGCATCCGAAACAACGGTGACGTCAACTACAGCATCAGCATCTTGCTTCCCGATGCCATCGACTCCACCCGCGACGCGGTGGACGGCCCAGGCGACCCGGACGACGGCAACCTGATGTGCTGGGCGACCGCTCCCGGCGACAACGAGCCCGGCTACCGCAGCACCCGGGTTGCTGGCTACGGCGTCGACATCAACGGTGGGCACGCCCACTGCCTCGAGACCACCGCCGAGACCTCAGCCGCCGGTGGCGCCAAGTGCATCACCATCGAGACCAGCGGCATGTATGCAGGCAGCCACGCCACCTACGGCGTCACCTGCATTCGCTGATTTAGCGGGTCGCCACCACATAGGCGCGGCGAGCGTGGGTCGGGAAATTGAACAGCGTGCCATCGAGCTCGCTGTACACCACGATCTGCGTGAAGCCCGCCTCGTGCAGTAGTGCTCGCAGCTCGGGCATGCTGTAGATGCGGATGCTGGTGTGCAGGCTGAACTCACGGCCGTCCCGCACGATGGTCCAGTCGACCTCCATGCGCCCGTTGCGGTCGTCGTAGCGGCGGTCCTCGAGCAGGCGAGCATCGCCGACCTTGACGTACGAGGTCGGCGTGTAACGACTGAACAGCGTCTCGCTGGTGTGCGTATCGATCAGAAAGCGCCCACCTGGCTTGAGAGCGCGGCACACGTTGGCTGCAAACTCGGCGTTGCCCTGGTCGTCAAAGAAGCCGAAGCTGCCCCACATGTTGATGGCGCCATCGAAGCTCTCGTCGCCCTCGATGTCGCGCATGTCGCCCAGACGAAGCTCGACGTCTAGGCCATCGCAGGCCTTGCGCGCATCGGCGAGCAAGCTCTCTGAGATGTCGACCCCCACCACGTCGATGCCGGCTCGGGCCAGGCGGCTGGCATGGCGGGCCGTCCCGCAGGGGGCGTCGAGCAGGCGCATGCCGGGCTCGAGGGCCAGCCAACGCTGAATGGCGGTGACTTGGGCGTCGGTGACCGCGTCGGACCACAAGGTGCGCTGGATGTAGAGCCACCCCGCATCTTCAAAGAAGCCGTCCCACCAATCGGACATGACTCAGGGCGAGACGGAGCTCGCCCCTCCTTGGTTTTTGGGTTCGAACACGTACTGCCAGAACAGCTCGTAGTCGTCGGTGCAGCGGTTGCTGCGCACCAGCAAGTCGGCACGACCCATCAGGGCCATCCAGCGACCCACAGGCAGCTCGTAGACGTCGCGGTCGGCGAGGGGCAGGTCGGCCACGCGGACCTGTTCGAGGAACCAATGCCGCAGCATCGCGCGCCAACGAGCCCGCAGGTCTTCGTCGGCATCGGAGCGGCCGCGAATGTCCGAGATGACGCCAGGAGCACAGCGACGCACATAGGAGTCGAAGACATTCTCGCGAGTGACTTGGTCACCCGGAGGCGTCGACAGGTCGCACATCATGTTGGCTTCATTGAGAATGCCGATGCCGGAGCGGGCCTTGAGGGCCTGTCCAAACGCAATCAGCGTCTCGAGCTTGCCGGGACCTGACAGCCCATGAGCCGCGCGTTCGGCCGCGTCAGCACCCGCCACATGGTGCAGGGTCAGGCTACAGACCACCGCGTCGGCATCGGGCAGCTCGACGTCCTGGACAAAGCCAGTGATGCCCCTGACACTGACGCCATCGGGCACGTTCAGCTGCACGCGGGAATGGGCCTCGGGCACCGGATCGACGACGATGATCTCGCCCTGGTCACCGGGTCTTAGGACCTGGTTCCACAACTTGCCATCACCTCCACCCACCTCGATGATGCGCCAGTCTGACCGGCCGTCGAGGTGCTTGCGCAGCACCTGGCCGTTGGCCACATAGAGACCGGTCGCAATGCTGGTGCTGGTCCAGGCATCGAACAGCGAACGCGGTCCAAAGGTGGTGTTCCACTCCTCGGAGAGCTGTGCGGGTCCAAGGCCGTCGAGCAATGGCTGCAAACCCGCCAGCTGTTCTGCGCGAGGACGCCTCAATAGCGCTTCAACGTCGTCTTCGAGCATGGGCTTAGTTCGCCGCCGCGAACTCTTTGTCGAGAACCCTCTTCACCTTGCGCAGGTTGGCGGTATCGCCGTCCCGCTCGTAGTGGGCGGCAAGCCGTTCGAGCAGGTTCTTGAGGTTTTCGCTGTCGCCGTTGTCACGGAAGAAGCTGTAGCCGTCGTCGTACTGGCGTGCGTCGCCATAGAACCTGGCCAGATCGTGCATCGCGTCGGCTTTTAGCTCTTCGGTGAACCCGTTGCTGGGCTTGGTATCGAACACGCTCTTCATGGTGTCGATGGCGACGTCGTAGTCCTTGGCGTTGTAGTAGCACCAAGACAGCTTGTAGGTGCTGTGTGCGAATGTCTCGTTCTCGGGGAAGGTCCGGGCTTTTCGGTACGAGGTGATCGCCTTGTACAGGTTGCGCTGCCCGAAGTAGTACTCGCCAAGCTCGTGGTAGCTGTAGGGCACCCAGACCGAGTCTGGGTGGTGTTTGACGACGCCTTCGAGCAGGTCGCTGCCCTCGGCGCCCCGGTCTGTCTGATTGAGAGCGAGCCCCAACCGGTACTGCGTCTGGGCGCGGCCGTCGTAGTAGCGGTAGCCCTTGAGCACGTCGCGGTAGATGGGCACGCTGCGCTCGACCCAGACACGGCCATCATCGCCGCCGATCTCCATGCCGTGTTCAACGTACAGATTGCCCAGCTTGAGCATGGCCTCGGCACGCATATTTCCGCTGGTCGAATCCTTGCCGAGCAGCTCTTGAAGCAGCTCAGCCTTCTCGAGTCGGCGTTCCGCCGGGGTCATCGACCAAGCGGTCGTGGACAGCAGCAGGGCAAACAAAACGAGGGCGGACTTCACGACAGGCTCCCGGGTGGCCGACCACCATAACTCAGACGTGCAGCAGCGCGCCCAGCCGCTGTGCTGCTTGTGTCATACCCTTCATGCGACGTGCAATGACGTCGGGGCAAATGTCCTTTTGCACGTCTCCGCTCACGGTTTTCCAAATCGCCAACTCCCGTTCCAGGTGTTCCCGGTGCCAACCCGTCAGCACGGTCATCGGATCCGAAGTGGCCGCGTAGTAGTCCCGACGGTCCCCAGGTTTGTAGACGCGGACGACAGCTCCACTCGCCTCCATCTTGCGAATCGCCACGCTGACGGTGCTCTTTGCGGCCCCCACTGCCTCACACAGACCGCCGAGGCTGACCGGGTCGGCTTCCAAAAAGACCGCCGCATAGAGGCGACCCAGCAGTGGATTGAGTCCGGACAGTGCGCACATGCGCGCAAAGCTGTCTGAAAGCTCGCCACGGGTCTGGTCGTTCATGGAATCTCCTAGTACACAGCGAGGCTGTAGGGGTTCAAGGTCGTGGCAACAGGCGCATCCAGCACCGGTTCGCACAGGTCGAGATCAATCGGCAACAGCCCGGAGGACTCACCGGTTGGCGGCCATCCATCGGCGACCGCCACCCAGCCCAGCCCGCGATCGCTGATGACGACGTCGGGGAGGTATTGGCGAGTGTGTATGGCCGAGCGGAACAAGGGTTCGCTGCCCGACCAGTCCACGCAGTACGCGACATAGTTGTTGTCGAGATCTGCGGCGAGCAGCATGCCTACACCATCTGCGCCCTCTGCGTAGTCGGCAAAGACCACGTCGGTTGGCAGGCTATCAGGGCTGATGGCGCGCAGCTCATCGGCATCGGGGTCGAGCACAAAGGCGCCGCCATCCAAGGCGGTGAAGTGCCCGGTCAGCACGATCAAGGCCTGTTCTGCTGGGTGTCCGAACAGGCGCGGATTGGGCCCGGTCTCCCAGGAGCGCAGCACCGCGCGGCTGCTGGGGTCAATCTCGACGACAGCCCCACCTGTGGACTGCCATCCATCGGTTCGGTCCAGCCGCTGCAGCGCCACATAGAGCTTTCCCCCAGCCAGCACGACCTGATCGGCCTCGACAAGTCCGTCCTCATCTGCCCAGTCCAGCAGCTCAATGTCCGCGACCTGAGCGCCGTCGGCCGAGGTGTGCACCGCCAGCTCATTGCGCTCGAACTGCGAAATGAACAGCTCGCCGTCGAGCGCCAGGATGTCGTGGGGGTTGGCGCCGGGCAGCGCGAACTCCACGGCAGGAGCGCTCCATTGGCCCGGCTCATAGATACGTACGGCGTCGCCGGTGCCCCGGTTGAGCTGGTAGACCGAGCAATCTTGCGCCCGCACGATCGGGTCGCCCGATGTGGGTGCCAAGTGGTCGCGTACCTCGTGGGTGTCCAGGTTCACCGTCAAGAGCGAGCCCACCGCAAAGTCCGTGGTGGCCGCAACCAAGCGGCTGTGTGCAATGCAGTCGGTGGGCTCGTCGTTCACGGAGCCAGGGCCGGACCCGGTGCAGGCCAGCAGCAGAGCCAGGATCATTCCTCACCTCGCGGCTGCCACGACAGGGTCAGCAGCACCGTTCGACCGGGGAGCGGGTACCCCCAGAAGTCCGTGATGGGCACCGGGACGGTCTGGTCGCTGGCATCAAGCGGGTTGCGCAACACCTGCTCAGACAGCCGGTCGCCGGCGTTGCGCACATCAAGCTCGGCGGACCACGGTCCCGCTGCGATGGTCAGGAATACCTCATGAAACGCCCTGGGGGCCTGACGGAACCAGTTGGTGGCGTCGTGGTAGGTGCCGGCGGTGTAGCTGAAGCCATGGCCCAAGCGCACGGCCGCATGAGGCGCGACCCCCACCCGAGTGTGCAGCTCGATGGCGGGAGTCCGAGGAAGCTGCTTGCCGGCATAGGCCGGGTCGGCGGATCCATTGGAAGAGTGTGTGGCGGTCATGTTGACGGCAAGGTCGATGCGCTCGAGCACCTGCAATGCGCCTGCCGCTTCGACGCCGCGCACGATCGCACTGCCCACGTTGGCCGGAGTGGCGATGCCCTGGGCGTTCTGGCCATAGACGATGGCGTCCTGGGCGATGTTGGCAAAGGCGGCCAGCTCGGCCGTGCCAGTGAAGACGCCATCCCGCGCCGCGTAGCGAGCTCCCACATCGGCCTGCCATCCGCGTTCGGGCAGCAGATCCGGATTGCCACGGAAGGCGCCGCGGTCCCCGAATAGTTCAGTCGTGTCCGGGGCGCGGAAATACCGTCCGGCGTTTGCCTTGAAGGCGAGATCTCCGACGGGCCTGAACAGCACGCCGATGCGTGGAGACGCCGCCGCGAGGACCTCGCGGGACTCGACTGTGCCCGACTTGATGGACACAGACTGCATGGCTGTGCCGGAAAGCACCGGGGACACCGCCAGCCGGCCATCGAGCCCCCACGCCGTCGCCGACAACGCCAGCTTGCCGACCCGCCGCTGCCGGCTGTCGTCGATTGCAGCCAAGAGGCGATCGTCGCCCTGGAACAGCTCGACCCGCCCTTCGCCCACCACGCCGAGCTTGAGTTGCTCACCCACCGCCCATGCGCCGTGACTGTGTGCACCCCAGGTACCGGTCACGTCGTTGCGCACCTGGGCCCCCACCCCCACCTCGCCCAGCTCGTCGGTGAGCTGCTCGTGGCGCCACAGATTCCACAGGCGCACCGTGCCGCTGCCCGCCCCCGCCGTGCCATCCCACTGCAGCACACCCAAGTTGCGGGCGATGGCGTAGCGCGACGACAACGCCGGCCGGCCGGTCGGGCCCGGAACCCCCACTTCTCGATCCAGACGGGTGTTGAGCACCGTCAAGCGACTGCGCGCACCACCCATGCGAATGCGCCCCTGCAGGTTGAGCTGAGCCTTGTCGTTGTTGACGCGGTTGGCAATGACGTCATCGGACTGGGTATAGACCGTGCCTCGGTCGTCAAAGGAACGGAAGTCACCGGCTGTCGCCATGCCTTCGGCACCGATCCAGCCGTCCCAGGGCAGCGTCCCCTGACCCTTCCAGCCCAGATCGGCCCCGAACAACCCCGTGCGGGAAGTACCCGCGGAAATGGACAGACGCCGTCGCTCGTCCGAGTCGCCGGTCACCAAGTTGACCGCCCCGCCCATCGCGGTGGTGCCGAGCTCGGCAGGAGCGCCTCCGCGGTAGACCTCGATGCGCTCAAACGCACGCAGAGGCATCTCGGACAGGTTCACCGCACCAGCCCCATCTGGGTTGAGCGGCACTCCGTCGAGCAGCACCTCGACCTGGCGCACAGTCGAGCCGCGGATCGACACCCCTGACCAGTCACCGAGCCCGCCCAGCCGCTGCACGCTCGTGCCCGCGGACGTCTCGATGGCCGCCGCAACGTCCGCACCAGTTGGCAGGTCCGCGACGTCGATCACCGTCACTGAATTCGCCACCGAGCCCGGGTCGAGCACAGCCCGCTCCGGCGCTTGGACAACGATGTCATCGAACACAGCGGCGTCGGCATCGACCACGTCAGGCCCGGCGCCAGAGGAAACGTCCTCGGCGCGTGACAGCGACAGTAGTGCAAGCAACACGACCACTCTTCTCCCCGAAGAGGTGTGTGAACGCTCGCTTAGGCCGGTCTCCTGGCTCCTGGATCAAACTGTCCTACGCGCCTTCCCAGGTGTGCACCCAGTGGCTCTTTGCGTGGAAGTCCCCAGTCACAGTGGCGGGGGCCGCGCCGGATTCAAACCGGCTTCCCGTTTCACCGCTCCCTTGAAAGAAGCGGCACCTTTGCGAGGTAATAAGTAAAAGACCTGCCCATGTACTAGCCCATCGGCGCGGCGAGGTCGAGCCCGGCCATGTGCGGTACACTGCAGACCCCTCCCCATCCTCCTCCCCTCCCCTCCCCACCTGCCCAAATGAAGCGCTTTGTTCTGCTCGCCACCATCGTGGCGCTGATGCCCGCTTGTGACGCCTACGACGGCATACGGACCTGGGTCGAGTTCGACCGAGTCACCGAGCAGTTCCACGTGCATGCGCGCATCGAGAACGTGTCCAAGTCCTTCTTCAACTGCGCCGATGCGCCCGATTGCCACGAGGTCATCCGCGACTTCATCACCGGCACCGCGAGCGCACCCATTCCAAAGCGCATCTTGGGCCTGGCAGACAGCGGCGCAATGGACCTCAAGGTCGGCCTCGAGAAGGACGGAGACGAGCTCGACGTGCTGATTTGGTACGCCACCTACCCCGGAACCGTGGCCGCGGAAGCCACCGGCGTCTCGCTAGAGCGCGAGGGAAAGAGCTTCGGCAAGCTGCGCACTCACTTGGTCGTGGACTACGACTCCAAGCGCCACCTCGAAGGAGCGCCCTATGAGCGGCGAGTGGTCTACGAGTCCACCGGCCAGGGCGCCGAGGTTCAAGCCCAACAGCAGTGGCTGCTTCACCACAAGGTCAGCAGCGTCGTGGTCTATGAAGCGGTCGACAAGGCCGTCGGCACCACGCCAATCCTGAGCGAAGTGGCGGGACTCGAAGACGCCCTGACCAAGGGCGGACTGCTGTGAAGCGCGCGCTGATTGCATCGCTGCTGCTGCTGTCGACGGCTTGCGAGCTGCCCTGGAGCTCGGCCCGCCTCAAGATGTCGAGCGAGCGCTGGACCGACTACATCCATGTTGATGTGGACGTGAAGAACATCTCGGGCACGTTGTTTGGCTGCAATACCCATGCGGGCTGTGTGCAGAACATCCGCGACTCGATTGCCGTCCCAACCGGACCTGTCGCCCAGACAGAGCGGGTCCTGATCGGCGCCGAGATCGTCGAGGGCGGTGGTGAGAAGGTCGAGGTGAGCCTCACAGAACGCGGCGACGAGGTCGACCTGCACGTCAGCTTCAGTGCCCCAAGTGCATCGAGCATTTTTCAGGGAGCGTGGCTGCCCAGCGTCGACACGGGTTCAGTGCCGACCATGTCGACGAGCACTTGGCAGATCGAAGAACCCCTCGACCTGCCCAGCAGTGGAGGCATCGAAGACGGCGTGCTGGTCACGTACATCGACCTGTCCAAGGCACCCAAGAACATCGTGCTGCGCAGCGACGGCAACCCCGATGCACTTCCGCTGTACCTGTCCCTCCCTGGACTCAAGCCGGTGTTGCAGACCACGGGATTGATCGGGCTGTAGCGACCCGGCAGATCAACGCCCCTGGCTGTAGAGCCCCTCGATCACGTCTGCGTAGCGCTCGCCCACGACCCGGCGCTTGAGCTTCATGGTCGGCGTCAGCTCGCCTCCCTCCACCGCGAAGGCCGCGGGAAGCGCCGCCCACTTCTTGACCTGTTCGAACCGCGCCAGCTCGACGTTGGCTTCGGCGACCGCGGCTTCGAACTGCTGCAGAAGCTCCGGTCGCTTCACGCGGTCAGACATGGGTTCGTCCGGCCACCCATGCTGGGCCGCAAGCTCCTCGACGGCCTCTGCATCGGGTGCCAACAGTGCTGTGATGTACGCCCGGCCATCGCCAATGGCGACGGCGACCCCGACATAGGGATTGCGGGTGATGCGGTTCTCGATCGAGACCGGGGCGATGTTCTTGCCCCCGGCGGTGATGATGATCTCCTTCTTGCGGTCGGTGATCTTGAGAAAGCCGTCGGCGTCGAACTCACCGATGTCGCCGGTGTGGAACCAGCCGTCGACAATCGCCTCGGAGGTGGCCTCTTCGTTCTTGAAGTAGCCGCGGAACAGCCCGGCTCCGCGCACCAGCAGCTCGCCGTCCGAAGCAATCTTGACCTCGACCCCAGGAATGGGCTTTCCGACCGTGCCGAAGCGGAAGTCGGTCTCGCGGTTGACCGTCACCGGTGCGGCCGTCTCGGTGAGTCCCCAGCCCTCGAGGATGGTGATCTCGAGGGCGCCAAACCAACGGGCGACTTCAGGATCGAGTGCGGCGCCGCCACAGCCGAGCACCCGCAGCTCGCCACCAAGCCGGTCCGCCACCTTGCTCAGCACGATGCGCTTGGCGAAGCGGTACTGAAAGCGCGTCCAGAACGGAATCGGCTGCTTGCGCTCGATGGCAGTCATGCGCGCCATGCCGACAGAAAACGCCCAGCTGAACAGAGCCTCGACCACCGGTCCCTTCTGGGCGGCTGCGGCAATGGCCTTGGCTCGAATCTTCTCGAGCATGCGGGGCACGCTCGCGAGCACGTGGGGCCTCGCGTACAGCAGCGTCTCGCCGAGCTCTGGAATGGACGGACAATAGAAGCCCTCGGCGCCCTTGTGCAGGCCGAGGTAGCCCGCGTAGCGCTGCAGCGAGTGGGCCATCGGCAGGAACACGACCCCCCGGTCGCCCTCGCGCGTGCCCGCCACGTCCTGGGTTCCATAGACGACGAAGATGAAGTTGGCGTGGGTCAACACAGCGCCCTTGGGCAGGCCGGTGGTGCCCGAGGTGTAGATGTAGGTCGCCACATCGTCCGGCTGGACGGCAGCAGCCTGCTCACGGAACCAGCTCACATGCTGCTCTGAGGACTCGGGAGCCAGATCCGACAGCATCTGCAGGCCCTCGACGGGCTCGATGCTGACGATGTGCTTCAGGCTTGGCACCTGTTCGGCAATGCTCTGCACCTTGGCGGCTTGCTCGGCGTTCTCGACCACACACACAGCGACTTCGGCGTGATTCAGCTGAAACAGCACCTGTTCGGGCAGCAGCGTCGGGTAGACCCCAACCGTGATGCCGCGCAGGGCCAATGTGGCCAGGTCGATTCCGGCCCATTCATGTCGTGTTTCCGAGAGAATGGCGACCGGCGTGCCATGCCCCACCCCGAGCGACGCCAAGGCCTTGGTGGTGCGCGCTGTCTGGTCCAAGGTGTCCACCCAAGACATGGAGCGCCAGACCTCATGCTCCTTCCAGTGAAACGCTGTCCGCCCGGCGTTGCGGTCACAGCTCTCGACAAACAGCATGGCAACGGTGTCAGCCAACGCACCCTCTCTTTCACAGCGCACAAGGTTAGCGCGTTGTTAAGCTGCGGGCGGTTTCACTGGAGGAGTCGGTGTCGAAGAGGCCATTGAGCTTCTGGGGCTGGGGATACGCAGACCGTTTTCCCGACCAGCAATCGCGCGGCGCTCTCGCTGAACAAGTGGCGGCGCTCCTGGGCTTTCAGCCTCTGGAGTTGGCCGAGCCGCCGGCGGTCGCGGACATCCACGTGCCCGACACCCGCTTGGACATTCCTCCGGAATTCAAAGCCTTCGCGACCGACAACGCCATCAACCGCGCCGCGCACACCTATGGAAAGTCCTACCGAGACATCATTCGCGGCCTGTCCGGCAACTTCGACAAAGCGCCCGACCTCATCGTGTTCCCGCGAGACGAGAACGACGTCATTGCGGTGCTCGATTGGTGCTCTCGCGAGGAAATCGCGGTCGTGCCATTCGGCGGCGGAACCAGTGTAGTCGGCGGCATCGAGTGCAGCGGACGCACCCAAGACGGCGTGGTCTGCATGGACATGCGCGGCATGAACAAAGTGCTGGCCATCGACGAGGTGTCGCAGCTTGCACACATTCAAGCCGGAGCCACGGGCCCACAGATCGAAGACGAGCTGCAGAAGTCTGGCCTGACCCTGCGCCACTACCCCCAGTCCTTCGAGTTCTCGACCCTGGGCGGTTGGATAGCAACCCGTGCTGGTGGCCACTTCGCCACAAGGTACACCCACATCGACGACCTGGTGAACTCAGTCTCCATGGTCACCCCACAGGGCGAGTACAAGACTGCTCGGGTGCCGGCCAGCGGCGCCGGTCCAGACCCCAAGGCCTTGGTGCTCGGCTCTGAGGGCACACTTGGCGTCATCACCGACGCCTGGATGCGCGTCCGCAAGAAGCCGACATTCAGGGCCACCGCGACGGTGGGCTTCGAGAACTTCGACGACGGGGTGGCTGCATGCCGCGACGTCGCTCAAGCGCGGCTCTACCCGTCGAACTGCAGGCTGCTGGACAAGCGCGAGGCGATGCTCAACCAGCTGCCCTCGGACGGCAAACACGTGCTGTTGCTGGGCTTCGAGTCGGCCTACCGCGCTCAGAACGGCTTGATGAACGACGCGATGCTCATCGCCGAGCGCCACGGTGGCGTGGCCATCGAGGGCCCGTTCTTTCGCAGCGAGGGTGAGCGAGCCCCAGGCTCGACCATGGCCAACAGCTGGAAGCGCTCGTTCTTCGACGCCCCCTATCTGCACACCTCGCTCGTCTCGATGGGGGTCATCGTCGACACCTTCGAGACCGCGTGCACCTGGGACCGCTTCCAAGAAACGCACCAGGACATCATTCGGTCCGTGCGCGCCGCGATGCAACGCGCCACGGGACGCAAGGGCATCGTCACCTGCCGCTTCACCCATGTGTACCCAGATGGGCCCGCGCCCTACTACACCTTCCTCGCCCAAGCGACTCCAGGCCAAGAGACAGACCAGTGGGCCGAGATTCGATGGGCCGCTGCGGACGCGCTCTCCAGAAATGGCGCGACCATCACTCACCACCACGGCGTCGGCAGACTGCACCGCCCCTGGTATGAGAAGGAAGTGCCACTGACCTTCCGCAACGCGCTGATTGCCACCAAGCAGAGCCTCGACCCCGTCGGAATCCTGAATCCGGGCGCGCTCGTGGATCCGGTGAGCTAGCCATGGCACGTACCGGCAGCAAAGGCGACGCAAAGCACCTCAGGGACCTGATGGGTGACGTGGCCAACCGTGCCGCCAAGCTGCAGGGTGGCACCCTCAAGCGCTGGGCCACCGAGACCCATGTGCGTGCCGAAGACGATGCTGTGCACGTCGACCTGCACGACCTCGACAAGCTGCTGATGGACGACGTCATCGACACGGTGCTCGACCAGGCCGGCGAGATGTTCGCCAAGAAGATTCGCTTCGTGACGGGGGTCAAGGAATCCACTCTCGATGGCACCTCGATCACCCCGCATCTGCTGAAGTCACTCAAGCGCTGGACCATGGGCGACGGCGTGGACTGGAGAGTCAGCAACCGCGAAGGCAGGCCCTATGTCGACTTGCGCCGGCGCCAACAAGAGAACAGCGCCGACCCCGCGACCTACGAGACCGGACGCGTCAACATCAACCGTCGGCGCTCACTCAAACGAGCCATCGACGACCTGAGCGAGGACTCCGGAGTCGCCGCCGAGGACGGTTCGGACTCCTTCGCCAACATGGTCGGAATCGTGATGGGCGTGGTCATTGCGATGCCCATGTTGGGCATTTTTTACGGCCTGATGAACGCCGCTCTGGACTCGATGGGCACCGAAGCCGGCATTGCCGTCGCCGTGGGCCTCGTGATCGCGTTCGGGCTCAGCCAGTTCGTGGTGCTGCTGCTGGTTCAGTCCCAGGTGCGCCCCAATCGCATCAACCAGTGCAAGAAGTGCGGGACCACCAACCGCATCCTGCCGTTCATGCGACGGCTCGATCTGCAGTGCGCAAGCTGCTCTACACCTTTGTATGGCGCATGGCCAATCAAGGACCTGCAGCTGCTGTCCTGCTCTTCGTGCAAGACCGACAACACCGTCGAGTCCGACCAGATGGTCGAGGGCATTCCCAACTGCTCGAACTGCAACCGCCCCCTCGCCATGAACGCGAAATACCGTTCGGGCTGAACCGAGACTCTCATGCGCACCATCACCCTGTTCACGCTGTCACTCTCGATGCTCACAGCCTGCCCCGGCGAGGCGAGCTTCGACGAGGTTCGGGACGACATCTTGCTTCCGAGCTGTGGTCTGTCCGGCAGCTGCCACGAAGGCGGCGCCGGCGAGCTCGACTTTGGCGACCCCGCAATCGTCTATGACCAGCTCGTTGATGTCGAGTCCGAGGACAAGCCCGGCGCGATCCGTGTCATCCCCGGCGACCCCGACAATAGCTACCTGATCCACAAGGTCGAAGAGCACCCGGACATCGTAGGCGACGCCATGCCCCCAGGATTTTCGCTATCGAATAGCGCCCCCGAGAAGGTGCAGATCTTGCGCGACTGGATTGAGGCCGGTGCCCTGCCCTGAACACGGCTGAATGCGGTATGGTCCCCTCCCGAGGAGAACCCCCATGAAATCCGCCTGGATCCCCGTCATCGCCCTGCTCGCCGCCTGCAACGGACCGGACACCGATTCCGACTCTGACATGACAGGAATGGACGACACCGTCACCCTGTCCGGCACCATCGTCGACGCGGCGACACAAGACCCCATCGAAGGCGTCGAGGTCTGCTTCGACGAGCCCGCAGACATCGCCTGCATCACCACTGACGCAACCGGCGCCGCCTCGACTGAGCTGCCGATGAACGTCAACATCAAGGTGCGCATGACCAAGGCCGGCTACCCGACGGTGCTGACCCACGGCAACATCGAAGAGGCCGACATCATCGGCGCGCGAACCGCCCTCCTGTCCGACACCGCCGCCGATGCCGCGCTGACCATCCTGGGCGAGACCCGGGACACCTCAAAGGGCTACGTGCTGTTCGCTGCGACCACCGACTTGACGCTGCAGACCAAGGTCGAAGGCGCCACCGTCACAAGCACCGCCACAACCGGCACCCAGTTCTATGCATCGGCCATGGGCATCCCCGACACCTCGCTGACGTCAACGAGCGCGGCCGGAGCAGGTGCCATCGTCAACGTGGACCCAGGCACCTACGAAATCACCTTCGCCCACACCGACAAGGCCTGCGTCGACGGCTACGGTTGGCCGGTCTCTGGCTCTGACGGCACCATGGAGCTGTTCGTCGAGGCCGGGGTCATGACGTTTGTCTCTGGGTACTGCAACTGATGCAGCAGCGGGCGCAAGCTCGCGGAGCCCGGCCATTTACACGCCGGGATCGACAGAAGTACGACGCCTATTGGCTGATGTCCCATTGCTTGGGCAGTTCGGTCACCGGGCGACTCGTGGGTCCTGCCCGACGGCGCGTGCGTGAGCGCATGGCGCGCTCCATCGAACACCTGCCCACCGCTCTCGAGCCAGTCCTGCGGCTACAGAACGTGGGTCCCGAAGAATTCGTACAGCGCTGGCTCGGCGTCAATCAGCCGGTGGTGCTCGAGGGCGCGGCGAAGGACTGGCCCGCCGTGCAGCGCTGGAACCCGGCCTTCTTTGGCGAACGCTATGGCACCGAGACCATTCGCCTGCTGAGCATGGGACCCGGTGATGTCGACAACGCCAACTACACCGCACGCGAGACCAGCCTCGCCGATGCCATCGATGTGCTGGAGACATCCGGAAACAAGGCCTACTGCCGCTTCTTGCCCACGTTGATGGAGCATCCCGAGCTGAGACGGGACCTGGACATGGCCTGGTTCCTCGACCGCCGCGGGCCCATGTCGACCGCGGGCAACTTCCATCTATTCATCGGCGGCGCCGGCACCGAGACCGGCCTGCACTCGGCGGTCAGCGCCAACTTGTTCCTGCAGGTCCATGGCACCAAGCGCTGGACGCTCTATTCCCCCCAATGGACCCCGGTCTTCGAGCCCCCAATGGACCGGGCCATGTACTTCGTCTCGGCGTTTGACCCCGAACGGCCCGACTACGAGCGCTTCCCCGACGCCCGCCACCTGCAGGGCTACGAGGTCGTGCTCGAACCCGGGGACATCCTGTGGAATCCACCGTTTTGGTGGCACAAGGTCAGCAACCCGACCACGTCGATCGGGCTGGGCTACCGCTGGTTTCCTCCGCAGCTGTGCTTCGAAGCGTCGCCGATCCAGTGGCTGCTGACGTACCTGTCGGTGAATCCGCCCCTGTGGGCAGGCATCGGGCACAAGCTCGACTTCACGCGCATCTTTGCGGACCGGAGATTCTGATGCGGCTTCGCAGACGAAATCGCCTCGCATTCGCCGCCAACCGCGCAGCAGAGCACTTCCTGTACATCAAGAGGGATGACACGGCCCTCCAGCGGCGCATCTTGGCAGACAGCCAGCGCAGCGGCCCCGGTCGACTCTTGGCCATCGACGAGCGGACGCAGCTGTCGCCCGAGGCGTTTGCCGCCGAGTACGTGCAGACCGGAACACCCGTCATCATGCGTGGCTTGGCCAAGGACTGGCCTGCCGTGCGCACGTGGTCGCCGAGCCTGCTGCGGGAGCGATACGGCGCGCAGCAGCTGCAGGTCATGGACAACGACATCTCTGGCGGCATCTTCAATGTTGAAGAGCTGACCGTGGCTGAGTTCATCGACGGAATCGAGGGCGGTGACACCCGAAAGTACCTGCGCTTTGGCAACCTGCTGCACCGATTCCCAGAGCTGGCCGGCGACTTCGACCGGGGAGTGCTCGACCGGTACATCACCAAGCGAAAGCTGGGCTCGAACATGGGCGTGTTCATTGGCGCGAAGGGAACAACCACACGCCTGCACGCGGCCCCCCCAGACAACCTGTTCGCCCAGGTGTACGGCTCAAAACGCTGGCGAGTCTACGGCGCTGCCGCGGACCCGATTCTGCGGCCGCTCATGGCCCGGTCGACCTACTACTACACCGAGTACGACCCCGATCACCCGGACCACGGGCGCTTCCCAGCGGCCAAACACCTGGATTGGTATGAGTTCGAGTTGCACCCCGGAGACGTGCTGTACAACCCCCCCTCATTCTGGCACCAGGTGACCAACCTCGGTCCCACCATTGGCGTGGGCTTTCGCTGGCTGTCCCCGATGGCTGCACGACTCAACCCCTCGCAGCTGCTGCTCTTCTTCTTGGCCACCAACCCTCCTTTGTGGTTCGTGACGCGAAACAAGAAGAACTACACCCGCGTGCTGCAAGAGGCCGAGAAGGTCAACCGCACCCTCGCCGCCCTCCGCGGGGCCCGCTGAGAGAACCGGCAAAATGAGTTCGGCACGGGTCTTGCTCTGTGGATCCAGCAGGAGGACACATTCATGTCCGATGGCAACACCATCCGTAAGCCCAGCATCTACCTCAGCTTCGACGAGGACTTCCGCGTTCTGCCCGATGAAGCGCCCACCGAGGACTACACGCCGCTGTTGGACCTGCTCGAGCCCCCCACCGAGGAGGCCGCGCCTGTGCAGCCGATGTTTGAACTGTTCGATGAACCCATCACCGAGATCGACATCGACAACGGAACAACCTGCGACAAGAGTGACACGTCCTGCGACAAGATCGTCAGCTACGGCTGAACCCCAAGGGGCGGATCCGTTAGCACACCGCCCATGCAGGTCATCGTCACAGCAGTTGGTCCGGACAACACCGGACTTGTCGCCCCATTGGTCCAGACCATCAGCGCTGTCGGCACGAACATCGCTGAAATCCAGATGTATGACCACGACAATGAGCGCCTCTTCGCCATGCTGATGCGGGCCTCCTGGCCCGATCACGAGGGCGGCCTCGACGACTTGCGCCAAGCCCTTGTCGCGATTGGGCGCACCAAGGGGTTGTCGGTCCGTGTGTGGTCGCCCAGGCCACGCCCTCGCCTGGCCATCTGCGTCACCCGGCAGAAGCAATGCCCCCAGACGCTGTTGTCGGCGATTGCCGATGGCTCGCTCAGGGCCGATGCGGCGGTGCTCATCGGCAACCGACCCCATCTCAAAGCCCTCGCCGACGAACACGGTATTCCCTGGCACAACATCGCAAATGACGATGGAGTCCCGGACAACGACGTCTTCGTCAACCTGCTCGATGAGTACGACGTCGACTACGTGGTGCTGGCCCGGTACATGCGCATCCTTCCCGCGTCTATCTGCTGGAAGTACGCCGGTGGCCGCATCATCAACCTGCACCATGGCTTGCTTCCGGGCTTCCCTGGAGCACGGCCTTACCACGACGCCCATGCCCGACGCATGCTGACCTATGGCGCTACCGCGCACTTCATCATCCCCGAGCTCGATGCCGGAGACCAGACGATTCACCAAGACACCTTCACGGTGAATCCAGGCACCACGCTCAAGCAGATCATCAAGCGCGGCCGCGAAGACAACGAGCACCGCGTGTTGCTCGAGGGTGTGCGACGGGTGGTCGACGGCGAGGTCGCGCTGCGCTTCCACAAGGTTGTCGCCACCCGCTAGAGCAATCGAGCCCTGCGTCGTCCAATCAACGGCATCAGCAGCAGCCACCACCACGTGCCGCCGCCGGACGTCTGACAGCCACACCCATAGGACGGGTGTTCGGGCAGGTCTCCCGGTCCATCCGAGCCATTGTCGAGCCGATCTCCTGGCAGTTCTGCCTCGTCAGCAACGCCATCGTTGTCGGAGTCGTGGTCGTCGTGGTCGCCCATGCCATCGCCATCTGAGTCGACCGTCCCCTCTTCGAGCGTGGGCACGCGGTAGCCGTCGTCATCGGTGTCGAGCACGTCTGGAATGCCGTCCCCGTCGGTGTCTTGGGCGTCGG
>Ga0114932_10002632_pt1 | contig 18656 bp, 15 predicted proteins | sample 2SBtaG_2_FD_87286 | JGI IMG/M metagenome (GOLD analysis project Ga0114932, IMG submission 87286) | Deep subsurface microbial communities from Kolumbo volcano to uncover new lineages of life (NeLLi) - 2SBTROV12_ACTIVE470 metaG | ecosystem: Environmental > Aquatic > Marine > Volcanic ... | reverse complement strand
ACGGAGGTGGTCGCCGCATCGAACACGAACGGTGGCTCGGTTTTGGTGGGAGCTGCACACGCTATAGGGTTGCTGCCAATCATGGCTTTCGCGCCGAAGGTAGGCGGCATCATGACTCCACCGACAGTCATTGCTATACCAATCATGTCCCTCTCAAGGGCCATGTGGGCGTAGTAAGCAGTAGCCCCACAGTGGCGACTGTTGTTAACTACCACCGATCCGATGCCAGTATCTTCTGCCTTGTCAAGAGCCATTTCCATAGCCATTTTTCCAGCAGAAAACCCTAGTCCCTCGTCACCATCTATGGTGGCGGTAGCAGCTGCCTGACGCACCACCTTTAGGTTCGGCTGTGAGTTTAGGGAGCCGTTTTTTATCCACTTAACATAGTGAGGCAACATGTTGCTCACACCGTGAGAATCTATTCCTCGGATATCTGCATAAAGAAGAGCATCAGCACTAATCTGGGCGTCTCCATTGGGTAACCCGAGAGCAGCCAAAATGCTCACCACTAAACTATGAATGTCCTCGTAAGGCACCCGGATAGCAATATCTTCTGGGATTTGATTATGGTGAATCATGGTAGTCGATTCATAATCACGAATAAGTAGTGGCGCTCTAAATTAGAAGGTAGAATAACGAATCTCCTTTGCCGTTATGAACTCGAGGAGGACTGGGGTACCCTCACGAGTTTTCTCAATACCTCGCTTAATAGCTGGAATGATTTCGTTTGGATCAGTTATTCGCTCACCATAGCCGCCAAAAGACCGAGCCATAGCAGCATAATCACCTGAAATATCTGTACTTCGGTACTTCTCGGTTGCTACTTCCATGATGGGCAACTCGATTGCCATGGAGAAGTTGTTGAGGAGGATAGATAGGATCGGGATGCGCTCTCGGACCGCCGTCTCGAAATCCATGCCAGTAAAGCCGATAGCTGCATCACCCCATACGTTTATCGCAAGCTTGTCAGGCCGAGCCAGTTTTGCGCCCATAGCCAATCCCAAACCGTATCCTAGTTGGGTAGTTTTACCCCATCCAATGAAACTGAGAGGCTCTCGGCTTTTCCAGAATGGCGCTAGTTGATCACGCGGGCTACCTGCATCGTGGGTGATAATGGTTTCATCCGGATCGACAGTATGAAGAAGATCCCAAATTACCCTATAGGGTGATAACGGTGTCTCGTCTGAAGTTAATTGTGGCATCCAACTTTCTAACCAAGGTTCATTGATCTCCTTAATTCTTTTGGGAACATCCCTCCTCTGTTCAGCGAAGGACAGGCTTTTACCCTGAAGAGCATCAAGTAGGGCCTGAAGGGTAAGTTTCGCGTCGCCAACTAAACCTAGGTGAGCTGGTAGATCTTTGTTAAGATCACTCGGGTCGAGAGTGGCATGAATGACCTTTTTATTTAAGGGCATTTTTGTCCCAAAAGTAGTTGTGGTGAAGCTACAACCAATACCGAAAATAACGTCAGATTCATCCAAGAAATTGCGTACTGCCTTGGAGTGGGAACGGTTGCCGGAGCCTAAGTATAGGGGATGATCCTCGGGGAAAGAACTCTTTCCAGCAATGCTAGTGGTAACTGGTGAATTTAGTAGCTCAGCTAATTTTCTCAACTCGTCCCAAGCCCTGGCATAGTGAACACCTTGCCCGGCATAAATAACGGGTCGTTCCGCTGAAGATAGGACGTCTGCTACCTCTGCGACCGTGACCGGATCTGGCCCGCTTCGTGTCGAAAAGCTAGGAAGGTAATCGATCGGTTCAGAAACCTCTTCTTTGAAAACATCTACGGGTATTTCTACTAGGACGGGTCCTGGGCGGCCAGTACGAAGCTGTGAGAAGGCTCGCCTCATTACTTCCGGAACTGCCTCAGCTACAGAGATTTGTTCCGACCACTTTGTGACATGACGGAAGTTAGTTACCGAACTGAAGTTAGGAGGTACCTGCGCAAGGCGCCGGGGATAACCTGCAGGGATAACTAGTATAGGGACGGATTCGCCGTAGGCTTGAGCGACACCACCAAAAGCATTTTCAGCACCCGGACCATGCTGCATAGCAAATACACCAATACGATCCCCTGAATTCAATCTACTGTAGGCGTCCGCCATGTGTAACCCGGTTCGCTCTTGACGCACCACAATGGTGCGAATATCAACCTCAGCACAAGCCTCGATTATCGCATTAACGGGATAGCACACGAGGAACTCGACTCCTTCACGCTTTAAGATTTCCGCAACTGCTCGAGCAACTTTCATAAGCACGACCTCTCCGAATTTTTAAGATTTAGCCACCCTATTCATTATGACATCGTAAACCAAATCGAAGGACCCATTAAAGAGCTGATTTAGGGGGTTAACCTTATTAGGTGAAATATTACAGTAAGCCCGGCAATGCTATGGTTGTCGACGATGGTCTATATAATCCCGCCAACCTGGCTTGGGTAAATTGTTGGGTAGTAAAATTTGTTTAACCCTCCCCCAAACACCAAGAGCTAACAGTTGGATTTGAGATGGTGCCTGTCCTTGGGAGTTTCATTCCATTAACTAATGACCGTAACTAATCTCGTAAGCCGCTATCTTCCCACTTTCCGCCAGGTCTGGCGGCTAGCACTTCCAATCATATTCACCAACCTGCTCATGACGCTTTTGCACGTTGTGGACATATTCATGGTCGGCCGACTTGGACCACTTGAGATCGCTGCTGTGGGCATGAGCGTGGCAATCCGGATGTTGGTCAACACATTCATTCTGGCTGTAGTCACTGGCGCGATGGCTTTAGCTGCTCAGGCAAAAGGAGCTCGTAATCCACAGCGACTGAGTGACGTGTTTCGCCAATCAATGTCGTTAGCAGTGATCGTTTCAGTGATCTTGAGTAGCGTGGGTTACTTAGTTGCCGAACCCCTACTCAGCTTTCTCAACGGCGGCGGTGATCCTCTGGCTGTGGCTATAGGAAGAGAGTATCTCGAGCTATTGTTCCTAGGGACATTTTTTCTTGTTGGTAGCTTTTTGGTTAACAGTATTATGCAGGGAGCGGGCGATACCTTAACCCCTCTTTACGTGACGGGGGTAGTTAATGTCATAAACATTGTCCTAAATTACCTTTTTATTTTCGGACCAGGTCCCTTCCCAGCCATGGGGGTAACGGGAGCAGCTGTTTCTACTTTAGCCTCCCGAGTAATAGGGATGACCATATGCCTGACGCTTATTTACTCTGGAAGAAATGTCGTTCGCCTCCTGCCGGGTACTTACCTCCCGAACTGGCGGACTTTCTGGGACATCTTGTCGATAGGCCTGCCAGCTGGCATTCAGTCAGTACTACGTCAATCAAATCAACTCATGGTCATGAGAATTGTTACAGCTACCGCAGCCGGTACCTACGGAGCGGCTGCACTAGCAATTGGACTGCAGGTCATGTCACTCTCTTGGATGCCAGGCTTCGCTATTCACATTGCAGCCACTAGTCTAGTAGGACAGGCTTTAGGGGCTTGGCAGCTCGAGGACGCCCGTCGACGAGGTAACGCTGCTATTGCTCTAGGGGTCTTGGTTATGTCTGTAATTACTTTGCCACTATTTTTCCTTGCACCCGCTCTAATAAAACTATTCGATCCTAGTGCACATCCAACTGTAATAGAGGCGGGATCGTCATTCCTAAGGATTAATGCCTTAGGTCAACCTCTAATCGCAGTTGGAATGGTAGCGGACGGAGCCCTACGTGGCGCAGGGGATACTAAACCGTCACTATTCGCCACCATCATTGGCGGTTGGATCCTTGCTATTCCCCTGGCCTACTTTCTAGCCATACCCTTTGACCTGGGAATCTGGAGTATTTGGTTTGCATTGGTAATGGGCACTGGTGTGAGCGCCTTTTATCTGTTTATTCGTTGGCGTAACCATCGATGGATTGATGTAGCCCTGCATCGGACTGCTCTTTACAGAATACACTTGCGTCGCCTCCCTCAAAACCTTCAATCCCGCTTTTTATCGAATATCAGGACTCCGCTCATGGCAGGTCCAGAGACCATAGAAGAAATTGATGAGCATGGTGTCCAGTACAGTAACAGCGAAGGCCTGCTACGTGTTGTCTTCGAAAGTGATAACTACTGGATAGAAGAAAACCAAGGGCTCCTTAAAACCAAGTAAGGTAAACGATAGATTTTTTCAGACAAAGAAAGGCCAGAATTAACCTAGCCTAGGTAAGCTCTCGACACAAGGTCCGTTGGAATGCACCTGGAAATTATCAATGCTTAATACCGGACCACGATCTCCGATTGGTATTAAGCATTGGCGCCTGAGCTTTTGAACTTTTTGTCTTTCGGGAGGTCATTGTATGCCAGTTAGAGCATCCGTAATGGCATCCACAAATTCAGGCACATCATCAGGGACGCGAGCTGTGACCATGTTTCCGTCAATCACTGCGGGCCAGGAAGGGTCATAGTTAGCACCCATTGTTTTGAGATCATCCGAACATGCAGCGTAAGCAGCAACGTTCTTACCACGAACCAAATCTGCCGCAGCAAATACTAACGGTCCGTGACAGATTGCCGCTACAACCTTCCCTGCATGATAAGACCGTTTAACGAGATCAACAGGGTACTCGTCTTCGATGCAATGCCAGGGGCAAAACGCGCCAGGGATCATGATGGCATCGAACTCGGTAAGGGAAAGTTCTCGAAGTGGCCTGACAACATAGCTTTCATCCTTCAACTCTTGAAAAGGAACGGACATTCCGAAATTACCCATTACTACATCAAGACCTAGCATAGGGGGTCGAGATACTACCGGTGCGGGGAAGGTTCCGAGAATAACCTCTGCCCCACGCCAGCTGAACTCCATAGCTGGAACACAAAGTTCGACGTCTTCAAAGTCCTGACCAGCGATAATCACAATTCTTTTACCTTTTAGGACGTCCTGGTTATAAAGTGGAAAATGGGGATCGAATGCTCGGCATAGCTCTCTAGTGAATTCAGCCGTAGCATCACTATCACGGGCTGTAATAAGATTTCCGTCACGAACCACTGGGACATCATGGTAGGTTCCTAGTTCTCCTAGAAACGTTTTAATTACCTTGTACCCTGTAACGTTCTGTCCATGCACTATCCCGGCACTCATCAAGACCATAGGTCCGCATTCAAGACCTGCAACGACAGCACCATTATCAAAAGCTTCCTTAACAAATTGAGTCACCGGCGTCTCAGTTCGTATTACGTCAGCAGAATGCCCACCCAATACCACGACGGCATCATACTCACGAGCTTTGGATGGCTGTAGTTCATCTCTCGAAGTGAACGTCTTATAGTTGTAGCGCTCCCCAGGGGCCATAGTCGGAACAGGATTCAAAGGAAGTCCGAAGGTCCCGCGGGTACCATCGTTCATATGTGGCCTAGACCATTTCCATGAAGCTTCAGGCCAAGAGATCACGAGGCATTCTGGTTCGCCACCAAATTCGCTGAGATACTCAAGTAGGTAATAAGCCTGGAAATCACTAAACTCACTTCCAGCTATCAGGGCAATCTTTTTCCCATTAAGGGGGCCACTCTTAGCTCTAACGATGGAAGGGTTCATCATCGATTCCTCCAATAAAGTAGTCAGCCTTCTTCGGCGCTCGATCCTACTTTATCTTGTCCGCCAACGGGAGATTACAGAAAACAAAAACAGGTAACACTTAGGCACTTAGTTAATGGGGCACCAATTAGCTTGCTAATTACCACTCCTTAGCAGTACGTCGCCTTATCATTGCTGAGTTAATTTTTCGACCCCAGCCTCTGAAGCCCACCGCAAGTATTCTAAGTCCTGATGCGTCTGCGCAAGTAGATCTGTAAGGGTCAAGTCGCGCCAAGAGTGACCGCCCTGATATTCACTGTGAACTGAAAACCAGCCATTAAAGCCTGCCTGATTCAAACAACTAAACACCTCTGGCCAGGGCACTACCCCCCGGTTTAAAGGAACTAATTTGGTAACCCAACGAAACTTGCCTAACGTTTGATCCTCTATCTGTTCCCAAGCCATGTCCTTTACGGCGACCATTGTCGTGCGATGTGATAGTAGGTCAAGGCCCATGCGCCAACCTTCGACGCCACCCTCTACGGCCATGTGGCCTGGATCCACGTAAGCACCCACGGCCGCGGGATCTCGGTCCCTAATTAATTCCCAAACGAAAGGGGCAAGTGCCGAGATAACGGTGTTAGAGTGGATGTGAACGTTAGCCCGGACTCCCGTAGTAGTTGCCAGAGCCTCGATACCATCCAGCTTCTTCGAAACTTCCTTGAGTGTTGCATGAATAGTACCGAATCCAGGGTATGGCCAATATCCTAGTTTTAACTCGTTTATACCTAGAGTGGCCGCCGTATCAAACACGTCAGTTGCGTACTGTTCATCAGCTGCAGTCACGTTGGTCGTAATTAAGGGTACCTCTAGACCCAGTTCTTTTAGTGAGTCGACCGCTAGTGGAAGCTCTGAGATTACTTTTTCTGGGTTGACGTGACCACCCGGTCGGACGGTAAGGTCGACGCCTTCGAATCCTAAATTCTTAATTTCTAATCCAGCATCGGCGACCGAGAGTGATCCCAAGTGCTTTGAAAACATCATCAACTTCACTGTTTCACGCTCCCCATTAAAGATTACGCCATGGTTACTAGGTTTTCTTGTTTCACCTCGTATAGAAGGGATTCTCCTGCCAAATATCGTTTAATCTCACCAACCATGTGGGCGCCCTGGCGACGCCGCGCCTCAACTGTATGGGCCGCCATATGAGGTGTCAGAAGAACATTTTCTTTAGAAAGATCTCGAAAGGGATTATCTCCAGGCAAGGGCTCGTTGTCGAATACGTCGAGAGCAGCATTGATGCGCCCTGATTGGAGTTCAGCAATTAATGCTAGTTCATCTACAAGCCAGGATCGAGCTGTGTTTACGAACAGCGCGCCATCCTCCAGTAGTGCGAGTTCTCGCGCCCCAATCATCTTGTGGGTTTCAGGTGTTATCGGCGCATGTAGGGATACTATTCGACACTCAGAAAACAATTGATCTAATCCGACTTTCTGCACACCGAGATCTAAAGCCTCAGCATTTTCAAGGTACGGGTCAGCAATCCAAACCTCAGTACCGATACCGCGAAGCAACTTCGCTAAGGAACGCCCTGTGTAACTGGCGGCCACCAAGCCAACGCGTTGGCCCACCAATTCTCGCCTTACAGGTGGAACACCTTTATCCCAGACCCCGTCCCGAAGGTTGCGATCGTGAAGATGAGGTCGTTGGAGCATTGTGAGAATAAGTAATAATGCCCATTCGGCTACGGCACCTGCAATCGCTGGGGCGGCGTGAGTAATCTTAATGCCACGCTCGAACAAAACTGGCGGAAACATGTATTTGATGGACCCAGCAGTATGGGTGAGTAACTTCAGATCGGTTGCAGCTTTCACAACTTCGTCTGTGAATACCGGACTGCCCCAACCTGTCACCACGATGTCAAAGCCACCAATATTGGCAGCTAATTCTTCGGCAGATGGACCAGACTCAGACTCGTAGAGAACTACCTCGCCAAGGGAACGAAGAAGGCGATCATCGTCAGGCCCGAATAGCTCCTGGTAAAGCTTAGGGCGCGGTAGAACCAAGATTCTTGACTGCGACTGGCTCATTATCAACCTCCTAACTTAAGCACTTCGGCACTGGAAATAGAAGGGCACCAAAATGCCTCGATATATTCCACCACCAACCTAGTACCTTCTTCATGACTTACGTAGGGAGGCATGGAGGGATTGTACAGGGAATCTGTTAGGTCACGTATAAGTGCCACCTCGAATCCCCAGCGCACTAGCTGTTTGATGGCAAAGGAGCGGTTAAGGACACACATATTAGTGTGAACACCCATCACAATCACACGCTCGATACCCCGAAGTCGTAGGAAGGAAAATATTTCGCAGCCGTCGTCAGATATACCGTCGCGTTCTTGATCTATCTTTATGCCTGCGTGCTGACGACTCCAGGGACTTACCAGACGACCATCTACGCTCCTCTTTCTCTCAGGATCATCAGTATCAGAACCATGATCAGAATCGTCTATGGGAAGAGGAGGATCAGCGCGCTCTATATCAGGTGGCACTTCGATTGTCGGTGTATCAAGTACCCGCTGGCGGGCAGGCATACCCGCATAAAACGACATGGTATCGGATGGAGCATGAATGATCTGAACACCAGCTTCTCTGGCTACTTCTACCACCTCGTCCATTAAAGGAATTAGGCCGTCAAGCCTTTCCCGCGCACCCTGACTCCAGTGACTATCCCAAACATCACATAAGAGGAGAGCCGTCTTGCTGGGCACAAGTTTCGCATCTTGAGTTTGGGCCTGCCAAATCCTACGTCCATCCTCATCCTTGACTAACACCCTTCGTCGCATAGACCAGCCCTCCGTCGCAAGTCACACACATATCCGTTCATGTGGACAATTCGGCCTGTTCGGTTGTTACTTGCACAGTAAGTGCAGCCACGACGACCCCCCGTATGGTGCTGCAGCCCAAACTAATGACCTACCCTGACTCTACTAAACAATAGTTGTCGCTTGGTAATTAGGTTTCAGTAAGCCGCCCGAAAGGAGAAGGTTATTTCCCCCCCAGGTGCCCACTCAACCCCGAGTGGCTTACTTCGAAATAATTTAGAAAAGAACACGACAGGTCGAACTCTTCAAACTCGTAGGAATATAAAGTCCGAGTTAGTCTTCCAATGATTTGGCTACGAAGATGCAAGAAGTGTGCGACTATTAGCGAATGGGACCTTACTCTGATAAAGATATTTCACCATCATTAGGGGATGGCTCTCGGCCCAACATCATCGTGATCCTGAATGACGACATGGGCTTCTCCGACCTTGGTTGTTACGGAGGCGAGATCAACACCCCAAACTTAAACCGCTTGGCTTCTGGCGGACTACGCTTTAGCCAGTTCTATAACACGGCCCGATGTTGTCCCTCACGGGCGTCTCTCCTGACAGGACTCCATCCTCATCAGGCTGATGTTGGACACATGACTGATGACGATGGCATAGATGGCTATTTAGGAGACTTAAATCCAAACACAGTAACGATCGCTGAGGCCTTGGGTGCCGGGGGGTACCGGACATACATGTCCGGAAAGTGGCACGTGACCCGTCACATTTCTCCAGAAGGACCCAATCACAACTGGCCTTGTCAGCGAGGCTTCGACTCTTACTACGGTATTCTTACGGGAGCTTCAAGTTATTTCCACCCCAAAACGCTAACGCGAAACAATAAACGTATCGACACGCCACCAGGCGAGTACTACCTCACTGATGCCATCAGTAACGAAGCTGTTATCCAAGTAGAGCAACACTCCTTAGGTCACTCCGAAAAACCGTTCTTTCAGTACGTTGCTTATACGGCTCCCCACTGGCCTTTGCATGCTCATCCAGAAGACATCGAAAACTACCGAGGTCGCTTTGATCGGGGTTGGGACAAACTCCGGGAAGAGCGCATGGAACGACTTGTTAGCGAAGGAATTATTCAATCCGATTGGCAACTCTCTCCGCGCGATCAAAGTCAGACTTCTTGGGGAGATGCTGAGGATAAAGCCTGGCAGGTCAGAAGAATGGAGGTCTATGCGGCTCAGATCGAACGCATGGACCGCGGTATCGGCAGAATTATCGAGGCGCTAGAGGTAACTGGACAGTTGGAGAACACCCTAATTATGTTCCTTGCCGACAATGGTGGTTGCGCTGAAGAGTTCCCAACCATGAGAACTACAGAAACTGTGACCCCGGATGGAAGAGTTGTACAGATGGGTAATGACCGAAAGGTAATGCCGGGAAGTGAACTTACGTATCAAAGCTATGGGGTGCCATGGGCCAACGTTAGCAACACGCCTTTCCGGGAGTATAAACACTGGGTCCACGAGGGAGGAATCGCTACGCCATTTATCGCTCATTGGCCTCAAGGCATTAGTGATTCTGGTAATTTGCGCCACGAACCAGCTCAACTTCCCGACATTATGGCCACCTGTTTGGATATCGCAAAGGTCAATTACCCGGAAACGTTTCGGGGCCAAGATATACAGCCGCACGAGGGTTACAGCCTGGCATCGGTCTTTACGGGTGCCGGATTTGAACGTGAAGTTCTAACTTGGGAGCACGAGGGTAACAGGGCAGTCCGAAAGGGACGATGGAAGCTAGTCACAAAATACCCGGGTGGTTGGGAGCTCTACGATATCGAGCGCGACCGCACGGAATTGAAAGATCTTGCTTCAGAGCATCCTGAAGTAGTTAAGGAATTATCAGGCCTGTATCAACACTGGGCTGACCGGTGTGGAGTAAAACCGTGGGACGAAATCTTGCAACTCCGAAAGGACCAGGGTCGGGCTTAAAGGGATGAAACAGCCCAACGTCGTATTCATTACGGCTGACGACCACACGCCCTCTGCCCTGAATTGCTATGGACCCACTCTTGTTCCAACACCCAACCTAGACCGAATCGCAGACGAGGGAATGCGTCTTGACAATTGCTTTTGCACCAACGCAATTTGCACCCCAGCCCGAGCGACCATGCTCACTGGTACGTACAGTCACACCAACGGAATCAAGACCCTTGATGACACCATCAACCACAGTCAACAGTGGACCCTCGCGAACTCCTTCCACCAAGCGGGCTATCAGACAGCCATGATAGGCAAGTGGCACCTTGGACATGGTGGACAAAGCAATCCTATCGACTTTGATGAATGGAATGTTTTAGCTTCAAACTCAGGACAGGGAAAATATTTTGAGCCTACGACCTTGACCTCACGAGGAATGCAGCATCACTCAGGTTATGTAACGGATGTCCTGACTGATTTATCCCTAGATTGGCTCGAAAGATGTAATCCTAGCCAACCCTTTCTTTTGTGGTTGGGGCACAAGGCGCCTCACGATCCCTTCCAATATCACCCTCGTCATTCAGATATCCTCACCAACGTTGATGTTCCGGAGCCTTGCACCCTTCACGATAATCTTGCTGGACGACCAGCCGCAGCCCTATCTACACAACGTGTTGAGAGAATGCTTGGCTTTGATAAACAACACCTACCAGAATCAACTCCTAATAACCTTAACGAAGAACAACGCCATTCCTGGTTGTACCAGACCTTCATTAAGAGCTATCTCCGGTGTGTAGCTGCCATTGACGAGAACGTCGGACGCCTACTTGGCTACCTTGATGAACACAACCTCACCGACAACACTATCGTCATTTACACGTCGGATCACGGTTTCTTCCTTGGTGAGCACGGTTTTTATGATAAAAGGTACATGTACGAACCTTCGATCCGCATTCCCTTCCTCATTCGTTACCCCCGTGAAATCCCAGCAGGTACATCCTCTAGAAAAATGGCACTGAACGTTGACTTCGCACCGACGCTGCTCGATCTCGCCCATCTCGAGATCCCAAACGAAGTTCAGGGCCAATCACTTCGATCAATCGTCAGTGGAGACAACCCACTTACCTGGCGTAAGTCAATGTACTACCGGTATTGGATGCACGGCGCTCACTTCAACGTGCCAGCTCATTACGGTATACGTACAGAAAACCACAAACTCATTTACTACTATGGAGATCCACTCAACGCTACCGGAGCTACTGGTGACCATACCAATCCAACGTGGGAGTTATTTGATCTCAAACGCGACCCTGAGGAACTGCAAAACCTTTATTCAGACCCCACCTACGCCCATCTCAGAGAACAACTACGCACAGAATTAAGGCATTTGCAGGTCGAGCTTGGTGATGAACCTTACCCACAGCAGACCCCCTAAAAGTAGTAATTTAATTTTGACTCGTTAACCAACAACCTGAGACTCGAGGGATGGATAAGTCAAATTCGGGGACAGGATACTGTTACATCACTTTGAAAATCGCATAATGTCCTTTGATACTCGCCCATTAACACCACATTAGATCTTCTGGGAGGCGAGTCTAAGATGTATGATTTCTAATTCACGCAAGGGGACTTACCATGGCCATCGTCCAGCTAACCGACGTTAACAAAATCTATCCTCTGGGAAAGACTGAGGTCCATGCACTCAAGGATATTACCTTTAACATCGAGAAAGGTGACTTCGCTTCCATCTCCGGACCTTCGGGGTCCGGCAAGTCAACTATCCTTAATCTTATTGGTTGCATAGACACCGCTACGTCAGGCAACGTCTTTATTGACAATGTAGAGACTTCCACACTTAAAGACAAACAGATTACGAAGCTTCGTCACGACGTACTCGGTTTTATTTTTCAGAGCTTCAACTTAATTCCGGTCTTAAATGTGTTTGAGAACGTCGAGTTTCCACTACTTCTTGGAAAACGTACTTCTACTAAAGAAGAACGAGCTAGTTGGGTGAACTACCTTATTGATGAGGTTGGGCTTAGTGATTGGCGAACCCACAAATCCAACGAACTGTCTGGCGGCCAGCGTCAACGGGTAGCCATAGCTCGAGCTCTGGCTACAAAGCCGAGCATCGTTATGGCAGATGAACCAACCGCAAATCTGGACACTGAAACGAGCGAGGGAATAATTGAACTCATGAAGAAGATGAATAGGGAACTAGATACCACCTTCATCTTCAGTACTCATGACCCAGACATCGTGAAGATCGCGGATCATGTGATCCGACTACGAGACGGTGAGATAGTTGAAGATTACAAATCTTCTGATAACCATAAAGCGACAGAACCAGTCGCTCAAACTGACCCAACACAACCATGATTCTCCTAAAGATTGCTTTTCGTAACCTTCGAGAACACAAAATAAAGACTCTCATAATCGGTACTCTTATAGCTGTTGGAATAGCTTTCTTGGTTCTGGGTAACTCGGTAATGGGAACCATTACCCAGGGCATGGAGTCCAGCTTCAAACATAATTTTACTGGCGATCTGATCCTCCGCACCACGAACGAGGAAGATATTGCTTTCATAGAGGGTTTCTGCGTGGTGCCTAAACCCCTATAGGACTACAAAAATCTCGTTACCTATCTGCAAACTATGGAGGGGATAACCAAGTTCACGCCGATCCTTTCAAGTGCTGCAGGAATAAGTAAAGATGACAGGTCACTCTCCTTTGCGTTGCTTTGGGGAATTGAACCAAGTAGTTACTTCGAGATGTTTCCAGACCGGTTTATCCTCACTGCAGGTAGTTTTCTCAAAGATGGGCAAGAGGGCGTACTTTTATCACAAACTATTATTGACGACGTCCTTGAAGAAAATGGGGTTGAACTAGTGGTGGGTGATACAATCCTGCTTTCCGGACGCAACAATGTAACAGGAACTAAGATCCGCGAAGTCACAATTCAAGGTATCGGCTATTACGAGAACGCTGCTGGTTTACTTGACCGGATTTCATTCGTCGATGCTAATACTTTACGGACATTAACTGGCCTTACAGCTATTCGAAATAGTGCTGAGCTTGACTCCTCAACAACAATCGAGCCTATATCTGAAAACTCGTTGTTTGGTGGTGGCTCCGACACATTGTTTAGCGAATCTTTGTCTGCTGAATCCAGTTCTGACGATAGCGGCACACTCGACTTTGATAACATCCTTGGTGACACCTCAGTCCGCGAAAAATTTCTCGCCGTTGACAATAACGCCTGGCATTTTTTGCTACTTGATGTTGCCGACGGGGTTTCGCTGGTCTCGCTCCGAGAACAACTAGCCGATCGCTTAAATAACACGATAGTTATGGAAAACTGGCGTTGGGCTGCCGGGTTTATCGCTAATATTGCCTTCGGCATCAGAACTATTCTCAACGTCATCATCATTGTAATTTCTGTCGTCGCGATCATTATCATTATGAATACCCTTGTAATTTCCGTTACTGAAAGGATCGCTGAGATCGGTACGGTCCGAGCAATTGGCGGTCAGAAATCATTTGTGCGTGGCATGATAACGATAGAAGTTCTTATGATTACCGTGGTTTTTGGTGTGGTCGGAATGGGATTGGGAACAGCCATAGTGGCGGTCTTCAATGCCGTAGGAATACAGACTAGTAGTCTGTTCCTAAAAATCCTTTTTGGTGGCGACACTCTAAACCCAGTACTTTCAATTACGTCGCTGTTCACATCGTTGGGTGTTGTAGCTGTCATAGGAGTTATCGCTAGCCTCTATCCTGCCTCAGTCGCGCTTGGTATCGCGCCTGTCCAGGCAATGCAGAGAAAGTAGGGGGTCCGCCATGCAAATCATGCTTATTGCCTTTCGGAACGTAGTACGACAACTCAAACGCTCTCTGTTGCTCGGTGGGGCTGTAGCATTTGGGTTTTTCATCTTTACACTCATTAATGGCTTTACCGGCGGCCTAATCAACACTGTTGAGGTTAATGTTGCTGATGCCGCGGGTGGGCATATTTACGTTGAAGGCAGCGAGGTGAGTGATCTAGGAAGTGAAATTACAGTAATCCGTGATACCACCGTAGTTGAAGAAGCTGTTGCGGTTCTTGGGAACAAAGTTGAAACACTAAGCTATCGATCTCAAGCTAATGGCACATTAATTTTCGGTGGTAATGAAGAGACCGAATGGCTTGTCGGTGTTGACATAACCCAGGAAGAAAGTTTGTTGGATAGTCTCGCTTTTGTTGAAGGTGCTCCCAGTGATTTTCTGGCAATTGAGACGGGTCTTCTACTTCCGCAGGAAACAGTAACCAAATTAGGTCTTGAGGTTGGTGAAAGTGTCATCGTTAAGGCAACTACTGTCAATGGTCAAATTAACGTTGGCGATTTCATAGTTACCGGAGCTATCCAAGGTAATGAGGACTTTGGTTTCTCTTATGGATACGCCCGCATCGAGGGCCTAAACAACCTTCTGGACATGGCCCCCGACCAATACCAGACGCTTAGTCTCTATCTAAATGATTTAACAGAAATAGATTCCTTAACAGAAACTCTTTTCAATGAAATTGGGAAAACAGCGCCTACCGTAGCACGTGGTCAGCAAGAAAGGGGACCTGATTTTGCGGAATGGTTTGAAATAGGAGGCCTCACGACAATTGATGAGGAAGAGCGTTGGGGGGGTACTAAGTTCGAAATCACTAACGTTAATGAAGCGCTCGAAGGTCTAAACGATCTCGTACGCACCATGAATACCATCGCCCTGGTAATTTTTCTAGTGATCATTGTGATAATTATGGTCGGTGTCATAAACTCCTATCGGATGGTGATGATCGAGCGTACTTCGGAAATAGGAACTATGCGTGCAATGGGAGTCCATCGTGCTGGAATCCGGAACATCTTTATCTGGGAAGCTTTCTTCATCGCCTTCAGCGGCGCGATTGTTGGTTTGGTATTTGCGCTGCTTGCCATGGTCGGTATTAGCCTCGTAAATTTTGGCCCAAACGACTTTAGCTTCTTTTTAAGACAAGGTAGTATTAATTTCTCCATCACTCCCTCTAGTACAGTGTTTAACCTTTTACTTATCTGCTTTATGAGCGTAGCTTCGGTACTAATTCCTGCTACTGCTGCAGCTCGACTCAAACCTGCGGAGGCTCTCCGTGCGACCCACTGAACATAGGCAAAGCAGGCAATGCTTTATTACTCACATGACCAGGCTTCAACTAATTAATCGTGTTAGGCCATTAAAGAAGGAGACTCCGTTGTTACCTAAGATCCGTCTCAATTTTGCCTTCACCGCCATAATTATCACGGGGCTTTTGGTTTTAATTCCCCTTGTTTATGCACAGACACCAGATTTTGAAGAACTACTGGTAGAAATCGATAATCGTAGTAATTTCACTGGCGATTTCTCAGCAACGTTCACTCTTGAATCCAAGGATCCTGACGAGGGTACTGAGACCAATCAGGTGCGGTTCTTCCGGCGTGACGATGAAGACAAATTTCTGCTTTTAATCCTAAAACCGGAGACTCAACTTGGACAGGGTTACCTAAACATCGAGGATGGTCTTTGGTTCTACGATCCAGAGAGCCGCCAATTTACTTACACCTCCCTAAGTGAGAGTTTCGAAGGTAGTGATGCTAATAACGACGACTTTGGTGCCTCAAATTTAGCCCCCGATTACGACGTAGCCCTAGCGACTGAAGATACCCTCGGCAACTTTGACGTTTGGATCCTAGAGCTCGAAGCTATTAACGATGAAGTAACCTACCCATTCCTCACGATTTGGGTTACCAGGGAACAGGGTTTAGTGCTGAAAAGCGAGGAATATAGCTTAACCAAACGGTTATTAAGAACTTCGTTTTACCCGAGCTACGCAAAGGTTGGTGAGAGCTTTATTGCAGACCGAATGATCTTTGTTGATGCTCTGCTAGAAGGCAAAATGACTGAGGTGAACATTACCGAAATCACCACCGCCGAAATCCCCAACAACGTTTTCACCAAAGCGTACGTTGAACGTGTCAATAGGTAACAGGACCGTGATCAAGATTGCTTCCGTCGCTTTCATGTGTCTATTTGGGGCGACGGCGCTCGGACAGGTCACATTTGGTGATGATCTCTTTAGCGATTCCGGGCTCGTAACTGAAGTTGATGAAAATGAGGATGCCACTCCTTTTGATGACATTCTGAAAAGCGAAACTATCTCTATTGGGGGACGCTTTTCCGTTTCTAGCACCATTAATCTTGACCTTGATGCGGGTGATGAAAGAGTTGTTAGTAGCGGCCTTGCAAATCTAAGCACCCGGCTGTTTCTAGACGCTAGACCAACCAGTGATTTCCGAGCTTTCCTTAAATTCGATGGTAACTACAATACGGAAACAGGACTCAGTGTGAGCTTACGAGAAATGTTTGCAGACATAACTGTTTTTGACACCATTTTCTTAAGGGCAGGCAAACAAGCTATTAACTGGGGAGTTGGCCTCTTTTTTAGTCCGGCTAACCTCATCAATATTGAGAGGATTGACCCTGAGAACACGGATGAGGAGCTTGCTGGCCCAGTCTCTCTTAAAGGTCAGTTACCCATCGGCACTAGTAACCTAACTAGTTATCTCCTCATGGAGGACCTTGAGGATGGAAGGAATTTTACTGCTGCCGCACGTTATGAATTCTTGTTCCGCCGGTCAGAGATCACCACCGGTCTGATTTACCAGATTGACGGACCCTGGGCGGTGATGACGACAATCACCGGAGCCGTCAAAGATATCACAGTATTCGCTGAGGCAGTTGCACAGGGAAATATTGACCGAATATTTGTAATTGAGGATGACGCCGGTGGATACCTAACCTCTACGTCAGACGGTTTGTTTGCCTCTGGAACAGTAGGTGGTCGTTTTTCGTACAACACCGATAACGATCGCTTTAATATCAATGCCGCGGCCCAGTACCTATTTAATGGCCTCGGTTATGACAACCCACGATTATTTTCAGAAGATCCTAGTGCATTATCGTTTCTCCTTGGCCAGGTTGCTTTAGGGAATATGAACCCAAGTGATCTTTTGGATCGTGGTCATCACAATGCTGCTCTCAGTCTCAGTTCCCGGGACATAGGTGGTACCGATGTAACCCCGTCGTTTTTTTGGTTATCTAACTTGAGTGATGGCTCAGGCCTGATAACGGCTGGATTGGCATACTCTGGAATCGAATTCATCACGGTTAATCTTGACTATCGAAACTTTTATGGCCCGACAGGTGCCGAGTACAGCGTTATTGGTCCAAGCAACTCTCTAGGCCTCAGCATTAAAATCAGTCAATCATTTTGATAGATTGGACCTAGACATTTTAGAGCAGCGTTTCGTAGGTGAAGGACAAAAAACCAACCCTTGGGCTTGAATCTTGGACTGCTAGGACAGTCTGTTCAGTACCATGGAAATTACTCAATGTCTTCTACGCTCGTTAAGCCATGAATTTTTGAGGCCAGAGTTAACTCTCACCAACTTCCAGAATCACAAACGTCAACCTGTTCGTGGCGCTCTTACATTCTACCGGGAGCATACCTGCACACCCAGTGGTATCGTTTAAGGCAAAGAAAAACCTTGCTCTACATTCCAGGAGGTGCCTAGCTCATGGAAACTATGAAGATCGCAGCCATTCACGGGAAACAGCAAGCCAGGCTCGTTGACGTACCAATCCCGGAACCTAAAGAGGATTGGGTGTTGGTTAAGATCCAAGCGATTCCCATGTGCACTGAATATAAAAACTGGCTTTCTGGTCGCCAGGTTCAAGGCATGGGCCACGAAGCGGCTGGTGAAATAGTTGCTGTTGGACAACCAGGTGTCGTTCAAGTTGGGGACAGGGTAGTGGTCCAACCAAAGCTGTCTTGTGGTCGTTGCGATCTCTGTATTGCTGGAGATTATGTTTACTGTGAAAACGATTACAACTACCAGGCGTTCACTGGCAATGAGGATGGTAATGGCACCATGGCTCAATACATTCTCAAGCCTGCTCGTCTGCTCTCTCAAATCCCCCAGGACGTCTCCTTCGATCATGCTTCTCTGGCTCTTTGTGCCCTAGGTCCAACCTTCGGAGCGATGACGTCTATTGGCCTTGATACTTTTGATACGTTGCTTGTCACTGGCCTCGGACCAGTTGGCTTAGGGGGAGTGCTGAACGCTTCATTTCGTGGTGCTCGAGTTATAGCGGTTGACCTAGTTCCGTGGCGACGGGATAAAGCAATGGAACTTGGTGCCGAGCTTGTCCTAGATGGGACCTCAGGTACCCTGCTTGATGACATCCTTGATTGGTCGGAAGGCGGGGT
>Ga0114932_10002626_pt1 | contig 18711 bp, 17 predicted proteins | sample 2SBtaG_2_FD_87286 | JGI IMG/M metagenome (GOLD analysis project Ga0114932, IMG submission 87286) | Deep subsurface microbial communities from Kolumbo volcano to uncover new lineages of life (NeLLi) - 2SBTROV12_ACTIVE470 metaG | ecosystem: Environmental > Aquatic > Marine > Volcanic ... | reverse complement strand
TTTGGAAAAGCCTGCGAGCACCTGCATTGAATTGGCTTTGGTTCCCCGGACCGGCGCACCGCCCCCGCACAGGTACCGCGGCAAATCCTTGCCAAGGATTTGGGCCAGACTTTTGGAAAAGTCTGCCTAATCCCCCAGTTTCGCGTGCACTTCGTCCATATCGATTTCGGCGACCGGCATCTTGTTGGCCGGGTTCTCACGGTCGTATTTGAACAATCGGAAATCCCGGCTATATATTTCGTAGACCAGGTGCATCGTCAGATCGTCGAAGAAATCCTCGACCGGATGCGCGCGTTTGGGGCCGTGTCCTTCGCTTTCGTTGAAGCGCGGCATGGTTTCGATGTCGATCTGATGGCGCTGCTCGACATGGCGCAGAACGTCTTTCATACCATCCTTGAAATTTTCGGTCGCGATAATCCGGTCATAGTGACCACCGCCATGAACGAGGGTCGAGGCGTGGCCCGACATGGCTGACCAGTGGATATCCGCGTCCATCGGGCGCCGGTATCGGATGGTATCGCGCGCAAAAAGAACGAACCGGCGAAAACTGGCGATCTGATCGAAATCGCCTTCGACCACGACACCGTATTTCTGCGTCAAGAGCGGCACCAGATTGCCGCGATAACGTTTCCCGTTGCGTTGCACGCCACATATCTTGTCAAAGAACGCCGACAGGATCCGGGTATAGGGATTGCGCACACAGGTGAATGTGAAAACTTCGTTCTGCCGGATGGCGTCCCGCAATTTATCCTGACTTTCGGGCAGCGCCCATTTGTGGATGCCCTGCTTGGCATCATGAATGTCGCCATCGAAATATTCACCGTGATCGATGTAATGCATGATCTGCCCGATGGTCGAACAGGCACATTTTGGGATCACCCTGTAGATCAGGTGTTCGCCAGTCGTCATCCAGGTACCCGGAAAGCCCATTTTCTGCCCTTCACGCTTTGGTTAACTGGTCATTTTCGTTTTCGCGCCAGATTGAACCGCAAGAGAGCAAAGAAAAGGTGGTTTTTCAACGAAAGTTTGGTTTTATAGCGCCAACAACAAAAGATTTTGAGGAAAAGCAGTCCGCATGGCAAAAATCGCCTACATCCTGCTGTGCCACCAGAACCCTGCTGCAATCATCGAACAGGCGCGGCAGTTGACCGCCAGGGGCGATTTCGTATCGATCCATTTCGACGCGCGCGCAAGCGCTGCCGATTATGCGGAAATCCAACAGGCATTGGGTGAAAATGGTTTCGTCGTCTTGGCAAAACGCGTGCGCTGCGGCTGGGGGGAATGGTCGTTGGTGCAGGGGACGTTGAACGCCATCGATGCCGCGATGATTGCGTATCCCCGCGCGACGCATTTCTACATGGTCTCGGGCGACTGCATGCCCATCAAATCGTCGGAATATATCCACGCATTCCTCGCGTCGAACGACAAGGATTTCATTGAGAGTTTCGACTTCTTTGATAGCGACTGGATCAAGACCGGTATGCGTGAAGAGCGGCTGATCTACCGCCATTTCATCAATGAGAGAAAGCACAAGGCGTTGTTTTATGCGTCGCTCAAGCTTCAGAAAAGCCTTGGGCTCGGTCAGAAAATCCCCGCGGACCTGAAAGTGATGGTCGGTTCGCAGTGGTGGTGCCTCAGACGCAGCACCATCGAAAAGGTTCAGAACTTCGTCAAAGAGCGTCGCGATGTGATGCGGTTTTTTCGACGCACGTGGATCCCGGACGAAACTTTTTTCCAGACCGTCGTGCGCCATCTGGTTCCGCACGCCGAGATCGACCCGCGCACGCTGACCTTCCTTATGTTTTCCGACTACGGGATGCCGGTGACGTTCTACAATGATCAGTACGATCTGCTGCTCAGTCAGGAATTCATGTTCGCACGCAAGATATCAACCGAGGCGCACGAGATGAAAAAGCGGCTTGGCGAACTATATGCAAGCGGTCGCACCGATTTCGACGTCTCCAACGAAGGCCGCAGGCTTTATCACTACCTGACCCGGCAAGGGCGTCACGGGCGTCGTTTCGCGCCGCGATTCTGGGAACGCGAAAGCACGCTGGGACGCGAGCGCGAATTGCTGATTCTGGTCTGTAAGAAGTGGCATGTCGCCAAGCGATTGCTGGATGCGATCCGCCATGCGACCAACCTGCACGGAGTCGAGTTCCTGTTTGACGAGGAAAGCGCCGGACTTCCACATCTGGGCGGCATCGAAAACACCATGGCCAAGCGCACTCGCCACCGCCGGGCCATGATGCGGATGCTGTTTGACTTTTTCGAAACCAATCGCCTGCTGATATGCCTCGATCCCGATAATCTCGACCTGCTGCGCGACTTCTATTCCGACCGGTGCACAACCCGCATCATGGAAATCGAATGCACATATGACGACGATTATCTGGTTGGCCACGCCAGACGATCCGGTCTCGCCGCTGAAAACACGCCCCGCGAAACGCTTTCGCAGCTCGTCCCGACGATCCGGCAGGAATTCGGTTGGCAGACCGATGCGCTGCGCGACGCCGGATTCGCGCCGTATTACCGGATCAGCGAGCAGCACTCGGATGCCGAAAACGCGATACCGATCTCGTCCTTTCTGGACATTCCGGCCGATCTGGCCGCAGATATCGCCGGAACCGGGCAATTGTTTGCGGAGTAGGCGATGAACCACGAATACGACGACCAGAACATATTTGCCAAAATCCTGCGCGGTGAAATTCCGAACGCAACCGTGTTGGAGACAGAGCACACGCTGGCCTTCAACGACATCACCCCGCAGGCGCCGGACCATGTTCTGGTGATCCCCAAAGGGCCATATGTCTGTTTTGACCACTTCGCCGACGCCGCCAGCACGGCAGAAATCGTCGATTTCACCCGCGCCATCGGCGAAGTGTGCCGGATTCTGGGGGTCAAGCCGGGCGAAGGTGGCAACGGCTACCGGATAATCGCGAATTCCGGGCGTGATGGTGTCCAGGAAGTGCCGCATATGCACGTTCACATCCTTGCCGGTCGCCGAATCGGACGCATGGTGCAGCCGCCAAAGGCTTTATGAGCGAAGAAAGAAAATCCCTCGCGAATGATTTTCCGCGTGCCTTCTTTTCCACGTACCGCATTGCGCCCCCCACTGGTTTCGGTATCATGAAGGTTGTTTCGCGGGATTGGTTTCCGGGAATTTTCATCGACGGAGCCCGAAATGCAGCACGAAGCGCCCGAGACCGAAACCGTAACCGCCGCGCGGGTGGCCTGCGACGGCGGAAAGGGCGGTCATCCACGCGTCTGGCTGCAAATACCTGTCGATCCGGGTTGGGTGGAATGCCCGTATTGCGACAAGCGGTTCGTGCTGGCCGAAGGCGCCGACGGCGGACACTGACATATCGCTCGTTCGGCGCTAACGCTTGCTCTTCACGCCCAGCGATGAGAAACCGGCGGGGATGATAGCGCGGCGGAGAGTTTCCTTGAACACATTCGGCAAAGGCCACCACCTGCACCTGATCGACGGCTCAGGGTTCATCTTCCGCGCCTATCATGCGCTGCCGCCGCTTACCCGTAAATCCGATGGCCTGCCGGTGGGCGCGATCGCCGGGTTCTGCAACATGCTGTTCAAGTTGGTCGAGGATCAGGCCGGTGCCGATGCCCCCACCCATGTCGCCGTGGTTTTCGACGCCAAGGGCAAGACATTTCGCAGCGACATCTATGGTGACTACAAGGCCAACCGCCCGCCCGCACCTGAGGATCTGATTCCGCAATTTCCGCTCACGCGCGACGCGACGCGCGCCTTCAACCTCGCCTGCATTGAACTTGAGGGGTTCGAGGCGGACGACATCATCGCGACCCTGGCGGTTCAGGCCCGCGACGCGGGTGGTCGCGTCACGATCATTTCCTCCGACAAGGACCTGATGCAACTGGTCGGTGGCGGGGTCGAGATGCTGGACGCGATGAAAAACAAACGCATCGACATCGAAGGCGTCGAGGAAAAGTTTGGTGTCAGACCCGACCGGGTGATCGACGTGCAGGCGCTGGCAGGTGACAGCGTTGACAATGTGCCGGGTGCACCGGGGATCGGTATCAAGACGGCCGCGCTTTTGATCAACGAATACGGCGACCTTGAAACGCTGCTGGCACGCGCCGAAGAGATCCGGCAACCGAAACGCCGCGAAACCCTGATCAAATTCGCAGATCAGATCCGGGTCAGCCGCGAATTGGTGACGCTGAAGACCGATACCCCGCTGGACGTGACGCTTGAAGAGCTGGAGGCGAAAGAGCCGGTCGCAGACGATCTGCTGGGTTTTCTGGCGGAGATGGAGTTTCGCACCCTGACGGCGCGTATCGCGGCAAAGATGGGGGTCGCCCCGCCCATGATCAAGGATGTCGCGCCGGTTCCGACCGACGCGCTGCCCGTCGCGGCCACCCCGATCGATCCCGACAATTACGAATGCGTACGCGATGCCGCGGGGCTCCAAATCTGGATCGACCGCATTCACGAACGTGGCTGGGTTGCGGTGGATACAGAAACCACGGGCCTTGACGAGATGCAGGCCGATCTGGTCGGCATCTGTCTCTGCGTCACACCCGGGCAGGCCTGTTATGTTCCGCTGATCCACAAAGACGGCGAGGGCGATCTTTTCGGAGGCGCCAATCTTGCCGCCGGGCAAATGCCGGTCGACGACGCTTTGGCGATGCTGAAACCGGTGCTCGAAGACGCCGCGATCCTGAAAATCGGGCAGAACATGAAATACGACGCCAAGATTTTCGCGCGCCTTGGCATCAACGTCGCGCCGATCGATGATACGATGCTGATGTCCTATGCCCTGCACGGGGGCCTGCACAATCATGGCATGGATGCGCTTTCGACGCGATATCTGGACCACACGCCCATCCCGATCAAGTCGCTGTTGGGCACCGGCAAATCCGCGATCACCTTTGACAAGGTACCGGTGGACGAGGCGGTGAAATATGCCGCTGAAGATGCCGACATCACGCTGCGGCTCTGGCAGACGTTCAAACCGGAACTGCACCGCGCGCAGGTCACCACGGTCTATGAAACCATGGAACGCCCGCTGATCCCGGTACTGGCGGAGATGGAGATGCACGGCATCAAGGTCGACCGCGATCATCTTAGCCGGATGTCGAACAATTTCGCCCAGAAGATGGCCGGGCTGGAGGCGGAAATCCACGAACTTGCTGGAGGATCGTTCAACGTTGCCTCGCCCAAGCAACTGGGTGAGATCCTGTTTGATCAGATGGCGCTGGCGGGCGGCAAGAAGGGCAAGACCGGGGCCTATTCCACCGGGGCCGACGTGTTGGAAGACCTTGCGGCCGAGGGCCACGACCTGCCCGCCCGCGTGCTCGACTGGCGGCAGATGGCCAAGCTGAAATCGACCTATACCGACGCATTGCAGGAACATATCCATCCGCAGACCGGGCGGGTGCATACCTCTTACGTGATCTCGGGTGCCTCGACCGGGCGGCTGGCCTCGACCGACCCGAACCTGCAGAACATTCCGGTCAGAACCGAGGAAGGCCGCCGCATTCGCGAAGCGTTCATCGCCGATGCCGGCAACGTGCTGCTGAGCCTTGACTACAGCCAGATCGAATTGCGTATTCTGGCCCATATCGCCGACATTCCGGCACTCAAACAAGCGTTTCACGACGGACACGACATTCACGCGCTTACCGCGAGCGAGATGTTCAATGTGCCGCTCGACGAAATGACGCCGGACATTCGCCGGCAGGCCAAGGCAATCAATTTCGGGGTGATCTACGGGATTTCCGGGTTCGGGCTGGCACGGAACCTGCGCATTCCGCGTGCGGACGCACAGGCATTCATCGACACATATTTCGAGCGGTTTCCCGGCATTCGGACCTATATGGACGCCACGGTCGCCTTCGCCAAGGAGAATGGTTTCGTCAAAACCCTGTTCGGGCGAAAGATTCACACGCCCGAAATCAACGCGCGCGGACCACATGCCGGGTTCTCGCGCCGCGCGGCCATCAATGCGCCCATCCAGGGCACCGCCGCCGATATCATTCGACGCGCCATGATCCGGATGCCCCGGGCCATCGCGCATCTGCCCGCCCGGATGTTGCTGCAGGTGCATGACGAGCTGATTTTCGAGGTGCCCGAAACGGCCGTTGATGCGACCACAGATGCCGTGCGCAAGGTGATGTCGGGCGCAGCGTTGCCAGCCGTGGCGCTGGATGTCCCGCTGGTGGTGGATGCGGGGCACGGAAATAACTGGGCCGAAGCGCACTGAAACCATGGTCCGATTGCGACGCCACCGTCGCATTCGAAGCGTCTGAAACCGACTTGGCGGTCGCAATCGAAGCACCCGATTCCGACGCAAGCGTCGGAAACAAGGGCGATTTTTTTGCGATGCCCTGATTTTCTCAACCGGTCAGTTCACCTTCATACCGGACGAATCACATGGCGCTTCCTCACGGCACAATGGTCCCGATCGGCGGGACTCGCGGCACGATCATCGGATCCAACGCGGTATGCGCCCTGTCGATGATCGTCTGGGCCGCGGGATTTCCGGCGGCGGATTTTCTGCTCCAAACGTGGGATCCCCTGGCGCTGATCGCCGTCCGGTTCGCGCTGGCCACGCTGATTCTGGTGCCGGTCTGGATGCTGCTGGAAGGCCCCCGCGCCTTTCTCGACGCCCGATGGGGACGCGGCACCATCGTTGGCGGTATCGGTTTCGGGCTGGGGGCATATCTGTTCCTGCTCGGGCAATCGGTATCCGATGCGGTAACCGTTTCCATTGTCGCGTCGGCCATGCCGGCGATCGGCGCCGTTTTCGAGGTCGTGCTGGACGGCCGGAAACTTCGACCAGCCTTTGTGCTGGGCATTGCCCTGGCGGTTCTTGGCGGTCTGGTCGCGACCGGGGCCGTTTCCGACAGGGGTTCCACGGGGCTTGGGGCCGCGCTGGCGCTGGTGTCCGTGGTGTTTTTCGCCTGGGGCTCGCGCGCGGCAGTGCGCGAATTTCCCGAGCTCAGCACGATCGGGCAAACGACCATCACGCTGGGCGGCGGGGCGATTTTTCTGGTCCTGATCCTGCTGGCCGCACTGGGATTGGGATGGGCCGGGACCGTCGCCGTCCCGGTCAATGCGACTCAGGTCGTCTATCTGGTCTATTTTGCCTTGGGCGCGATGGCGCTTTCGCAATTGTTCTGGATCATGGGCGTGGGCCGGCTGGGCGTGGCGCTGGCAGCGATTCACATCAACGCGGTACCGTTTTACGTGATGTTGCTGATCGTGGCATCTGGAGGATCGTGGAATGGGATGCAGGCGCTGGGTGCATTGCTGGTCGGGCTGGGCGTAGTGGTTGCCCAGCACCGAACGCGCCGCGCCGATGTGATCTGAATCAGACCCGACGGCCGATCCCGATATTTGTTCCACGTTTGGCGCAAAAAACGGTGCCCGAAACTCAAATCGTTCCCCGGATTTCATGGTTCCAAAAATACTCAAAACGCCGGCCATCTCACCGGCGCTCCGCTGCTTTCCGCCTAGAACCGTTCCAGCCAAGGCCGGATCGCCAGTTCGTTGCTCCAGACCGATCTTTGCTGCTGGATAAGTCCAAGATAGGCCCGGGCAATTTCGTCGGGATCCAGCATCGAATCCGGCCGGTCCTGCGGTTCGGTCCGCCCGGGATTGCGAATCCCGCCGTCGATGTTGATCCAGGCGACGTGGATGCCTTGGGGATGCAGTTCCCGCGCCATCGATTGCGCAAGCCCGCGCTGGGCAAACTTGCCCATTGCGAAACTGGCGGATTGCGGGAATCCCTTTACCCCCGCCGAGGCCCCGGTGAACAGGATCGTGCCGCGTTTTCCGTCTTTCGCCGGTTGCGCCAGCATTCGCCCGGCGGCGTGTTTGCCGGCCAGAAAGGCGCCGAACGCGGTGATTTCCAGGGCGCGGCGTACCTCGGCCGGGTCAAGTTCGGCAACCGGGCCGCGCGATCGCGCCGACGGGTTGTAGACCACCACCTCGATCCGTCCCGGAACCGCGTCGAACAACGCCGCCACCTGATCCGCGTCGCTGGCATCACAGGAATGCGCCATTGCTCCGGTTTCCTGCGCCAGCGACCCAAGCTTGCCGGCGTTTCGCGCCGCCAGATGCAGGCTGTATCCCTCGCGGTTCAGTAATCTGGCCAGCGAGGCGGAATTCCCCGGGCCGGCCCCGATGATCAACGCGTTGTTGCCCATGTTACCCTCCGTTCATATCTGTTCCAGTTCGCGCGACGGGATCACCGGAAAGAACATTCCGCCCGACCGGATGCCAAACCAGCGTTCACCACCAGAATTTTCGTGCGTACCGATATCCACCAGCCGGTAAAAGCTCTTGCGGTCGATCAGCGCCTCCAGATTGGCACGGATCAGGACATAGGGCGAGGGTTCCCCCGTTTCCGGGTCGCGAACGATGCGGATCGGGTTTTCCGGCCCCGCGACCACGACGTCATCGACATTGGTCACGAAGCTGATCGCCTGATCCTGCCCGGGGGCGGCCACATCGAAGTCGACGGCCACGAACGGGGCATCGTCGACCGTGATTCCCACCTTCTCTACCGGGGTGACCAGAAAATAATCGCCGCCGTCCTTGCGGATGATCGACGAAAACAGCTTGACCAGCGGCTTGCGTCCGATGGGTGTGCCCAGATAGAACCATGTCCCGTCCCGCGCGATCCGCATGTCCAGATCACCGCAAAATTCCGGGTTCCACAAATGAACCGGTGGCGGGCCCTTGCGGCTTGCGGCCTGTGCGGCGCTGGCAAGCGTGTCAGCACTCGGCTTCACGATCTTTTGTGCTTCCGTTTGATTTGCCATTTGTTCAACTTGCTTTACTTTGCTTTGATACCGCGAGCAGCGCCGCCCGGCTGGCTGCTCTGAACAGACTAGGACGAGAAAAGGCATTTGTCATGGCAGAACAAGGCGAGGAACTGGTCGAAACCATCGGCGAACTGGGCGAAAGGCTGACCCTGGCCAAGGAAAGCATCGCCAGGCGCATCATCGGCCAGGAAAAAGTTGTCGATCTGGCACTGATGGCACTGTTGTCCGGTGGCCATGCCTTGCTGGTCGGTGTGCCCGGACTGGCCAAGACGCGGCTGGTGGAAACACTGGGCGTGGTGATGGGCCTGACCACCAACCGGGTACAGTTCACACCCGATCTGATGCCCGGCGACATTCTGGGTTCCGAGGTGCTGGAAACCGGCGACGACGGCAGCCGCGCGTTTCGCTTTATTCAGGGCCCGATCTTCTGTCAGTTGCTGATGGGCGACGAGATCAACCGTGCAAGCCCGCGCACGCAATCGGCGTTGTTGCAGGCGATGCAGGAGCGCCAGGTCACCATCGCCGGCGAAGAACGTGCATTGGCCGACCCGTTTCACGTGCTGGCCACCCAGAACCCCATCGAACAAGAGGGCACCTATCCCCTGCCCGAGGCCCAGCTCGACCGCTTTCTGTTGCAGATCAATGTCGATTATCCGGATCGGGGCACCGAACGCGAAATCCTGTTGGCCACCACCGGTGCCGACGAGGCGCAGGCCCACCCGGTTTTCACCGCTGCCGAATTGATCGCGGCGCAGACCGTCGTGCGCCGGATGCCGGTGGGCGATGCCGTGGTGGACCTGATCCTTGATCTCGTTCGCACGGGGCGTCCGGACGAACCGGACGCGCCCGAACATGTGCGCGAATTCGTCAGTTGGGGGCCGGGGCCACGCGCGGCACAGGCGCTGATGCTGTCGGTGCGGGCCCGCGCGCTGCTTGCCGGGCGGCTGGCGCCCTCGGCAGAGGACGTGGCCGCATTGGCGCGGCCGGTTCTGATCCACCGCATGGCGCTTGGCTTTGCGGCACGGGCGCAGGGCGTCGATCTGGGTCAGGTGATCGACGAGATGGTGGCGCGCGCGCTCAGGATCGAGGCAGCGGCTTGAACGAAACCCTGCTCGACACCCGCCGCAAGGCGCAGGAACAGGCAGCGCTGCTGCCGCCGCTTCTGGTCGCCGCGCAAAAGCTGGCGGCGTCGGTTGCGATGGGCACCCACGGGCGGCGTCAGGCCGGCCAGGGCGAGGAATTCTGGCAATTCCGCCGCGCCGAACCCGGAGACGCGTGGCGCAATATCGACTGGCGGCGCTCGGCTCGGTCCGATGTACATTACGTGCGCCAGCGTGAATGGCAGGCGGCGCAGTCGGTGTTTTTGTGGCTCGACGGTGGGCAAAGCATGAACTTTTCCGGCCATGCAAAACGCGACACCAAACGCGAACGCGCCCATGTGATCGGACTGGCGCTGGCGATGTTGCTGGTGCGGGCGGGCGAACGGGTCGGCCTGATCGAGGATCCCGACCCGCCGAAATCCGGTCAGACCCAGATCGACCGGATCACGGCCCAGATCGGCGCCCGCGAGACCGGCGCCGACTACGGCACACCGGCGGACCGGGTTTTCACCAAGGGAAGCCGTGTGGTTTTTCTGTCGGACTTTCTGGGCGACTGGCACGCCGCAAAAGCCGCGATGATCAAGGCTGCGGAACGCGGCGTCGAGGGCGCGTTGGTGCAAATCCTGGACCCGTCCGAGGAATTGTTCCCCTATGATGGCCGCACCGAATTTCAAAGCATGGCCGGTGCCATCCGCTTTGAAACGCTGCGCGCGCGCGGCCTCAAAGAGGCTTATCAGAAACGTCTGACGGCCCGCAAAGCCGAATTGCAGGTCGCCTGTCAGCAATCCGGATGGCAATATCTGTGCCACCACAGCGCCGAAACCGCGCAACCGGCGTTGATGTGGCTGTTTCAGGCGCTGGAAAGGAAACACTGACGATGCCTGCAATCGGCGCCATCGGATTTCTGTCACCCTGGCTTTTGCTGGGGTTGCTGGGTTTGCCGGTTCTGTGGTGGCTGTTGCGTGCGATACCCCCCGCGCCGGTCCAAAGGCGATTCCCGGCGGTGACCCTGTTGCTGGGATTGCGCGATCCCGAAAGCACGCCGGACAGGACTCCGTGGTGGCTGTTGTTGCTGCGGCTTCTGGCGATTGCGGGGCTGATCGTCGGATTCGCGGGCCCGGTGCTCAACCCGCGCGAGGCGCGAACCGTGTCGGGCCCGTTGCTGGTGATCCGCGACGCCAGTTGGGCCAGTGCCGCCGACTGGGCCAGACGGCAGGAAAAGACCACGGCGATCCTGACCGAGGCCGCCCGTTCCGGCCGCCCCGTCGCGGCTTTGCTGCTGACCGACATGCCAACCGGCAAGCCGCCGTTCAGGTCGGCGCGCGACTGGCTCGAGGAATTGCCCGCCCAGGAACCTTCGCCGTGGGAGCCGGACCATCCGGCGATAGAAGCCTGGCTTGCGGCTGTGCCGGATGCCGGGTTTGAAACGATCTGGCTGTCCGACGGTTTGGCGCGGCCGGGGCGCGAGTCGCTGGCTGCGAACCTGCAACGCCACGGACGCCTGACGATCCTTGAATCGCCAGGTAATGTTGTGGCCATCCGCCCGCCGGAATATCAGGGCGGGATGATCTCCGCGACGCTGCTACGCCCGGTTGCCGGCCCGGAACAAACCGTCACCGTCTACGCCTTTGGCCCGGACCCGTCGGGCATCGAAAGGCGGCTGGCGGCGCTGGACGTGGTTTTTGATGCCGGAGCGCTGCAAACCACCGCCGAATTCGACCTGCCGGCCGAGCTGCGCAATCGCATCCGGCGGTTCGTGATTGCCGGGAAACGATCTGCCGGGGCCGTGTCCCTGACCGACGATGCCCTGAAACGCCGCAAGGTGGCACTTTTCGCCGGAGCGCAGGCCCGCGAAGGCCAGGAACTGGTATCGTCGCTGCATTTCTTGAAAAAGGCGCTGGCGCCCAGCGCGGAACTGATCGAAGCCCCGGTGCGCGAAAGCCTGCTGGCCAACCCGGATGTGGTGGTTCTGGCGGATGTCGCGAACCTGACCGATCTTGAATCCGCGGCCCTGAGCGATTGGGTGAAATCCGGTGGTCTGCTGGTTCGGTTTGCCGGGCCAAGGCTGGCGGCAAAAAGCCTGCGCCGGGCCGAGGATGATCCGCTGCTGCCCGTGCGCCTGCGCGCGGGCGGGCGCAATGTCGGCGGCGCAATGTCATGGGGTTCGCCAAAGCGCTTGCGCCCGTTCAAAAAGGGAACGCCCTTTTTCGGCCTTGCCGTGCCCGACGACGTGACCGTCACTTCGCAGGTCGTGGCCCAGCCCGATCCGTTTCTGGCGGAACGAACGATTGCGTCGTTGCAGGACGGCACGCCGCTGGTCACGCAGAAAGCGCTGGGCGACGGGCGGGTCGTGCTTGTGCATGTGACCGCGAACGCCGAATGGTCGACCCTGCCACTTTCGGGCCTGTTCGTGCAGATGCTGGACCGCCTGGCGGTCTCGACGCGCATCGCCGCGCCGTTGGCGGCCGATCTGGCAGGGCAGGTCTGGCAGCCCGAACAGGTGATGAACGCCTTCGGTGAATTGCGCCCGGGCGACGACCTGATCGGCATTGCGGGCGAGCATCTGGCAAGCGGCGCGGTTGCACCCGACCTGCTGCCGGGAACCTATCGCAACGATGAACGCCAGATCGCGGTGAACGTGATCGCACCCGAGCGCGACCTCGAACCGGCGGTCTGGGCATCGGACATCGCCGTGCAATCTATGGAGACCGTGGCCGAGCAGCCGCTCAAGGCGCTGTTCCTCGTGGCGGCGCTGATCCTGCTGATGCTCGACGTCGTGGCGACCCTGTGGCTGGGCGGTCGATTGACCGGGCCGAGGGCCGGACCAAGGGCCGGAGTAGTGGCCAGCATGTTGCTGCTGGCGCTGATCAGCCCGCCGCGGGCAGATGCCGCCGATGAACAGGCGCTGCTGGCAACGGGCGATACGGTTCTGGCCTATGTCCGGACCGGCGATGCCGCGGTCGACGGCACGTCCGACGCCGGCTTGTACGGGCTTTCGCAGGTGCTGGCCCTGCGCACGGCGGTGGAGCCGTCCGATCCGATTGCGATTGATCTGGAAAACGACGAACTGGCGTTTTTCCCGTTGATCTACTGGCCGGTTTCGGAGGCTCAGCCAATGCCGTCCGAGGCCGCGTATGAGCGGCTCAACGCTTATCTGCGCACCGGCGGCATGATCCTGTTTGACACGCGTGACGCCAATCTTGGCGGGCTGGGCGGCGGCACCCCGAACGGACGGCGGTTGCAGCAACTCGCGGCCCCGCTCAGCATTCCGGCGCTGGAACCGATCCCCGCCGATCATGTGCTGACGCGCTCGTTCTATCTGTTGCAGGATTTCCCCGGTCGCCACGCCCGAAGCGATGTCTGGGTCGAGGCAGCGCCCGCAGATGCCGTTCGCATCGAGGGAATGCCTTTCCGAAATCTCAATGACGGCGTTTCGCCCGTGGTGATTGGCGGCAATGACTGGGCATCGGCCTGGGCGTTGTCGCGGCAAGGCCAGTTCATGTATCCGGTGGGACGCGGCGGTTATGCCGGGGAACGCCAGCGCGAGATCGCGTTTCGTTTTGGGGTCAATCTGGTAATGTATGTGCTGACCGGGAATTATAAGTCCGATCAGGTCCACGTGCCGGCGCTGCTGGACAGGCTGGGGCAATAGGATGGTGACCGATTTCGTCTTCGACCCATTGTTGTCGCCCCTATTTCTGGCGCTGCTGGCGGCGGTTGCGGCCGGGTTCCTGATCCTTGCGCTGTGGCGTGGCCTGAATGGCTGGTGGCTGAGGACCGGTGCGGCCCTTGTGCTGTTCGCAGCGCTTGCCAACCCGTCGCTGCGTCAGGAAGAGCGGGATCTTCTGAGCGACGTCGTGCTGCTGGTGTCTGATCAGACGTCCAGCCAACAGATCGCCGGGCGCGAAGATCAGGCAAACGATGCGTTGGCGGCAATCGAGGCCAGCCTGAAGCGCAGGGAAAACATCGAAATCAAAAAGGTGGTTCTAAAGGACGCGCCACAGGGCAGCGACGCCGGAACCCTGTTGATGACCGCCCTTTCAGATGCCGCCGCACAGGTTGCGCGCGCGCGACTGGCCGGTGCGATCCTGATCACCGACGGGCAGGTTCACGACATGACGCTTGCCCCGGATTTCCCGGCGCCCGTGCATGTTTTGCTGACCGGGCGCAAAGATGACTGGGACCGGCGCCTGCATATCACCGCAGCGCCAGCATTCGCCATTCTGGGTGAACCGGTCATGCTGAAACTGAAAGTCAGCGACACGGGCCAGATACCTGCGGATACCGGCCAACAGACCGACCTGGCCATCGCCGTCGATGGTGGCCCGGTCCAGCGCTTCCGCGTGCGCGTTGGCGAAGAGTTGGAATTGCCGCTGCAACTGGAACATGGCGGCCAGAACGTGCTGCAATTTTCGATCCCCAAGGCCCCGGGCGAGCTGACGGACCGTAACAATGCCGCCGTCGTCACCATCAACGGTGTGCGGGACCGGCTGCGGGTCTTGCTGGTTTCGGGGGAACCTCACGCGGGCGAGCGAACGTGGCGCAACCTGCTGAAATCGGATTCCGCGGTCGATCTGGTGCATTTCACCATCCTGCGCCCGCCGGGCAAACAGGACGGTGTGCCGGTGACCGAACTGTCGCTGATCGCCTTTCCGACCCGCGAGCTGTTTCTGGACAAGATCGACGAGTTCGACCTGATCATTCTGGACAGGTACCGCCGCAGGGGCATCCTGCCGTCGGTCTATCTTGATAACATCGGCCGCTATGTCGAAAACGGCGGCGCGGTGCTGGTGGCCGCCGGTCCGGCGTTTGCCGGTGTGGAAAGCCTGTGGCGCTCGCCACTTTCTCGGGTCTTGCCGGCAGAGCCGACCTCGCGCGTGCACGAAACCGGCTTTGTGCCCCGGATATCCGATCTGGGCACGCGGCACCCGGTGACCGAGGGGCTGGAAAACTTCGCCCCCCGCCCGCGGGATTCCGATGGCAATCCGGGTTGGGGCCGATGGTTCCGCATGGTCGATCTGAAAGCGGTGTCCGGCCATACCGTGATGACCGGCGCGCAGGATCGCCCGCTTTTGGTGCTGGACCGGGTCGGCGTCGGCCGCATCGCGCTCTTGGCGTCGGATCAGGCCTGGCTGTGGCATCGGGGCTACGAAGGCGGTGGCCCGCAACTGGAGCTGCTGCGAAGGCTGGCGCATTGGATGATGAAAGAGCCGGAACTGGAAGAAGAGGCGCTGCGGGCGACCGCGCGCGGTCGACAGGTGACGGTGACGCGTCGCTCGCTGGTTGACACGACCCGGCGCCTGACGATCGTGGGTCCGGGCGGAGATTCCGAGGAAATCGCTTTTGATGAAATCTCGCCCGGGCGTTATACCGCCGGATTTGAAGGGGCGGAAAACGGATTGTATCGTCTGACCGACGGCGAGCTTCGGGCCGTGATCGCGCTTGGCCCCGCCGCACCGAAAGAGTTCGAAAACCCGGTTTCCGCACCGGATATAGTGGCCCCTTACATTGCCGAAACCCGCGGCGGCATCCACCGTCTGACCGCCGGTGTGCCCGATATCCGGCTGGTCAATGCGGGCCGGGTGGCGACCGGGCGGAACTGGGTCGGCCTCACCCCGCGCGGTGCCTATGTCACCACCGATATCCGGTTGCGACCATTGGGCTCGGCGTTGCTGTTCCTGCTGCTGGCAGCCGGGCTGGCACTGCTGTCGTGGCGGCGCGAGGGGCGCTGATCGTCAGGAATCCCCCGGCTATGCCACCGGGGATAAGATGGTATCGACGTTTCAAATGCAATGGAGATTACTGTTTAACATCAACACGATAGATCAATTCAAGTCGTCTGGCCGCCTGGCCGACTGGTCGTCCGGTCGTCTAACCGGCTAGACCGGTGGACGTGGTTGCTGCCGCGCCGTTTCGGCCGGGCCCTTGTCCGGCTTCGGCCCCTGCCCCGAAACCGCAGTCGCAACCACAATCGCATGACGGGCTTGCCCGGTGGCGCTGCAAGGTCCATACCGTTTTCGCGCGGCAACAAGGCTTGGATATGCTCAACTATAACAGTCTGGGTGATGCAAATGGGGTGCCTTTGCTGATTGCCCATGGGCTGTTTGGTTCCGCCCGCAACTGGGGTGCCGTGGCGCGACGGCTGAGCAGCGAACGGCGCGTCGTCGTTGTTGATATGCGAAATCACGGCACCAGCCCCCATTTTTCAAGCAACACCTACGATGACATGGCGGGCGATCTGGCCGACGTCATTGCCCCGCTGGGCACCAAAGCGGACGTGCTGGGCCATTCGATGGGGGGCAAGGCCGCGATGGTTCTGGCGCTGCGGCAGCCGGGGCTGGTGCGCAATCTGATTGTCGCCGACATTGCGCCGGTGGCGTATTATCACAGCCAGATGCCGATGATCAACGCGATGCAATCGCTTGATCTTTCGGCAATTTCATCGCGCCGGGAGGCAGATGCGGCACTTGCCCGGCAAATCGCGGATCCCGGTGTACGCGCCTTTTTGCTGCAAAGCCTCAACCTTCACGGCGAACGCCCCGAATGGAATTTGAATCTTGGACAACTTGCCTTTGACATGGATCGCATTTGTGGATTTCCGGACCTTTCCGGCAGCTTTGGCGGGCGCACGCTTTTCCTGACCGGATCCCAATCGGACTACGTTCTTCCCGGCTATCATCCGCGCATCATGTCGTTGTTTCCAAACGCGGAATTTCGCGAGATTGCCGGCGCAGGTCACTGGCTGCACGCCGACAGGCCGCGCGAATTCGAACGCGAATTGCAGCATTTTCTGAACCGGTGATGCCGCCAATGACCCGCCCACGTTGGCAAGCGGCGCGAACTGGACTAGGATGCCCCGGTATTTGTATAGCTCTGATCAGGAGGTTTGCCCGTGAAACGCCGAGACCTATTGACCCATTCAGCGATGTCGCTGATTTCATTCGGTTTGATCCCAACCCGCAGCTTTGCCGACGGTGCACCTGATATCCTGATCGGAATTCCAGCGTCACAAAAGAAGAAGGTGAAATACAAGACGGCGCCGCCCCTGATCGATGCCTGCGTCAAACGGCTGAAGACATTGTGCCGCCTGATCCGGGACGACATGCACATCATCAACAATTGCTACAAGAAAATGCTGGCCGATATCGACCGCCGCCTGAAAGCAGGTGGTATGTCGGCCGAAGAACAGGCGAACCTGGTGGCGCTGCGGAAAAAATTGCGTAGCGAATACAACCGGTTATTGGAGATTTCGACCGGAAAATCCGCCCCCTATATCAAGGAAGGGCGCAAGCACGTTTTTGACTCTTTCTGCAAGAAATCCGGCAAATTCCGCAAGGCGGCCGCCAAGGATTCCGATGCATATGCCAAGGCGAAGAAGGCCAGCACCAAGCGCGCCAAGGCCAAGAGTGCGCGAAAAAATCTGAAAACCGCCAGCCGCATCATACGCGATGCGCTGGACAGGTATACCAAGCGCGTGAATACCAACGAAAAATCGCTCAAGAAGGCGGCGAAAGCGGCGGGAACCAAGAAGGTCTACACCAAAAGCCGTCGCGACAAGATCCGCAAGGCCGCCAACCGCTTGATGGACCGGACTTGGGACTTGGTCGACGCCAATAGCAAGATTGACGGATTGCGGGCATTCACGAAATAAATCAAGGCCTTACGGACAATCGAGCCGCGCGGTCACCAACACGATGTCACCCTTCACCGACCGGGGCTTCACCGCGCAACCGGTGGCCGCCTCGATGGCCAGAACCAGCCGTTCCTGCCCGAATTTCCGCTGGGATTTCTGCCGGTAATTGGTGCGCACGGCCTGTACGCGATCGCCCTTGCGAAAGACGGTGATCCTGTCGCCGGAAAGCGTGATCTCGGTCTTGGTCGCGCCTCGGAATTCCAGCGACGGCGAGGCGCAGGCGGTCATCAGGGCAAAAAGCAGAAGCGGGCGCATGACCCGATCCTGATCCCCGCTGGTTAAAAAATCATGAACACCGCACGGTCAGGTCCGATGGCGTTAAGGTTCGGGCGATATTCGTACGCTTCGGTCAAAACGCACGGGCCGCTTGTACGAAAGGGATTGGTTAATGAAACGTGAAGTCACCATGGTCAGCGCCAGCAAGGTGCGGGCGCGGTTCTCGTGGTGCCTGAGCCATGTCAGCCATACCTGCGGGCGGCTGGAAATCTGGCGCAACGGCAAACCGGTGGCGGCAATGGTCACCCATCACGATCTGGAGCGGCTGCTGGAATGGGAGCGGAAATCGACGCGGCAAAAAGAACTGGAGATGATGGCGTCGCTGGAGGCCTACCGCCGGGCAGAGGGATATACAGGGCCGCATTAGGGGGTGAGGCCCGCTCGAAAACGCCCCGGGGGAGCGTTTCAGGCATGAACGCGCGGCGCGATGGGATGGGCAGGGGCTGCTGCTGCACCGAAAACGATGTCTGCCCATGCCGGGTTTTCCTTTTCGATCAGTTCGAACTTCCAGGCGCGCCGCCAGCGTTTGATGCGTTTTTCGCACAGGATGGCAGCCTTGGCGTCGTTGCGCGGCTCAAACCAAACGACGCGGCGCAGGTTGTATTTGGCGGTGAAACCGGGGCATGCCCCGCCGGCGTGTTCAAAAGCCCGGCGGGTCAGATCGTTGGTCACACCGGTATAGAGCGTTACCCGGCGTCGGTTGGTGACGATGTAGACGAAGCAGGTTTTCGATTGGTACATGCGATTCCCGATCAGGTCGGGGATGACAGTGGCCATGGGTGACTAAGGGTCGGTTAAGAATCCATCTTCAACGCGCTAATAAACGCC
>Ga0114932_10002625_pt1 | contig 18713 bp, 16 predicted proteins | sample 2SBtaG_2_FD_87286 | JGI IMG/M metagenome (GOLD analysis project Ga0114932, IMG submission 87286) | Deep subsurface microbial communities from Kolumbo volcano to uncover new lineages of life (NeLLi) - 2SBTROV12_ACTIVE470 metaG | ecosystem: Environmental > Aquatic > Marine > Volcanic ... | reverse complement strand
TTATTGTCAGATCAGTTTAATTGCGTATTGCGAGGTGGAAATGAATGATAAGGTTGTGTGTAGTGAGACGGCGCGGGCGTGGCGTCATGTGATCTTTATGAGTTTTTTTGTGGCTATGTATGGATTGTACTTGTTTATCGCAGTACGCTTCGAGCTGTTGATTGAAGTCGCTGAGTTGCTTTCGTACATGATTGCGGTACCGGTTGTAATCATTGAGGTTGTGGTAATTGGCCGATTGATTTTGAAACAGCGCGAAGTGCAGGCGGAGATTAATTAAAAAACGACCCTTACGAGGGTCATTTTTTTTATACTTTTTTTACCCGAACAATTTTCGTACGTTGTCTGGTGGAGAGTCGTTTTGCGTGAATATTTATTAAGCTGGATCCTCTGCCGATCGATCCGATATTTTTTTGCTGTGATGTGTCGAGGAGTGCTCTGTAGTAGGATGGTTTTTGTGTGACTCCTCTGCTTGTTGCACGGTCTAATGCTTCTGTGAGTTCTAGGATGGTGTATTCTGAAAGTCTCACCATGTTGCTTCGATATGTTGCGTTATTGGTAGCGCCCGCTATGCTATTAAGTGTTTGTTTTATCATCAGTAGTTTTGCGTGCGCGCTGAATGTGAATGGATTTTCCTCTTCAAATAACTCTCTGTTATTGGATCTTTCTGTGGTACGTCGTGCGCCAATATTGCCAACAACTTTCCCAGCTTTTGTGTCGTTGGGTTCGATGCTGTTTTAGTTGGTTGAGTTTGGTTCGTTTTCTCTTGGGCGGTCGAACGCGCCTTTGATGAGGTTGTTTCTCATATGTGTGTGTGAAAAATTGTACTTTATTTTGTCTTGATGTGTTTATGTTGGCCGGTTTTGATCTGGTACCATTCGATGATACTTCCCAGGAGAAGGGCTGCCATGGCGACAGTAAAGATGAGATTGGGGATTGAGATGGCGTAGATCATGAGACCGAATGATCCGATTGCGAATACAGCGTCTTGTGATTTTTCTTTTTCGAGAAGGATACCGTAAAGCATGAATAGGGCTCCGAGTGCACCAAGAATAATGACGATAATTCCGAGAATAGTGCTTGGTGGGTTGAGCCAGAGTTGTGTTATGTCCATACAGGAGGGTGTAGGGCTTAGGGGGTAGAGTATAGTTGTTTAGTATAGCGAAATTCAACAAAAAAAGCCATCCATGGATGGCTATTCTATGAGTTGGTTGTGGTGTTTGCGTGTGCGGCGTTTTAAAATGCTGTTAACCACAAGTACGAGCACTAACACGTCGACTATAATTACGAGTGTTACAAGGGTATCTTTTTCTAAGTTTATGAGTGCATCGATCACTTATGCCTCACTTGGTACGGTCGAATATCAGGGTTGCGGAAATGTTAGTTTAAGCATGAGGGCTTGTCAAACGATTGGTGTGGTATGTGGGTGTAAAAAAATCTGGTTCGATGTGACCAGATTTTTTAGTGTCTTATTTATTCTTCCCACTTATTTAGATACTCAATTGCAGCGAGCGCTGCAGTTGCTCCTTGCCCGGAGGCGATGGCGATTTGCTGGAAGGGGATGTTGGTGACGTCTCCGGCTGCGAAGATGCCGGGGACATTAGTTGCGCAGAGTTGATTCACGATGAATTCGCCAGATGGTGTGTGGTCGAGGTGTGTGGCGAACTGAGATTGTGGGGTCATGCCGATGTGAATGAAGACACCTTGTAATTCGAGATGTTGTGTCTCTCCATTTTTATCTGTGTAATCCAAGCCGTTCACCATATTTTCTCCGGTAATTTTTGTGGTGATAGCTTGAGGGAGAATGACGATGTTTTCTTTTGCTTTGAGTTTTTCAACCATGATGGTTTCGCCGCGGAATTCGTCGTATTTTAGGAGGACGTAGTGTTTAGCTGAAATTTCGGCCATCATGAGTGCAGATTCGATGGCAGAATTACCTGTTCCGATCGTTGCGGTTGTTTTATTCTTAAAAAGTGGCCCGTCGCAGACGGTGCAATAGGTAACTCCTTTTTTGGCATACTCTTCTTCACCAGGGACGTTGAGATGGCGTGGTTTTACGCCTGAGGTGATGATGACTGTTTTTGCTTGGTATGTTTTTTCTTCTTCACCTTTTTTCGCGTTGACTTTAATAAGGTTTCCCTTTTTTTCGAGATTGGTTACCCACGTGTCGAGTTCGCGCTCAACTTCGTAGTGATCGAGTTGGCGGACGTAGCGTTGTGTCATGTCGACGCCGTCAGTTTTTAAAATACCAGGGTAGTTTTCGATTTCTCCTGAGAGGAGTACTTCACCGCCAATATCTCCAGAGACGATTAAAAAATCGAGTTTACGTCGTGCTGCGTAGATTGCAGCTGCGACTCCTGCTGCGGCTCCTCCGATGATGATGAGATCTCGTACTTTTGCCATATTAGTTTTGTAGTAGTTCGGTTAGTTCGTCGAAGGCTTCTTTCGGTGTTTCGTGTTTTGTGTAAATTTCTGATCCGACAGCGAATCGTGTTGCGCCCGCGTTTTTAATATCGATAATCGTATCATGATTCACACTCCCGTCAACGGCGATCTCTATTTTTGGATGTGTTTCATGGAATGCTTTCATTTTTTCCAATACTTCGGGATGGAATGGTCGGCCGGATGCGCCAGGAGTTACTCCCATGAACAATACCGAATCTATTTCATAGAGATGATCGTTCAAGACTGACGTTGGTGTTTCGGGGTTGATCGCGATGCCAACTTGAAAGCCGTGGTATCGAATTTCTTCGATTGTTTTTTTTATGTCATCTTTCGCTTCTGCATGGAAGTATATTCGTTTGATATTTGGAGTGAATGAGAACGATCGTGCGACGGCCATGGGGTGATCGACCATTAAATGTAATTCGTAGTTGATGGATGTTTTGATGTTTGCTAAATACGATGGATGCCAGAATGATTTTTCTGGAACCATGGTTTCATCCATCACATCGATTTGTGCAATTTCAACAAGCTCTTCGACAGATCGAAGCTTCTCTAGGAATTCTTCTTGGGTTTTGGCGAGGAGTGCTGGAACTATGGTCATAGTCAATATTGCTAGAAAAGTTCCCCTCCCTCTCAGGGAGGGGGCAGGGGAGGGTAACTGTTACCCCCACCTGGTCTCCCCCTGAAAGGGGGAGGAACGCGTTTAGTATCTATTTCTTCATTGTCTCATCCTCGATTTTCGAAATTTTGCTTACACGTCGTTCGTGTCGTTTGATGCCACCGAATCCAGTATCAAGCCAAGCGAGAATAAATTTCTTTGCCTTGTCTGGGGTTTGTTTCCATCCTGATAAGCAGAGTACGTTTGAGTTATTGTGTTCGCGTGTCTTGATTGTTTCTGAAAGGGTTGTTGGGGTGACTGCTCGAACGTTGCGGAATTTGTTTGCAACAATGCATACTCCTTCTGATGAACCGCAAAATAGAATTCCTTTATCTTGCTGAAGCCATGTTCCTTCATGGTTTCCTTTTGATACTGCTTTGCCAACTTTTTTCCCGTAATCTGGGTAGTCGTCAGTCATCACGAGTTCGGCATGACCTTTATCGACAACTGCAAAACCTTCTTTTGTGAGCCATTTCTTCATTTTTTCTTTGAGTGTGAATCCGGCATGATCCGCACCGACGTAGATTTTTCCTATTTTCCCCGCTTTTTTTAGTTTCATATTTCTGGACATTAGATGTCTCTCACGTTAGGATACATTACATCAATTCTTACGCTATTGTCTATGTCTACAAACGATTTTGCCAAGGAAGAAGAGGAAGTTTTAAAACATTGGAAGGAAAAAGACATTTTTGGTTTGGTTCAAAAGAAAGATTCTCCGGAAGGGGATTTTGTTATGTTTGAGGGACCACCAACGGCAAACGCGAGACCTCCGTTGCATAGTACGCTTTCTCGTATCTATAAAGATGTTATTCCTCGATACAAAACGATGCAAGGTTTTTATGTAGATCGTAAGGCTGGATGGGATACACATGGGCTACCTGTTGAGTTGCAGGTTGAGAAGAAGTTGGGGATTTCAGGAAAGCCTCAGATTGAAAATATTGTACCGGGTGATAAAGTTGAAAGTATCAAAAAGTTTAACGCAGAATGTCGTGACATGGTATGGGGGTTTTTGGACGAGTGGAATCAAATTACAGAACGAATCGGATATTGGACAGATTTAGAAAAGCCATACGTGACGTACGACAATGAATATATAGAAAGTTTGTGGTGGGTGTTTAAACAGATGTGGGATAAAGGGTTGGTGTATAAATCTCATAAGGTCGTGCCGTATTGCACGCGTTGTGGTACCGCGCTTTCTTCTCATGAGGTTGCGCAGGGGTATCAAACAGTGAAAGATCGATCTGTATTTGTGAAATTTAAAGTTGCGGGTGAGAAAGATACGTACATTCTTTCATGGACGACAACACCGTGGACGCTACCAGGAAATGTAGCGCTAGCTGTTGGTGAGGATGTTGATTATGTGTATGTGGATGTTGGTGGTGAGACGTTGGTGTTGGCAAAAAATCGTTTAGAAATTTTGGAAGGAGAGTATAAAGTTATTAAAGAAGTGAAAGGTTCTGATTTGCTTGGTGTGAGTTATGAGCCTTTGTTTGAAGTTCCAAGTCTCAAAGATGATACGTCATATAAAGTGTACGCGGCTGATTTTGTGACCGATGTTGATGGAACGGGTGTGGTGCATACAGCTGTGATGTATGGTGAGGATGATTATGTTTTGGGAAAGGAATTGGGGTTGCCTCGTGTGCACACCGTGAATAGTGAGGGTAATTTTGTTGATGAGGTTCCGGCAGGGTTGGCGGGCAAGTATGTGAAGGATAAAGAAACGGAGCAAATGGTGATCGATTATTTGGTTTCGAACAATTTGTTGTTTGGTGAGGAGATGTATGAGCATGAATATCCGTATTGTTGGAGATGTAAGACGGCGTTGTTGTATTACGCTCGAGATTCATGGTTCATTCGTGTTTCAGATGTAAAAGACAAGTTGGTTGCGAATAATCAATCGATTAATTGGGAGCCATCGCATATTAAGGATGGTCGGTTTGGAGAGTGGCTCAATAACATTCGTGATTGGGCGATTTCTCGTGAACGATATTGGGGAACACCGTTGCCGATTTGGGAGTGTGAATGTGGAGAGGTGACATGTGTTGGTTCTAAGGAAGAGTTGGGAGTTTCTGATGTTGAACTACACAGACCCTATGTTGATGAAGTTCAGATTGATTGTAAAAAATGCAATAAGAAAATGACGCGCGTGACTGAGGTGATGGATGTGTGGTTTGATTCTGGTGCGATGCCGATTGCACAGTGGGGTTTTCCACATGTTGAAGGGTCTGAGGATAAGTTGAATAATCATTATCCTGCAGATTTTATTTCTGAAGCGATCGATCAGACGCGTGGGTGGTTCTATACCTTGTTGTCCGTGGCGACGCTGCTCGAGAAGGAAGCTCCATATAAGAATGTGATTTGTTTGGGGCATCTTCAAGATAATAAAGGACATAAGATGTCCAAGTCGAAGGGGAATATTGTTGAGCCGTGGGAAGTGATTAATACGCATGGTGCAGATGCGCTGCGTTGGCATTTCTTTAACATGAGTTCAGCTGGAGAGCCGAAGCGGTTTGATATGAAAGGCGTTGATCAGGCGAAACGACGAACATTGATGATTTGGTGGAACGTGGTGAAATTTTATCAGCTGTATAAAGATGTGAATGAGAAGGGTGCGATGGCAGATACTCCTTTGGATCGATGGGTGTTGTCTCGTTTGGCTGAAACAACGAAAGCAGTCCAGGATCATTTGGATGGATATGATGTGACACGAGCGACACGAAGCTTGCATGACTTTATTACCGAGGTTTCAACGTGGTATGTGCGGCGTTCTCGAGCACGATTTAAATCTGGTGAGGCGGGTGTTGTTGAGGTTCTGGAACATGTATTATTACAAACATCGAAGTTGATGGCGCCGTTTACACCGTTTATTGCAGAGCGTGTGTATAAGGCTGTGGGTGGAGAGAGAGAAAGTGTGCATTTAGCTGATTGGCCTGAGGTTGGAGAAGTTGATGAGGATTTGTTGAAGGCGATGCAGCAGACACGAAATGTGGTTGAGGTTGGTATGCGTTTGCGTGCAGAGAATGCGATGAAGGTTCGTCAGCCATTGGCTGCGCTTTCGATTGATGGTGCGAAGTTGGATGATGCATATATTGAGATTTTGAAAGAAGAGTTGAATGTGAAAGCTGTTGTGTTTGAGAAAACTGATTGGGTTTCGCATGAGGAATACAACATGACCGTCGGATTAGATTTGGAGTTAACTGATGAGTTGAAACGAGAGGGTGTTGCGCGTGAATTGGTTCGAACGATTAATGGCATGCGAAAGAATGCTGGGCTTACCATTACTGATCGGATTACACTTATTGCTTCGGAAAATACGAATGAGATTTTTGCGGAACATGAGGAATATATTTTGACGTCTACGAAGTCTGATGCGGTTGAGTTTGGAGATGGGGGAGATGTTGAGGTTGGTGATATGAAAGTTGGGATTAAGTCATAGCTTTAAAAACACGCCATATGTAACGGGCGTGTTTTTTGATACAATGATTATCTATGTATGATAAACCATTTTCACGAGATTTCACAAGGCCTGAGGCAAAGTTGCCTGAGGAGCAATTGCCGCGGGAAGTTCGCGAGGAGCCTGACATGAAGGTATATGAAGGGAAGTCCAGTGAGGAGTACTCGCACATGTTAGAGCACGTGTATTCGCCAGAAGCTCGTCGGATGTATGAGAAGGTGTTGGATATTGCGGATGATGTGCAAGCGGCTGGTGGTCGAATGCTGTTGGTTGGTGGGGTTGTTCGTGATGAGATTATGGGTCAGCTTTCGAAGGATTTTGATGTCGAGGTGTACGGGTTGCATCCGGAAGTGATTGAGCGAATAGCGCACCGTCATGGACGGGTTGATACGGTTGGCAAGCAGTTTGGTATTTTGAAATTAACAGATGGATCTGATTTTGATATTGATATTTCCTTACCACGTATGGATTCGAAGACGGGTGTGGGGCATAAAGGTTTTTTTGTTCAGTTTGATCCAGATATGAGTATTGCGGAGGCGGCACGGCGGCGTGATTTTACGTTTAATGCATTGGCTAAGGACCCATTAACCGGAGAGATATTTGATGCGTTTGGTGGGGTGGAGGATTTACGTAATCGTACGTTGCGTGTGACTGATCCGGAGCGGTTTGTGGACGATGCGATGCGTGTTATGCGTGGGGCTCAGTTTGTGGGACGACTTGGATTGAAGATCGAGCCTGAAAGTATGAAATTGATGCAGGGGATGATGGAGGAATTGGGTTTGGAGCCGTTTGAGCGCATGAAAACTGAATGGGAGAAGCTGCTTTTGAAATCTCCTAAGCCTTCGATTGGTTTGCAGGCATTGATGGATATAGGGGTGATTGAGGAGTTGTATCCTGAGTTGGCGAGTTTGCCTGATACGCCGCAAGAACTAGCGTGGCATCCGGAGGGTGATGTGTGGACGCATACGTTGATGGTTGCAGACTCGGCTCGTCGAGTGATTGATCATGAGCGGCTTGAAGGTGATACTGCGCGCGTGACGATGTGGGGTGCGTTGTGTCATGATTTAGGAAAACCAATGACGACGAAATTTGAGGACGGGGCGATTCGTTCTCGTCAGCATGAGGCAAAGGGGGAAGAGCCAACTCGAACTTTTTTGAAGAAGGTTGGCATCGAGAAAAAGATGATTGAAAAGGTGGTGACATGTGTGACAAATCATCTGTGGCCAAGCGTGCAGTATTTTAATGTGAAGAAGGGTAATACTGTTTCAGATGGGGCGTTTCGAAAGTTGGCGACGCGATTGGATCCGGCGACTATCGCAGAACTTACGTATGTGAGTGAGGCTGATCATATGGGTCGTGGTCCATTTTTGGATGCAGATCATAAAGATCAATTTTTACTTCCTGACCCATACGTTGCGGGGGATTGGACGCGAAAGCGCGCTCTGGAGATTGGTATTTATGAGGAGAAACCTGCGTCACTTATTCGAGGTACGGATTTATTGAGTTTTGGTTTTAAACCGGGGATGTCGTTTGGTGAGGCTATTCGTTTATCAGATTCATTGCGCGATGATTTTGCTTGGAATCATGAGCAGGTTATGGAGTTGTTGGGGCAGCATGACACATTGCTGGAAGCATTGTTTGAAATGAGAGAAATAGTGAGTGAAAAGTAATAAAAATATATTGACTTGAGTGATGCATAGGGCCGTAATGGCTCTATTTTGTTACAAAGAGCTTTACAGAAATAGTGTTGTAAATTTAGTAATATATGGCGCTTTATGACCTATGTTACCTTGATACCATTGACAAAAGTCGTTTTTTGTGATATTGTTTGTCGTTCGATGTAGAAGGGAATATCCCCACATCAGCGCAGTTCTTCGACAATGTGAAACTGGTAAAGGGAGATTGTATGAGCCGTTTTTTTGGTGTTGTTGTATTTTTCATTTTTGTTGCCATTGTTGCGCCGCTCTACCTCACGGTAGGAGTGGCGATGGTGGTGGCGTTTGCGGTGTGGGCGTCGTTGGGTCATGACAGTCGTTGTCATGGTTGCGAGGACTGCCTCGGTGAGGTTGCGATGGGCGGAAGCGCTCAGGTTGACTTCTCTCAGGCTGTAATTGTCGACCATCCGGTGTCGATCGCGGCGTAAATTCTGGGGTCGGTTGGCTACGTGCCGATCGACCCCATTCATCTATATGGGGGGTGAGATGAGTGTTGGAAGGATGGAGCTTGGTACTGGTTCTCGAACCGAACTGCAGAAAAATGCAGCACGGATTGAGGAAGCCTGGGCGACATCGGATGGAAAGAGTCGATATGTTCTCACGATTGAGGATGTGTCGGGGAATGGTGAAGAGTGTACGCTCATTGGTGTGCATGCATCTGAGGTGGATGATGAAGATCTCGTAGCCGCGGCTGCGTAAGGAGGAAGGTGATTATCCGGAGCTCGCCGGCGCGAAAGCGAGATAGAGTAAAGAGTAGGAAAGGGTGTAGGTTAGTACTACGGTACAACTTGCATCCTTCTTTTTTATACTGAGTTCTGTATGCGCTTCGCAATTTCTGATGCCCGGAAGCCCGGGCTGGCTTTACTTTTTTTAAAAAAAGAAATGAAAAACCTCGTCCGAGATATTTTTCGCGTCGCTGACCCGACTTCGTAAAATTTTTTAAGGATGGGCGCCAGTTCGATGTTGTTTTTCAGACAAATTTTTAAACTCGCTTAGCCGCTCAAGCAGTAAAAATTTGTAGCTGCAAAACCGCCATCTCTCTATTCCTGAAAAAATCTAAGGGCGATTCCAACAGTGAAGGGGATTATATGCCCGCTATCGCGGATTTTGAATTTCTTGCGTCCGGTGAGTGTTTTTGTTAACGTTAATTCTTACTAAACTTGGGTGTAAAAAGGGTTTGATTGAAGGTTGTGCGGACTTTTTATCAAAATACTCAGGATGACGCGGTTATAATATTATGTCATTTTCAATTGAAGTGTTACAGGAGGAATTAACAGATGTGAAGGGGGATGTATTGCTTGTATGTTTTTTTAATGAAGAATTGAAGGGTGGTCGTTTTGAGGAGGTTGATGCTTTGGTTGGGGGTGCATTGTCTGCGATGGTGAGTAATAAAGATTTTGTAGGGAAGAAAAATCAGGTGTCTGTTTTGCCTAGTTTGAAACCTACAAAAGTGAAGCGTGTGTGTGTTATTGGGTTGGGTGATCGAAAGAACATTACATCAGGTATCTATTTTGATGCGATGTCTCGGGCATGTATCGTTAGTCAGAGACACAAGGCCGTTTCATACGTGGTGTTCTCTGATGTTAAATTGGAAAAGAAGTTGAAGTCACATCATTATGCAGGTCTCACTACAAAAGCACTTGCGATGTCGACGTATCATTTTGATAAATATGTGACGAATAAGGAGGCAAAGCTGGTGGATCCCGTTTCGTTGGTTTTCGTTGGGGTGGATGATAAAAAACAGGTTGCTGCTGGTGCATCACGTGCGTTATCGATTGCGTCGTCTGCGAATTGGTCTCGTGATTTAGGTAATCATCCTGCAGGAGACATGACTCCGAAAAGTTTAGCTGAGGACGTGAAGCGTATGTGTAAGGGGACTGCAGTGAAGGTGCGTGTGTTGGATGAAGAGAAAATGAAGTCATTGGGGATGGGAGCGATCTTGGGTGTTTCTCAGGGTTCTGTTGAGGAAGCGCAGATGGTGATTATGGAATATAAGGGTGGGAAGAAAGATGATGCGCCGATCATATTTTGTGGAAAAGGAATCACGTTTGATTCCGGAGGTATTTCGATTAAGCCATCATCGAAGATGGATGAAATGAAGTTTGATATGTTAGGGGCTGCTGCGGTTGCTGGTGGTGTGCATGCAATTGCGAAGCTTGGTTTGAAAGTGAATGTTGTTGGTGTGTTGGCGTGTGCGGAGAATATGCCAGGATCTTCTGCATTGCGACCGGGGGATATTTTAACTGCTCTAAACAAGAAAACAATTGAGGTTTTGAATACAGATGCTGAGGGTCGCTTGGTTTTGGCTGATGCATTGAGTTATGTGGGACGATACAAACCTAAGTATGTTGTTGATTTCGCGACGTTAACAGGTGCGTGTATCGTTGCGCTTGGTATGCATTACGCTGGTTTCTTTACGCAAGATAAGAATGTGAAAAAGGTGATGGAGAAAGCGACGTTAAATTCTGGAGATCTTGTGTGGCAGCTGCCGCTTGGTGAGGAGTATACAGCGCATATTAAAAGTAAGGTTGCTGATGTAAAAAATATTGGTCGACGTGGTCAGGCTGGTGCATCTTCAGCTGCGGCGTTCTTGCAAGAATTTACAGATTATCCATGGGGTCATGTTGATATGGCGAACGCATGGAGCATGGCAGATGGTCCAACATTACATTGTGGGGCGTCTGGATTTGGTGTACACTTAATCGTGTCACTAGCGACATTGGAAACATTGTAGCAATATTTTTGTCTTATGCGTCAGAGTTTTGAAGGAGGGTCACCAGCAGCGTCAGAGCTGTCTTTGGATGCTATGAATGCATCGCAACTTAACGATGCAGAGGATGCAGCTATCGCAGCGAAGGTTGCTGCGCGTCGAGCTGGAGATGAGCAGGCGGTTAAAATGGCTGATGAACGGATTGATGAAGTTGGTGCGGCTATGGAACGGTTGGAAGCAGTCGGTGAGACTGCGGAGGTGGTTGAGGATCCAGCTGTGGCTGAGGCACGAGAGCATCAATTAGTTGTTGAAGGTTTAGAGGCTGAGATTGCAACACATCAGGCTACCATAAGTGCTCATGAGCGTTTGGCTCAAAATCCGAGCTATACAGATCGAGCACAGGATTCTATCGGACGTTCTCAACGTTTGGTTGCCGGTTTAGAAGCTCGATTAAAAGTTTTGCGTGGCGGTGAAAATGCCGAAGAATCAGAAAATGTTTTTGAATTACCTTCTGTTGAGGATAGGTTGGAGGAATTACATGATACGGAACAGAAGTTGCAATCACGGTTGCAGTGGGCAGAGTTTACGAGTCAGGTTGATCGATGGGGTGATAAACAATGGGATCAATTTGAAGCAGCAGTTGGTCAGGCAGATTTAGGAGTAGAAGATGTTCGTGGGTATACGCGTCGTTTAAATCAGGAGGCTGATGAGCTTGTAGTTAAGAAGCGTGGGTTGCAGATATTTAAATCAATAGCACAGGAGCGCGGGGAATCTGATCAGATGTTTGGATATCGAGAGGATCTTCGTAGTGCTCAGATGGATGTATATAACTTTGATGAGGCGATAGATCGGGCTGATTCTGGAACGAATGTCACGTTATTGGAAAATGAAAGAAAAAGAGTTCAGGCTCTCGTCGATATAGTTCGTGATGATATTGGTCGGTTAGGTCAGTGGGAACGAGCTTCGTAGTATTTAGAATATTTGGACGTATGATTGCACATGTACGGGGTACCATATCTCGTGATACGGACTTGGGAGTAGTGGTTGATGTTGGCGGTGTCGGATATGATATTAGAACAGTTGGAGGGAATCGTTACTCGCGGGGTGACGAGGTATTTTTTTATACGCATACGCATGTTGCTGAACAAGCGTTTGATTTATATGGATTCGAAACAACTGATCAGTTGTGGTTATTTCGTCTGTTGATATCGATCTCAGGTGTTGGTCCGAGGATGGGATTGAATATTTTGAATGTGGGGACCGCGCAGGAGATCATTGCTGCAATTGCTGGAAATGATGTTCCGTATTTAACACAGGTGTCTGGAGTAGGTAAGCGAACGGCTGAGCGTGTGATTGTTGAGCTGAAAGAAAAGGTTGGTGGGGTAGACGGTGGTACTGCTTCGCCTGTTGGTCAGAAATTGTCCGATGTGATTGACGCGATGGTATCAATGGGGTATTCTCAGCACCAAGCTCGAGAAGTGGTTCGTCATTTGGATCATGCAGAGAAGGAAGTGGAGGATTTGATTCGAGAGGCTTTGGGGGTGGTTTCAGGGAAATGATATGTTAGAACGCAGAAGTGAAAATTGGAATACGCATGTATTAAACCAGCCATCGCAAGCTGGCATTTTTTTGCAGTCGAAGGAATGGGGGGATTTTAAGGAGTCAGCAGGTAAGCGTGTGTTGTGGTTGGAATGTAATGTGCCAGTTTTGGTTGAGGTAAAATCGTTGCTGTTAGGATTGTCATATTGGTATGTACCACGTGTGGAGTTGGATGAGGATATGTTTTTGCAAATCATGTCTAAGGCTCAGAATGCCGGAGTGGTTTTTGTGCGGTTTGAGCCAATGGGAGATTTTAAAAAAGGGATTCGTGTTTCATCGGTGCAGCCGCATCAAACGCACATGATTGATGTGCGGAAGACTGATGATGAGTTGTTGTCGGCGATGCATTCTAAAACTCGATATAATGTACGATTGGCGGGGAAGCGAGGAGTTGAGGTTGTGTTTGATCACGATGGTGATCACATCGAGGATTTTTTGAAATTAATTGATGTAACGAGTTCACGAAATTCGTTTGGTATTCACGGGGTGGTCTATTATCGAAAACAGATTTCGCAGCCATCTGCTTTTTTGGTAGTGGCAAAATATGAGGGGCAGGTTATTGCGACGCATCTGTATTGGGCGTTTGGAGATACGTTAACTTATTTACATGGAGCGTCAGCAAACGAACATCGAAATGTAATGGCACCCCATGCGATTCATTTTGATGTGATGCGGTATGCACGTGAACAGGGATTAAAGACGTATGATCTGTGGGGTATCGACGAGGAGAAGTGGTCACACCTTACAAGGTTTAAAAGGGGTTTTGGTGGAGAGGACGTTTCGTATGTGGGATGTTTTGATGTGCCCGTGAGACGGTGGCTGTATAGGTTGTATCGGATTATAAAAGCGTTTAAGTCTTGATATTATAAAAACCTTGCGGTGAGCAAGGCTTTTTTTATACTTTAATTTATTTTTTGTTGACTGAGCCGAGTTTGATGATGAATGGTTCTTCGGAGATGCTGTCGATGGCGGTTATTTGAATGTCCTTGAGGAGCTGGCTTTTTTCAACATCACCTATGGGTGTGATGGTATCGATTCGAATAGTGAACGCGAGTTTTGGTACGGATAGTGGGAGTCTGTTGAGCGTCCAGCGTACGGCATTTTTTCCGCGAACAAATTGCAATTCGCCGGCTGGGACATCGATTGTTCGTTCGAACACGACATCGTCAGCTAAGAAGGCTAGGATTTCTAGGTCGATAATCTCATGAATTGAGTTGTCGAGTGAGATAGTAAGGTCATGCTGACGCACGCTTACTTCTGTTAAGCCATCTGGTCCAATTCCGACAATAGGGTCTCCTGCTGGTGCCACTGAGGCAGTGATTGAGGTATCGGATCGGAGTGTGATTTCAAACGGAGCTGTTTGTGATTGTGTTCCACCGGATGCTGATGTTTTTGCCTGAAGGATGATGGTGTTTCCTGGCAGTGTGTTTCCGAATTCCTTTGGTGTGAGGACGGGAATTGTAATACCTTGCGAGTTTTCGGTATCTGGCTCTAGTGAGACAAGTTCTCGTGTATTTTCTCCGTTCCATGTGATAGTCGCACGCATGCGATTATCTGCGAGCTGTTCTGTTTCTAGTGATAACTTTTTATTCTTTGCGAGTTTTTCCCAATCGATGATTGATTTTTCATCTGCCGCAGGTGTTTCGATTTCTAGGATAAGTTCAACATTCTCCATGCTGCTTTCGCCGTTATTTTTTACCGTGAGGTTTGTGGTAAAAGCTCCACCAGGCGCAACACTTCCTTTTTTCTCAAAATTATCAACTTTCAGAATGGTTTCTAATTGAGCTGAGGTGACGTCGATAAAGTGTTCGACTTCATTTTGCGTGAATGAAGCACTATCAGTTATCACGACGGTTTCGAATGTAAATTTGTGTTCACCTTGTGCGCTGTTCTTGAATGAACCAGCGAACGATCCTTCCCATTTTTCGTTTGCTGCAAGTGTGTCGATAATGAATTCAGTATCATTCTTCTGTTTTGGTTCAGTTGTTGCAATGACGAATTGGTCCGGAGGTGTGATATTGAGCTGAAGGCCCTTGATGTCATTGTGTGATGTATTTTCGAGTGTGAATGTGAATGTTGTGGCTGCTCCTGCTGCGATGTCGTCAGGACCAGTGACAGAGATAGATAGGGGAGATTCAGAAACATCGAGCGTTGCATTAGTTACTTTTTCGAAGTCGGCATTAAAGTTGTCTGGTCGATATGTGAAGAAGGTTGTGATGTCGTGGTTTCCGTCCTGTACCCCGATGAATGTACCTTTCATGATAATTTTACCGCTGTCATTTTTTGAGAGCGTACCAAGATCAAAATGAAATTCGTTTGATCCATTAGCTTTGGGTTCTGATTCTTCCAGCACGAAACCAGTGGGAGGCTTAACGCGCATTTCGCTATTCGTTAGTGTTGTTTTCTGTGCGTTTTTATAATGAATAGTGAATGCGATGTCATCACCAGATGTGATATTTTTTGGAGTGTCGATTGAGATTTTAATGTTTTTGTCGTTGAAGGTATTATTACCAGCGAAGTAATAAAAACCTACCCATGCGAGGGCAGCAAAAAATGTTGCTAATAGTAATGATACAAAAATGAATGATGATCTGCTTTTTCGACGACCACGAGATAATCTGACTTGAGATGCGACTTTTTTGCGTCGAGGGGCTTCGCCGTACATGGATTGTAGTGACGAGTCTATTTTCTTTTTTGAAGGGGATTTTCTTCGGGTGACTTTTTTGCGAGTTGTTTTTTTACGCGGTTTTTCTGGTGTGGTTTTTGCCATAAGTGTATGTTACGTATGTGGCTGGTTCTTCTGTGTTGTGAGGGATATTAGTATGAATCACCCTCTGGGGGTGATTTTTGACTTTATTCAAATTGACTGTAGAGGATCAATTATTCCCTTCTTTTCATTACTATACCAGAAACCATATCTCCATCAAGTGGAGAGGATTCTGTGAGATCTCCGTCGTTGTCGGTGCTTGCGATGACGTCCCAGCTGTCTGGAATTGTCAATGAGTGGGTAATAGTGGTGTTGTCAGCACCAGGCTGTTTTTGGACTAATAGTTTGTATGATGCGGATGCGTCTGCAAATGCAGCTACAAGGCTGTCTGCTTGGTTTTCTTGGATAACGAATGGTAGTCGGTAGGTGAGCTTCACAACTGTGGTGTCAGATGGATCTGTCATGGTCCAATTTCCGAATGTTGTTTTGCCTGATTCTGTGGTGATGTGTGTCCCTGAGGCTGTGTGGTATGAACCATTCGATTCAATGCTTTGTACGAGTTCGTGGGATTCAAATGTGTCTGGAACTTTGAAGTAAGCTTCGTCAGGGTAGGTGAATCCTTCTGCGTGAATGAGTTCTGATCCGGCTGGTGTCATGACGCGCATGTAGTTTACGTTTCGAACTCCAGTAAACAAATCTCCCTTTTTCCCTGTATGCGTTCGGCGGATGGTCAGTGTTGTAGTGACGGTGCCATTTTCGTGAACGTTTGTTTGCTTGATGATGTCTTGAACGATTTTTTCATCTGTCTTTTGCCCGGCGATGTTATGGTTTACGACCATGAGATAATCACCTTCCCAGTGTTGATTGATGCTTCCAGACCATCCTGCGTCAACGAGTGTTTGTTGGAGTGCTTCATTAGTGTGATATGCCAGAATGTCTTTTTTGTTGAGTGATTCATGGACGATCGAAAGGAGGCCGACCTTTTGGGCAGCTGAAAGGTTTTTGGTTCGTTCTAAGAGTATAGCAGTGAGGTCGCTTATGATTTCTTTCGGTTTATTTTCTTCTCGGTCGTAGTCGAGTTCAGCAGCTTTTTGAAGTTCATGTGTGATATTTTGAGATGTGAGTGTGAGTCCGTATGTCGGCATCTCGATCGGTCCGGTCAGATCAATAATTTTTTCAAGTACGTTTGGGGTGATTGCTACGACACCGTCTGGTGTTCCGTATTTTGCATGTTCGAGGAACCATGTTGCTGCTTGAGCTGAGGTAGGGAAGTCTGCGAACCAATTTGCGTCTTGAAATTGCCATTCTTTCTTCAGAAGTTGGAGTGGTGCTGGTGGTCGAACATGTCTATCAAGCTGACCTTGAAGGTCGTATGTTCCGCCGCCAGGGATATCAAACGAATCGATTTTTCCGTTTTTAATAGTCACCAGCGCGAAGCTCCCCCAAAAACCTCCGGTTGCGCGGATCTCGTGATTGTTTTGAAATATGACGAGGAATGTTTGTCGTGGATTGTCTGCTAACAGTGCAGCGAGTGTAGCTGTGGTTTCTTGTCCTGTTTTGAGGGCGGGGAGGAGTGAATCAAATTCGGATTTGAGCGATGCAAATAGTGGTCGAATATCTGCGGGTAATGTTTCTGGTTTGACTCGGTTTACTTCACGATGTGCTTGTTCTAGTTCGGATAGTGCTGTTGAGAGTGCGCTTGCTAGTTGTGCGAATTCGTTTGAGTCTGGCGTTTCAGCTAGCTGTGTTTTGATTGATTGGATTGCTTGTGAGACGTGAAGTCCTGCGGCTGATAGTGCTTGAGCAGTTTTGATTTTTGATCTGACAGGAGGGATGGTTGAAGCGATGAGTGCGGTGTCTCGTTCGAAGGACTCTAGGAGATGGACTGCGTGTGCAAATTCAGCCTCAACGTTGTTGAATTCTTGAGATGCGGCTCCTGTGTTTCCGGCGATGACACTGCCACCAGCTTTTTTGAGAGATGATACGACGTTGGTGGAAATGCTTTTAAGTGTTTCTGATGTGTACTGGGCGTGGGCGACAAATCGTGCAGTGTAGAGTGGGGCTGTGATGAGAAGTGCTGATAATGCAAAAATGATGGTGGTGCGAACCACGTGTCTGTGCGCGCTGTGGGGAGTAACCGTTATGGCTGTGACGGTGGTTTTTCGAGTGGCGTTTCGTGCGAGCCGTGCTGTTGGTTTGTTGCGGTGGTATTGAGCAAACGCATCTTCAATGGCTTGGTCGATTGCAATGTGGTCGTCTCCAATAGGTTGATTCTGATTGACGAGGTCAACGGTGATGTGATCATTTGAGTGACTTTTTTTGCTTTGGAGTGGAACTGATTTAGTAAATTGATGGTGAGTGGAGACGGCATTTTTTAAATCTGCTTTTACAGCGGCATCGATGTAGTTGTCTTTACGTTTCGCATCATCACTTAAAATAAAGCCGCGCTCTGTTTTTTCTAACGCTAAAATGTGCGGAGAGCGACTGTGTGCTTTTCCGCTTGTAATTGCAACTTTCGTCTTGGTTGATTTATTCCTCCGTTGCATGGGGTTTCCTCTTTATCTGTCATGCATTATACCTTAAATTTAGAGATTTTTATAGGCGTTGAGAGTGGATAACGCACAAGCGTCCCATGAGAATTTTTTTAACTGTTCATGACCACGTGAAGTGAGTGTGTAACGATCTGTTTTGCTGCTTGATAATTTTTTAATTGCTGTTGTCCATGCCTGTGTATCAGTTGGATCTATGAGGATGCCAGCACCTCCGATGATTTCAGGTATACATGATGTATTGCTTGCTATGACAGGTGTTGAGGCTTTCATTGCTTCAAGTGGAGGAAGGCCAAATCCCTCGAACAGGCTAGGAAATAGGAAAATTTCCGCGTGTTTATAAAGTGCGTGGAGTATCTCGTCTGTTTGATTGAATTTACAAATAATCTGACCTTGGTTTGGTTGAGTTCGTGTTTTATTTATGTTTAGTGACTGTTCTTCGAGTTGAGATGAGAATGGTCCGCGTGGGCCGGCGATGATGAGGTCGTATTGTGCAGCTGGGCTATCTGTTAATTGTGAAAAAACGTTGCATAAGAATTCGAGATTCTTGTGTGGGTACTGTACGCCAACTGCAAGCATGAAGGGTTTGTTGTGTGGGGATGGCTGTGTGGTGGCATGAATATGATCCACTCCTAAATGTGTGGTTGTGATTTTCTCTTGTGAGGCGTGCAGTGTTTTGTGTATGTCTTTCTTGCTGAATTCTGACACGGTGAGGATGTGTTGTGCTGAAGAGGCTGCGTGTGCGAGAATTTTTTTGAATGCTTTGTATTTTAGTTTATACAGAAGCGGGTTGAGTGTGCTTGCTCTTCTATCTGGGTGATGGATGAGAATGAGGTCGTGGATGGTGACGATGTAAGGTTGATTAAAAAAGAGAGGAAC
>Ga0114932_10002621_pt1 | contig 18727 bp, 10 predicted proteins | sample 2SBtaG_2_FD_87286 | JGI IMG/M metagenome (GOLD analysis project Ga0114932, IMG submission 87286) | Deep subsurface microbial communities from Kolumbo volcano to uncover new lineages of life (NeLLi) - 2SBTROV12_ACTIVE470 metaG | ecosystem: Environmental > Aquatic > Marine > Volcanic ... | reverse complement strand
ATTGGTTGGTTCATCTAGTACAAGCACATTTGAAGGTTTCAAGAAAAGTTTGGCCAATAATAAACGGTTTTTCTCACCACCTGACAACGCCTTAACAGGCGTTCTTGCTCTGGCTGGCGGAAACAAGAAGTCTTGTAGATAACCTAACACATGTCGACTACGGCCCCCCATCATAACTTCTTGCTTACCTTCAGCAACGTTGTCTTGAACTGTCGCTTCTTCGTCTAATTTCTCTCTATATTGATCGAAGTAAGCGACTTCAAGATTGACACCTTGCTTTACACTACCTGACACGGCATCAAGCTGACCGAATAACAATTTAAGCAAAGTTGTTTTACCAACCCCATTTGGCCCAATTAGACCAACTCTATCTCCACGCATAACAAGGGTAGAGAAATCATTAACAATCGGCTTATCTTTGAAAGCATGTTGTAAGTTTTTGGCTTCAAAAACAAGCTTGCCAGAGCGTTCTGCTGTTTCGATATTAAAGTCAGCTTTGCCAACTTGCTCTACTCGCTGTTTTCGCTCAACACGCAGTGCTTTTAAGGCTCTCACACGGCCTTCATTTCGAGTACGACGCGCTTTAATACCCTGTCTGATCCAAGTTTCTTCTTCAGCCAGCCTTTTATCAAACAGTGCATTTTGCGCTTCTTCAACTTTCAAGTCGTGCGCTTTTTGCTCGAGGTATTTTTCGTAGTTACCTGGATAAGAAATTAATTTACCACGATCTAAATCTAGAATACGTGTTGCAATACTGCGGATAAATGCCCTATCGTGCGAAATAAATACTATGCCGCCTTTAAATTCTCTTAAAAACTGCTCAAGCCAAATAACACTATTCATATCCAAATGGTTGGTTGGCTCATCAAGCAAAAGTAAATCAGGTTCACTTACAAGAGCTTTTGCTAAGGCAACTTTCCTTAGCCATCCACCTGATAGTTTTTCTAGTCGCATATCAGGTGTCAACTCCAACTGAGCTAAAACCAACTTAATACGGCTTTCAAAGCGCCAACCATCTTGAGCTTCAATGCGAGAAGATAATTTCTCAAATTTATTTAACACAGACTCAGAATAATCTGACTGCATCAGCTCACTGACATGATGATATTCAATCAATAAATTAGCAATGTCAGGTATGCCATTAGCGACATAATCAAATACTGAACCTTCAGCACCTTTTGGTGGGTCTTGTTCTAGTCGAGATACCTTCAAATTACTAACTTGGTTTATTTCACCATCATCGAGTTGAACTTGCCCATCAAGTACTTTAAGTAAAGTTGATTTTCCTGCGCCGTTTCGACCAACAATACAAACGCGTTCACCAGTCTCAATAACTGCATCAGCATTATCTAATAATGGGTGCGTGCCAAAAGCTAACTGCGCTTTTGCAATTCTAATTAAATCCATACTAGTTTATAAACTCTTTTAATTTTTGTTCGTCGAATGGCCAACCTAGCTCTTGGTTGTTTTTATTTGCCACAACAGGAATGGTGAACTGATACTTTTCTACCAAATGATGCTCTTCAACAATATCTCTTAAAATTATTTGTTCAGACCGTAGCTGAACACTTAGTAAAGCAAGGGCTTGCTCGCATAAATGACAGCCCTCAGTGTGATAAAGTGTATACTTATCCATGGGTGATCAACCAGCTATTATGAATCTGTTTATTACGTTTAAAGTCAGGTGAAAGTGTCTTGTTAGAGATATTCACCGCTTTCAGGCCTAGACCCATTAATGCGACCTCATCCATTTTGAATCCACGTTTATTATTGGAGAATAATAAAGTGCCTTTTGGACTTAAGATCTTCTTCACCCACTCCATCAATTTGACGTGATCTCGCTGCACATCAAACTCTGCTTTCATACGTTTTGAGTTTGAGAAGGTAGGTGGATCTAAAAAGATCAAGTCATATTGACCCTGTGCGTGTTCGAGCCACTTTAAGCAATCTGCTTGCTCAAATCTAAAACGAGGATTTTTGAGATTATTTAATGTAAAGTTTTCTTCCGCCCACTTTAGATAGGTTTTTGACATATCGACGGTTGTGACCGATTTTGCTCCACCAATCGCAGCATGCACTGATGCACTTCCCGTGTAGGAGAACAAGTTTAAGACACGTTGGCCTTTCGAGTTTTGCTGAATATATTGGCGAGCTAATCGATGGTCTAAAAATAAACCGGTGTCTAAATAATCAAACAAGTTCACTTTAAATTTAGCACCAAACTCTTCAACGACGTCTATTCTGTTTTGCTTGTCGTAACTGCTGTACTGCGCATCACCTTTTTGTTTTTTACGAACTTTCACCGCAATATTCTCAGCAGCAATATTAAGTTGCTCTGACGTTAAGGTGATCACATCTTGTAAACGTTTTTGGGCAACCGTATCGTCAATTTCTTTTGGTGCTGCATATTCAAAAATAACCGCAGCATCGTTGTAAATATCAATAGCGACATTGTATTCAGGAATATCAGCATCATATAAGCGGTAGGCGTTAATTCCTTCTTTTTTAATCCATGACTTAAGTGTGTTTTTATTTTTCTTTAAACGGTTTCCAAAAGCTGATGAACCTTCAAAATTCAAGCCTGTTTTTTCTTGACTCTGACTAATCTGCTTTTCGTTTACATCGTAGAGATAGAGTGCAACGTCAAGTGGACCGTTTTTAAACTTATAGGTTTTAGATTTAGCTAATTTAAGTAATTTGAAAAGGCTTTCATCTGTGCCTAATAGTGCAAGTTGCCAATTTTGGAAGTATTTTTTAAAGCCTAAACCCATATTTCTGTATAGATTTATAAGTTCAGCCATCGCACCTAAACGTTCACCATAAGGTAAATTGCTTAATACAACCCCAGAACGCTTGGCAACTTGAGACAATTTATTTGCATCTTTAACACTAAAATCAATGAGATTTTCAACGCCTGCTCTGCGAGCATTTTGCTGTGCAACATTGATCACTCGCTCGTCAAAATCTGATCCCATGATCCATAGGTTGTTTTCTGTTACTTCACTTTTTAAAGCCTGTTTGATTTCATCAAATTTTGCAGGTCTGAAGCTAGGTAAGTTTTGGAATGCAAACTTACGATTAATATTTGCAGGCACCTTGTTTGCCATTCCAACTGCTTCAATGAGTAAAGTACCCGAACCACAACATGGATCAAACAGAGGCTGGCTTATATCATTCAACCAACCACTGCGTTTTACCAATGCAGCAGCTAAATTTTCACGAATAGGCGCTTTACCCTGACGAGTTCTGTAACCTCTATCTGATAATCGTGGACCTGAATAATCAAGATAAAGCATACAGTGGCTTTTATTTAATTTAGCCACAATACGAATATTTGGTTCGGCTTTATCTACGTTCGGGCGTTGTTCAAACAAATCGTTGAAGTAATCAACGACAGCATCTTTAATCACTAAGCCTGAGAATTGAGTATTTTTTAAAGCTTGATTTGTACCATTAAATTCAATTGCAAATGTTTGTTTTGGGCCAAAGAATTCCTGCCAAGGCTGAAAACGTGCAAATTTATATAAATCTTCTTTGGTGTTTATTTCTGAATTTTCTTCTAAAAGCAGCATGACACGTGTTGCAAAACGTGTGACTAAACAAAATCTTTGTGCTTGACTGTTATCCGCCTCAAACTTTACCGAACCAACAGACTGTTTGATAACCTCTAAGCCTTGCTCTTTGATTTCATCTACTAATAAATTTTCAATACCAATTGAAGTAAGTGCGATAAATTGCAATGTTTTAACCCTATATACTTTAATGGTCGAAAGTATATCACAGGTTGTTTGTTGCTTGCCTTGTTGTGTTAAGCTGTTTTGGTAATTTTGTCAGCTAACATCAGAGGGTGAATACGATTATTCAAAACTCGTATTGCTTGAAATGTCTCTAAAGTAAGGTGCTCATCTAGTTTGAACTCAGCGTTTAAACTAATACACAATGAACTCTCAGCGTCACACTCTACAATGAAAAATTCACCGGTTTGTTCAGATGAAGTAAGTGCAATAATGGCTTCTGTTCTATCTGAATTTCCTGTGTATTCGCTAAAAAACCAACTTTTTGCAAGCATGGGTTTTAAATGAAACTTAGCAGCTGTCGCGTTCAAAGCTATTTGACAACACTGGGCATCGGTCCAGACCTTAAAGTTTTGCAAGTAGAAGTATACGTTTTGGTAGTATTCTGCATCGTCGATACAAAAATTTGGATTAGATAAGGAATCACCAGTGAGTTGATATAGCTTGTAGGGAGTGCAAAGTTGAAGCTCATCGCCCAAGTCAATAAGAAGTCGGTTGCGTTCACTGCAACGTAACCACTGCCATTCTTTAGAAGCTTGCACTGTGAAATCTCCTGCCTACTAGCCATATCTAGGTAGAGACAGGAGTATAGCGAAAAATAACGAATGTTAAAAATGTTTATAAGAACAAATTTAAAAGGATCGTTTAGTTATATAACTGATCATTATAAAGCGTCAACAATACGCTTAACTAATTGCGGACCTTCGTAGATAAAACCTGTATATACCTGAATTAAATCTGCACCTGCATTAAGCTTTTCTTTCGCAGAATCTGCAGAGTCGATCCCACCAACACCAATGATCGGAAGTTTTCCTTCAGTGATCCTTTTCAATTCGTTAACAACAAAGGTAGATTTTTCTCGAACTGGACGACCTGACAAACCACCCATTTCATCAGCGTACTTTAAACCTTTAACCGCTTCACGCTCAAGTGTTGTGTTTGTCGCAATCACACCATCAATTCGATTCTTCATAAGCGACTCGGCAATTTGTTGAACTTGAACAGCATCAACATCAGGTGCGATTTTAACAAGCATTGGTACCGATTTATCATGTTTTGCGATTAAATCTACTTGTTCATTCTTAAGACTTTGTAGTAAGTCATCCAGAGCATCACCATATTGTAGATCACGAAGGCCTGGTGTGTTCGGTGATGAAATATTCACAGTGATGTAAGAAGCATGTTCAAATACTTTTCGCATGCAGTGAATGTAATCATCTTTACCCTGTTCGTTTGGCGTGTCTTTGTTTTTACCAATGTTGATACCTAAAACACCTGTGTATTTTGAAGCTTTTACATTGTTAACAAGATTATCGACACCTTTGTTATTGAAACCCATACGATTAATAACAGCATGTGCTTCAGGTAGTCTGAAAATTCGAGGTTTATCATTACCTGCTTGAGGGCGCGGTGTCACCGTACCTACTTCAATAAAGCCAAAGCCCATTTGACCAAACGCATCAATACATTCAGCATTTTTGTCCAATCCAGCAGCAAGGCCGACTGGATTTTTAAAATCTATACCAAGAAAGTTTACAGGTTTATCTGCGACAGATTGCGACCAAGCCATGCTGAGCGGTGTATTGGCAAAACGACGAAGGTTACCCAATGCAAAATCATGGGCCCACTCGGCATCTCGACCGAACATATAGCGACGCGCTAGTTCATAAAACATGAAAACTCCTTAGTAATCGTTAAAAAATCTGGGCAAAAAAATACCCCAGCAAAGCTGAGGTATTTTAGCGGTTTATAAATTATTTGGAAGTGTCACAGTTGTGGCTAAGTAACATTAATTCACGCAGCGCAACTGAAATCTTCGCAAAGTCGTGACTCTGTGATGTCTTAAACTCTTGAAGCATATGCTGCCAACGTGTTAGCAACACAGATTGAGTATCCATCCAAGACTCTACAAGTTCATTCACATCTGCTGTGTCAGTCTCTAGGCTGTTAAGTACAACTTCAGACAATGAACGTTGTTGCCAGTCTAGCTCTTCACGATATGAAGCACGTGCTAGTGCTTGCCAGTGGTTTGTCACTGGCTGAGCTGTAATTTGGTCTAAGAACCAATGCAGACCCATTTTCGCGCCTAACTTGAAATAAGTATTAGATACCATATCAATTGCTTTAGACGAGTTATCTGCAACTTCAGCTAAGTCCATTACTGAGAACAAGCTAGATAGAGATACAATTCGTGTTGCAATATGAGAAGGAACGCCTTGTTCAATCAACTTATCTGCATTTTTAGCAATAGATTCAGCTTCGTCAGCAACTAAGTAATCACTAAGGTTTGCACTTACATCTTTAAATGTCGGTGCAAAGAATGCAATTGTTTGTTCAATGGTCATAGCCTTGTTGCGGTGACGCAAGAACCAACGCGTTGCGCGACGAACTGTACGACGAAGTTGATATAGCATTTCAGTTTGAACATCTGCCGAGATTTGGTTATCTAAATCAGCAATGTCATTCCAAGTGCCTGTCATTTCAAAAATTGCACTTGCAATTGAGTAACAAAGTGCAATCTCGCTGTCTGACGCACCTGTTTCTTCATGCATACGAACCATAAAGTTAAGACCCATGTCATTAACAATATTATTCGCAAGTTTAGTCGCGATAATTTCTTTGCGTAGTGGATGGTTATCCATTGCTGCATTGAATTTGTCGCGAAGCGGTACAGGGAAAGAATTCACCAATAACTGGCGGTAATAAGGGTTTTCAGAAACTTCGTCTGTTACTAAAGACTCTTTTAATACCATCTTAGAGTAAGAAACAAGAACAGATAGTTCAGGACGTGTTAAATCTTGACCAGCAGCAGCTCGTTCTGCTAACTCCTCATCTGTTGGTAAGAATTCGATAGCTCTATCTAACTTACCGTCTTTCTCTAATGCATGGATAAAGCGGATCTTCTCTTTGAGTGTCGCAGGACCCTTTGATTTAGTTATAGAAAGTGTGTGAGTTTGACGATAACAATCAGCCAATACCAGTTCAGATACTTCATCTGTCATTGCATAAAGCAATTCGTCACGTTGCTTCTTAGTTAAGTCACCTTCTGCCACTAAACCATTAAGCAAGATTTTGATATTTACTTCATTATCTGAACAAGCGACGCCGCCTACGTTATCGATGAAATCGGTATTGATCCGACCACCTTTAGCAGCAAATTCAATACGACCTAGTTGCGTTGCACCTAAGTTACCACCTTCACCGAATATTTTTGCACCTAGCTCAGAGCCATTAATACGTAATGCATCATTTGCGCGGTCACCAACATCAGCATCTGTTTCAGACTTAGCTTTAATATAAGTACCGATACCACCATTCCATAAAAGATCCGAAGGCATCATTAATAATGCTTTGATCAATTCGTTTGGTGTCATGCTGGCTTTTTTAGTGCCAAGCATCTTTTTAATTTCTGGTGTCAACGTAATTGACTTCGCAGCACGTGAGAATATACCACCACCTTCAGAAATTAATGACTTGTCGTAGTCTTCCCAGCTCGAGCGAGGTAGCGCGAATAATCTTTCTCGTTCTTGGTAAGAACTCGCCGCGACAGGGTTTGGATCAATAAAGATATGCATGTGGTTAAATGCAGCTTGTAAACGAATATGTTTGGATAAAAGCATACCGTTACCGAATACGTCACCCGCCATATCACCAATAGCAACCGCAGTGAAGTCGGTTGTTTGGCAATCGATACCTATCTCTCTGAAGTGACGTTTAACCGACTCCCATGCACCTTTCGCTGTGATACCCATTTTCTTATGGTCATAACCAATAGAACCACCTGAAGCAAACGCATCGCCCAACCAGAAGTTGTATTCTTCAGCAATACCATTTGCGATATCTGAGAATGTCGCTGTACCTTTATCAGCCGCAACAACTAAGTAAGGGTCGTCTTCATCGTGTCGAACAACATCAACAGGTGGCAGAATGTCACCATGAATGATGTTATCAGTGATGTCTAATAGACCACGGATAAATAGCTTGTAACACTCTTGACCTTCTTTAAAGAAGGCTTCTCTTTCAGTTGGAAGCTGCTTACAAACGAAGCCACCTTTTGAACCAACAGGGACGATAACAGTGTTCTTAACTTGTTGTGCTTTTACAAGACCCAGTACTTCAGTACGGAAATCTTCACGGCGGTCAGACCAACGTAAACCACCACGAGCAACTTTACCACCTCGTAAGTGAACACCTTCTACGCGAGGCGAGTATACGAAGATTTCAAACGCTGGCAGCGGTAATGGCATTTCAGGAATAGCACTTGGCTGTACTTTGAATGAAACATATGATTTGTTCGTACCATCAGCTTCTTTTTGGAAGAAGTTAGTACGAAGTGTTGCATTGATCATATCAACATATAAGCGAATGATACGATCATCATCCAGGTTTGCTACGTGTTCTAGATCTTCATGAATACTCGCAACTAGTTTGTTTAAGGTTTTCTGCGCTGCAGGTTTTGAAGGAGAGAACTTTTTAGTGAATAGCTCAACAATCTTGCTTGCGATCTGAGGGTAATGCTCGAAAGTATTCTCGATATATGACTGAGAGAAAGTCACACCGATTTGACGCATATACTTAGCGTATGCACGAAGAATTGACGCTTCGCGACCTTTTAAGCCACCCATAAGCACTAGACGGTTAAAACCATCATTTTCCAAACGGTTGTTCCAAACATTTGTTAGTGCTGCACGGAAACGCGCTGAAACTTGATTGAAATCAGAAATTCCTTTGCTATCAAGTAGCATAGAGAAATCCATGATCCAATTAACTTGACCATCACTGGTCTTCACTGCATATGGTGTTTCACCAATAACACGTAAACCGAAATTTTCAAGCATCGGCATCACGTCAGACAAGTGAATAGGCTCATCTTTATGGAATAAGCTTAAACGGACAATGTTAGAGTTTGCTTCTTCTTGAGGACGATAAAACAGCATTTCTAACTTGTTCTCTTCGTCTAGCGTTTCAAGCTTTTCAATATCAACAACAGCAGCTGAAGGTAAAACTTGGTCTTTATATGCTGACGGGAACGCATTGCTATATTTACGGTTTAGCTCATTGCCACGAGACTCACCATTACTCTCTAAAAGAGCTGCTTGAAGCTTATCTTCCCAAGTGCGGGCTGCTTCAACTAAATTATTTTCGATGTCTTTCACGTTATATTCAATATTGTTGTCAGCTACACGCACAATATAATGTGTACGCGCTAATGTAGATTCTGAGAAGAAAGTGGTAAATTCAACTTTATCTGTTGAATTAAATGAACGGGCAAGGAGCTGCTGTGTTTCACGACGAAGCGCTGTGTTGTAACGCTCTCGAGGCACATAAACCATACAAGAGAGGAAACGACCATATACATCTTTACGAATGAATAGACGGCACATGTTACGCTCTTGAACCTGTAAAACGCCTGTTGCAACCTCTAACAGCTCAGCTTCACGAGCTTGAACTAATTCATCACGAGGATAGGTTTCAAGGATGTTCAATACCGCTTTGTATGCATGTGTGCCTTTTGCAAAATCGCATGCTTCCATAATGCGATTAATTTTGCTCTCTAAGATTGGCACATCTGCAGCGCTGTTGTTGTAAAAGCTTGAAGAGAATAAACCAATGAAGCGATCTTCACCTACTACATTGCCTTTATCGTCAAAACGCTTAATACCAACATAGTCAACATAAGCTGGTCTGTGTACACGCGATAACGAATTTGTTTTTGTAAGAATTAATAAGTTATTACTACGTGCTTCTTTACGGGCTACTTCTGGTAATTCTGAGAGTAAACGACTGTTTTCATCAGACGTGTTTTTCATAAGACCCAAAGACGTACCTGAAACCGGTTTTAACTCATAGTCCCCTTGCACTGGGTTTAAGTCATACTGGCGATAGCCCATAAAAGTAAAGTTATCTTTTGCTAACCATTCTAAAAATTCAGCTGCTTCTTTTACTTCTGCTTCAGAACAACCAAAATTACGAGATGGTAGCTCGTTAGTCACAGAAACAAGTTTGTCTCTAATTGGCAACCAATCTGAAACAGCAAGTGAAACGTCTTTAAGCACTGACTGTAATTCACTTGTCAAAGTTTCAATTGCTAGAGTATCTGTTTGGCGATCAATTTCGATGAAGAAAACAGTTTTAGTAGAATTTGATTCTTGCTCAACCTTTAAGTTTGAAATCGCTGAGATTTGGCTGTTTTCGTCACGTTTGATTTTCAACGGACTGTGTAGAAGAAGATGAGAGACGATGTTCAGGCGATTCATTGCCATTCGCACTGAATCAACTAAGAACGGCATGTCGTTTGCGATGATTTCTACAATCGTATGAGACGACTGCCAACCATCTTTTGAAACCTCTGGGTTAAACACTCTAATTACGGCTTCATCAGACGTATTTCTTTCAAGTGAATTCCAAAGACTCAGTGCTGCACCGTATAGGTCACTGTCGTTACGTTTTGCCAGATCCTCTTTAGACATGTTGCTGTACAAGGCTTTGGCAAAAGTTTCGACGAGTGACACATTGTCTGCATGAACTTTCTTTTGGATCAACTTACATACATTATCTAAGACAACAGATGCTGAACCTTCATTTTGTGTCATATGTGTTCCTTAATCTATACCACCTTGAACGGTAGATTATTTGTACAGCCATTTATTAGCGTGGAGTCAGGTAAATTCTAACCTTTCTGACGCTAATAAACAGCTTTTTCGACGAAAACATTTCAAGCTTTTCAGCCATTTGCTCATCTATTCACAAATAATAGATATAAATAGGCAATCCTTGCCATTTTACAGCACATTTATTCACAATTTTTTTTCTGGTCAGGCCAGAGCAGTGTCCCAATAGCAGGCAATAGCAGAACTGCACCAAGCATATTAACTAAAAACATGAATGTGAGCAGAATGCCCATATCAACTTGGAATTTAAGTGCAGAGAATATCCAGGTACTCACACCTATTGCTAGCGTAATACCAGTGAATAATACTGCACTACCGCGCTCAGCTAGTGCATTACGATATGCAATTGATAAAGGCACATTTTGTTTAAGCTGTGTCATCATCGATGAAAGGATATAAATACCATAATCAACACCAATACCTACGCCCAGGGCAATAACTGGTAATGTCGATACAGTTAAACCGATTTCAAGCTTCACCATTAGCGCTTGTGCTAAGGTTGATACAATGTAGAGAGGTAAGACAACAGCAATCGTCGCTTTAACACTTCTAAAGCTTAATAAGCATAGAATAATGACCGCACCATACACATAGATCATCATTGGGATTTGAGCTTCTGCAACTGACTCATTGGTAGCAGCCATCACCCCTATTGGACCCGAGGCTAACTTGAATTGAAGCTTGTCAGTATTTTCTATCTCTGCAAACTCTTTAATTTTAGCAACTACATGATCAATGGTTTCAGCTTTGTGATCTTGCATAAAGATCACAATTGGCATAACTGAGCAATCACCATTTAGTAAACCAGAGCTCGTTTCTACTCGAGAAGTAGCCTGAACTAAAGAGGCACTATTGCGTGGAAGCGTTTGCCACTTTAAATTACCTTCGTTATATCCAGCATTCACTGATTGCGCAACAGAGCTTAAGGATACTGCCGATTGAACACCTTCCAAGTTCTCTATGCGCCATTGGAAACGACTGACTCGTTCCATGGTATCAAACTCAGTACAGGCCGCAGGATATGCTTCTACAAGTACCTTTAAGATATCTGATGAAATCGTATATCTATCATTGATCAAAAAGGTATCTTGGTTATATCTAGCACTTTCATGTAAAGCTGGTGCACCTGCGTGTAAATCACCAATCTTCATGTTGTTTGATTGCCAATAACCAAAAGCAAACAAAATAAGAGAAACAAAAATAATCACTTTTGCTTTATTAGGATCTGTCGCAGCAACTAAACTTTCACGCATCGCCATAAATAATTTATGCGAAGCGGTATCACCATCATTTTCTCGATGCATCTTTGAAGAGTTAAAATAAGAAGCTAATACAGGTAACAATAATAAGTTAGTAAAGATTATAACGGCAACACCTAAACTCGCCGTTATAGCAAGCTCACGAATAATTCCGATATCAATTGCTAGTAGAGTTAAGAAACCGACCGTATCTGATAGTAGTGCAATACCACCAGGAATAAGTAGTGCTTTAAAGCTGGCTTGCGCTGCAACTTTACTCGTGACCCCTTCAGAAACTTTCTTACCAATGGCATTTATCATCTGCACACCATGACTCACACCAATTGCAAAAACTAAGAATGGCACAAGAATTGACATAGGATCTAAGCCAAATCCAAGTGAAGACAATAAACCCATTTGCCAGATAACAGCGATTAATGAACATAAAATAGGCAAAAGTGTTAATTTGAAACTCTTACAAAATAACCACACCATGATAAAGGTGAAGACAATTGCAATAACAAAAAATAGCAGGACACCTTTCGCACCATCTGCAATGTCACCAGCCATTTTAGCGAAGCCTATAATATGAATACTCACATTATCACTCTCTAGCGGCTTGCGAATTTCATCTTCTAACTTTTTAGCGAACGCCAACGTGTCTAACTTCTCCTGCGTTTGCGGATCAGTCTCTAATAGTTGCGCTGTTACCATAGCACAGCTGTAGTCACTCGCTATCATGCGCCCTACTACATTAGCCTTTTCAATATTTTGCTTTACGACTGCTAAACCTTGTTCTGTTGGTGCAAAATTAGCAGGAATAATAGGTCCCCCGGCAAAGCCATCTTCTACAACTTCTACAAAGCGCGCACTTGGTGAAAAAATAGAATTAACTAGTGGTCTATTAACACCAGGGATAAAATAAAGTTGGTCATGAACTGATTTTAGTGTTGAAAAAAATGTTTCATTAAAAATGTCGCCATTGGCATCACATACAGAAATTAAGATACTGTTGGCACCACCAAATTGCTTTTCATGTTTAAGATACACTTTCATGTAATCATGTTGCAGAGGAATATTCTTTGTAAACGCTGCGTCTAACTGAATTTGTGTCGCTTTATAACCAAGAAAAACAGTGGCGAATAAAAAAGCCAACACCATAAATAGTCTGTGGCGAAATACAACATATTCGAGTTTGTTTAATAAAGCTTGCATTACTTGATATCTCCCCAAGTAATTAGCCCTTTTTCTGTTGCCATAATTACTTTATTGTTAAATATGGTCGCTGACAAAATTGCATGACCTGAAGGCAGTTGCTCACTAATTACCTGATTACCATCGAAAGAGTGGATTAACCCAGAATTTGCAAAAAGTAGAGATGAATCTTGAGACGGTAAAATCGTATTAATTGTAGCCGTTTGCGGTATTTCAATTTCAGCAAAATCAATGCTATTTGGGGACTTAATAAAAACATTCCCTCTCAATCCTGCAACCATAATCTGTCCATCGGCTGTTTCGTTTACACTAAAGAATGAACCTGGATAAAACTCTTCGAATTTTTTCCAGGACATGCCATTGTCTTCACTTTTAGCAACTAAGCCCATTTCACCAACGAGATAAAAAACATTATCTTTTATCAGTAAGCGATTAAAATGCGGGAGAATAAATTTAATTTCATCTTGATAGGCTTCAGGATCATCTTGCTTTAGCTCTTTAAGATATTCTTTGTCATCAGGGTGCACAAAATCACTAATGAATTGAGATTGCCAAGTTTGACCGCCGTTAGATGTTTTATAAAACATGCCGTAAGCACCAATAGCAAACCCAGTATTATCGTCGATAAATTCAATATCTAAACATGGTTTACCTTGTTCAGGTAAATGCTGCTGCAATTGCCAAGTTTTACCATTATCTGAGCTATGTACTATGGTTGCATCATGGCCACAAGCCCATGCTGATTTATCAGACTTTATTGTGACAGCTGTTAGAAGAGATTGAACTGGCACTTCAGCTTGTTGCCAAGTATGTCCATCTGCTGAAGTCACAATAGTGCCAAATTTACCTACGGCAACTACTCGGTTATCTGTGCTATCAATGTCTGCAAATAATGTTGTATGTGGTTTTGCAACTTGAAGTGAAACTGGCGGTGCTGATAATACTTCAAAAGAAGAGAAAGCTGCCATTAAGCAAAACGCGTACTGATTAAATTTCATGCTGAATACTCGAACATCTGTTGTCGAAGACAAAGGAAATTGTCTTGAATGTTGAATAAAGTGGCTGGGTGACAGCCACTTTTTTATTAAAGAATATTAACGCTTACCTTCGCGACGAAGTGCACTTTGCGTAAACTCATTGTCTTTGAATGACTGTGTGAAATCATACATTGACTCTTCGTTATCAAGACCAATAGCTAAGTAACGACGTGAATTTAAGTCATGATATACGTCTAAAGTACTCCAATGAGTAGGCACATCGTAGTAATTCAGACCATGTGCCATTGCAACGCGGTACATTTGATCACGGTTATCATAAATATCTGTTACATGGATCTGCCAGCTATCTTCGTCAATATAGAATACGCGCTTCTTATAAATATGACGTGTGCCGTCTTTGAGGTTTGCCTCAACTACCCATACTCTGTGCTTCTCATAGCGCACATGCTCAGGGTTGATATGACCTGCAAGTAAGATGTCATCATATTTTAACTTATCGCTGTGAAGCTTGTAGCTATTGTATGGGATATACATTTCCTGCTTACCCTTCAAAGTCCACTCATATCGGTTTGGTGAACCATTGAACATATCGAAGTCATCTGTTGTACGAAGACTATCTGACGCTGTTCCAGGTGCATCATACGCAACATTTGGAGCACGACGAACACGGCGTTGACCTGTGTTATATGTCCAAGCTTGTCGAGGTGTTAAAATTTGATCCATTGTCTCATGAACAAGAAGCGCGGTGCCAGCAAGTCTTGCTGGTTCAGTTACTTTTTGCTTGAACTTAAATAGTACATTCGACTCTTGCAGTGCTTCAGGCGTTGCCGCAGGATCAGAATATTTTACAAGCAGCTTTTCATCAAAACCGATAATATTATAAGAACCAGACGCAGTTGGCATTGCTTGCCCACCAAAACGTGCTATTGATAGACCACGGTAACGTAGTAAATGATTCCAAATTGCTTCTAAACCATTTGCAGGTACTGGGAATGGAATACCAATAGCGGTATTTTTAATACCATTACCACCCTCAATTAGCTCTGCAGTTTGTGCATATTTCTTGGTAGCATCATAAACAAACTGCGGGTATGCAGCACTTCGACGAGTGGGGTATACGTTCATTTTAAACGTATCAGGATACGTTTCAAATAGTGCAATTTGGCCCGGACTCAATAAGTTTTTGTGCTTTTCAAGATTACTCTTATCGATAGTTAGTATAACTTTATCGTCCGCATAAGGGTCGATGTGGTGCATACCAGGCTGAAAACCTGCAGGTGGTTTAGTAATACCACCTGTCCATGCTGGAATTGAACCGTCTGCATTGCCTGATTTTTCAGCGCCAATTGGCGTTAAGTCAGCACCTAAGCGTGCAGTTTGCTCAGCTGTCATTTTAGCCGATGCGATTGGTGCAGCCATCATTGTTATTATCGTTGCTGCAATCATGCTTGGTTTTTTAAACATATAACAAGCCCTTAAATTGAATACTTAATATTGAAAGAGACAAAGTCGCGGTCTGCAAAGGTATTAGTTGCACCACCACCCCAGAATGTGTTGTAGCTAAAGTCAAATGACCAAGCATTCTGATAAGTGAAGTTCATCGTCATACCTAAAGACTTTCTGTCTTCGACAAATAGATACATAGGATCTGGTGTCGTACCGTTTACATCATGTGAGAAAACAATTCGAGGGGAAAAGTTCACACCTGCAAAAAGGTTATTGTAATCACCCTTTGCGATTAAACGATAACCCCAAGAAGACGCTGTTGGGAATGGATTAGTTTCTGGGCCATTCGAAAGTGCCACATGAAGTAAATCATAATCAGCACCTTTGTCTTTGAATGGTTGATACCCTTCAATTGTGCCACTACGGCCAGTACCGGCTACATTCAAGCGAAGCTCGTCGTAGCTTGGCATATCTTTAATCGTTACTGCGCCAACTTCGCCAACTACAGCCCAGCTATCAGCACCTAGATGCGGACCGAATAAGTGCGTTGCAGTAAACTGAACTTGCATAGAGTCTCGAAGAATATAACCTTGTGCAACATCACCTGGTTTAACGTAACTCACCTCATCTTTTGTACTTAATTGAGATAGGCTGCTGAAATCTTCGCGAAGGCCTGAGTAAGCTAACTGCTCAGCCATACCTGCATAAAGCAACTCTACGTCGTCAATTTGAAGCGGTTCATCTTGGCGATACGAGAACTCACCTGAGAAAGCAGTTTCACCAATGGCTGTATTAAAACTTAAACCATAAAGCTTAATATCTTCAGGGTAAGTGATTGTCGCTTGAGTGAAAGCATTTAGGTTTGTGATGTTATTTTCATCTATTGTGTTAGCATTGATGTAAGCGAGGTCTTGTGCAAGTGCATCAGCTTGGAAGTTTGAAGCTTTACCTGAAATTAGCGGTCGACGGCTGTGGTAGTTAATATAATAAAGAGCAAATTCGGTGTCATTTAACTCAGGAGCAAACATGCCAAGACGAATACCATACTGACCTGCGTCTTTAGGTTCACTCTTACCGTTTAAGCCTTTGCCCTTAAGCGCAACTTTAGTTGGATAAGCCATGTACATAGATGCAGCAGTTTGACCAACTAATTCAGTTGTCGGCTCTACGCCTTGAGCAATTAAGGCCGCTGTAGCATCTGCATAAAGATTATTTAGCGACTCAGTTAAATGGTGTAAATCAATGTCAGGGTTAGACGTAAAGCCTAGCTGTACGTTTTGCATGTAACCATTTTCAGATGCAAAATCATTAGTAGAGAAATAACTACCAGATGCAGGTAAACGCGTTTCGTGCCACTGATACTGATAGAAGCCTTCTAGTGTTACATTTTCAGTAATACCTAATGAAGCCCAGAACATGCCTACAGGAATAAATGCTTCTTTCAGTTCGGAACCCGGAGCTCTTAAGCGGTCAATATCTACAGGGTTTACATTGATACCGTGAGAGATAAGAGTACTTTCACCCCAGTTTACAACTTGTTGGCCAAGACGAACAGAAAGTGGGTTTTGACCGTCATTCAAATCGAAGTCGGCCCAAATAAAAGCATCTAGCAAACGAACATCAGAACATACTTGTTCTTTAGTTTGTTTATCAGCGCAAGGGTCTACTTGTTTACCTGACACGGGGTTGGTGTAAGCAAAATCACCATCTTCCATCGCAAAATCTTTAAAATACATAAAGCGAGAGAAAATACCCCAATTGTCTTTTGAGATACTTAAGTCGTGAGTACCTTTGATAAGTTGAGAAAAAGTATCACCAGAATCAAAGTTAAGGTTACCAGCGTCACCATTATTTGAATAAGCGCCTGGCTGAGCCCAAACTTGCGCAGAACCATACTTTGTATTGCCTAGGCCGGCATTATAACCAGACCAATCAAATCTTGGATGATTACTTTTACCGATATATTGAAAGTCGCGATCTTCTACACGAATACTTTGTCCGTAAGAAAACGTTGAATCGAATGTGATGTCAAAATCACCGACTTGGAAACTTGCAGCTGAAACATTTGTACTTGTTACAGCAACTGTGGCCGCTAGGCCGAGCATTATTTTGTTTGGAACAAAGAGCGCTCTTTTAATCATTATGCGTTCCCCCTATGCGGGTTATTTTAATCAAGTTGTTGTTTTTATATTGAAGTAACATTAGAAGTGAACGTACAAAAACTCAAATCCACTAAACCAAAAGTTACTATTTTTTTGTTCTGGACACGACTTTACTCATGGTAAGACGTCTTACCAGATAATTTATAACACGTAATTCTGCTTTATAACAAATCCTATTCTAAAAATTGTGACGATTTAATGCTCTGAACAATAAACTAATAATATTTTATTCTAAATTGTTGAGTGTTATTCACCCAAAATTTGAAGTTCTTAATAAACAGGCAGTTTTTGTTTTTAAGACACTTTATCAAGAGAAATAAAACTATTTTCGTCTGTAAGACAAAGTCTGAAACGCCCTCTTATGCCAAGAGAGCTGACAAAACGCCTAATATATGTAGCGGGAAAACGAATGCTTTTACCACCATCTTCAATTACTTGTACATACTCGTAATCGCCACGATAGTAAGCCATGCATTCGTCATAACTTAAAGATAAATAAAAATAGTACTCTATCATTTATGCGTTTAACGCCTTATCCACTTTTTCAAACAGGTCATCGCTCAAATTATCTATACTTGCAATACGCTGTAACTGAGCCTTTATTAATTGCTGACGTGTGCGATCGTAACGTTTCCAAGACATAAACGGCGTCAACATTCTCGAAGCATTTTGTGGATTAATTGCATTAAGTTCAATTACCAAATCTGCAAGTAACTCATAACCCTTACCATCAATTCGATGGAATTGAGCAGGATTATTACGCGCAAATTGTCCAACTAGAGCACGAACTCGGTTTGGATTTGATTTGTCAAAACAAGGGTGTTCATACAAAGATTTTATTAAATCAATCGCACTATCGTTATCAGTTGTCGCCTGCACTGCAAACCATTTGTCCATAACCAACGGATCATGTCGCCATTGAGCATCGAATTGTGATATTAACTTTTCAGAAAGTGCATGATCAGCATTTTTTACTGCCTTAAGCGCAGCAAGTTTCAGCGTCATATTTTCTTGCTGACTGTTCAGAAGCAACCAATCAGTTACCTCATCGTTTTCAATAAGGGCTAAATAATACAGTGCTGTTGATTTTAAACTTCTTGCTGCAACTGCGCCGGCACTAATTTCACCTGACTCAAAACAACTTTCATAAGCAGCAGTCAGTTCTGATTGCAACTGTGTCGCAATTTGAAGTTCGAATTGTTT
>Ga0114932_10002620_pt1 | contig 18728 bp, 10 predicted proteins | sample 2SBtaG_2_FD_87286 | JGI IMG/M metagenome (GOLD analysis project Ga0114932, IMG submission 87286) | Deep subsurface microbial communities from Kolumbo volcano to uncover new lineages of life (NeLLi) - 2SBTROV12_ACTIVE470 metaG | ecosystem: Environmental > Aquatic > Marine > Volcanic ... | reverse complement strand
CTAATTATGACTCTGCTGTCATCAATACCATTTGGTTTGATTTCGACGATAAGAAGGTAGAAAAATGTCACATACATGTAAAAAGATTTATAAGGCAGTTCTGCAAACCTCTGGGAATTATTCCGAGGATATATCTTACAGGGGGGAAGGGCTTTCAAATGAACATAGACTTCTACTCCCCTGTGGACTTGCCCCTGCATATAAAGAAGGAAGCTATAAGAGATTACTTATTACATCTAAAGGAAAAGTACAAACTTGCCACGATGGATGAGGTATGTATTAATAACAGTGTCTCATGTCTAAGACGTATAGCTAACACACAATATATAGACAAGACTACACATAAACCCACAGGAGTGTGGTGTGTACAATTAACAGTAGATGAAGTACTTAAACTCTCAGTTGAAGAGATTTATGGTCTCGCTATGGAACCAAGAAAGGAAAAGTTTGAATCTACTAGAAGTAAAAAGGCCCAACGTAAGTTTGTAGAGTTTGTAGCAGATAAATATAAAGTAAAACATACAGTATCTAACAGCATAGATTATATCTTAACAGAGATAGAACAAATGTGTGGTAGCTCTACTATGGTAAGCTCTATTAAAGCAAAGCGCTATACAGATATAGACTATATTAAGCCTATGAGAGAGTGTATAATAAAGCTAATAGAGCTTAATATAGAACGTAATCATAGCTCTCATGAACAAAATACTATAATCGCTTGCGAAATGATAGCAGCCGGTTACAGTGATAAAGACGTTTCTTTTGTATTTCAAAGCATATATGACGAACCCGCTGGAGATTGGGGTTGGTACACCGATGATGGTGGTGCTGGCAACCAAATAGCACTGATTCGACAGAAAGCTTTAAATAGATATTCAGCAGAAAAATTAATACGAGCAAAGATTTGTAGTAAAGAATGCTCGTGTGGAGTGTAAAATGGCAAATATGAAAAGAATAGAAAAAAGACTTGAACAAGTCGAGGACTGGATGAAACAGTTTGAAAAGGATACCGGACCTAAAATGGTCATGGAAAACATGAATTGGTTACTTGAGCAATTAAGAATGGCTGGAGACCAATTTAAAAGACAGGAAGGAACAATGATACAATTGCAGAACCAATTGGAACAGAACTCTATGTTTGTACAATCATTCCTAGAGGAAGAAGATATGGTATTGCAGTTTCAATCCTTCTTAGTAAAGAAACAGGAGGAAGCAAATGCCGTTCAAAAGTCAAAAGCAAAGAGCATGGATGCACAAGAACAAGCCGAAGATGGCGAAGAAGTGGGAGAAGGAGACCCCGAAGGGAAGTAAACTTCCTAAAAAAGTCAAACGTAAGACTACAAAGAAAAAAACAAAAAGGAGAAAAAAATAATTATGTGTTGTAAAGATGGATGTAATTGCGACTGTACTTGTGAAAACTAAGTATGGCCAAAAAATCACACAAAAAAGAAGAAGTAGTTGTTGAAACTATAGAAGAAAGTGTCGTCGAACCAGAACCAGAACCACGTGAGTTACCAGAAAAAACAGGAGAAGAAACTTCAGAAACTGTTATGCAAGGTGGACAAATGATGCGTATTGTTAAGGTTGGTGACAAAGTTAAATACGTCCCACTATAATGGGAATATTAACCACAGTAAGTAAGTGTAAAGAGTGTAAAGAGCCGAAGGAAGAATGTAAATGCGCGAAAAGAGTTTTGACAGATTACAAGTAGTTATTTTATCAGTGATGGATAATGCTGGTGTAGCCTATCGTATGAAAGAAGCCGTGGAACAACATGGTAAATATGATGTAACAAGTATACAAGCAGTCCCCCATCCCCAAGAGTTCCCTCATGATTTGATACTGAAAGATTCTTCAGCTTTACAATTATATAAGATTCAATCTTTAATATATGAAGCTGATGTTATACACTATAAGGGTGACGAATCAAACTGGTATACTTCTAGAAATTGGTTTAATTTATATATACCCCCAGATAAACCTATAGTTCATTCAGCAGAAGGAACTGGTTTTAGAACTAAACAATACCCAAGAGAATGGTATAATACTCCTCATAAATATGTTATCTGTCATGATTTATTAGACCATGCAGAAGACGAATGGGAGTATGCCCCCCAACCATTTGATTGTGATGATTCACCCTACCTGTGGGAAATGAAAGAAAGACCTATAGTAGCCCACTCTCCTACTAATAGAGACAATAAAGGAACAGACGAAATATTATCTATATTAAAAGAACTTGATGTAGATATAAGATTAATTGAGAATGTAACTGCATCTAAATCTATAAAAATGAAAAGAGATGCTACACTATTTATTGATTCTATTAAGCTGGGAGGTTATGGTGTCTCAGCTCAAGAAGCATTACAATTTGGAATACCAACTATTAGTAATGATGGTTATAGTGCGAGTGGAGTGATGAGTACAAGTGAAAACTTAAAAACTAAATTAGAGTTATTATTTAATAACCCAGAGTTACTTAAACAAAAATCACTTGAATCATTTGAAAGAGTTAAAGAACATCATGGATACAAAGCGACAGGAAAGATATGGACAGAAATATACGACAAGGCATTAAGTTCCTCTTTGTAGCTATGCATATTTTACCACCAGTTGGTGGTGCAGAGCGAAGTATGTTGACATTGATGTATGAACTGAGAAGATTAGGACATACTGTTAATCATATAGACATAAATAATTATGACAAAGAGTTAGAGAAGACAGCCAGATATCATGATGTTATAATTACCCAATTACAATGGACACCATCTGCGGTAGCTCTAGCAGAAAAATATAATAAACCCTGTATGGTTTTGTATAGGTCATTAGAACCTGTATGTAGGGTAGTTCACGACAAGAACCTATCATACCTACAAGCTACGTGTGGTCAGAAGTGTAAAACCTGTCCACATAAGATAACAGGTTATGAAAAGGATGGGCTTGCTTTACATAAGGCTGATATGATAATTGGTAACTCTAAATGGACAGCAGGTTGGTTAGCAGAAGAGCATGGACATAGTCCTGATAAACTGGGGTGGATGTATCCAGCTATTGATATGAGTTTTTTAGCAGAAGAAAATAAAAAGAAAGAATTTATATCTATGAGTATGTGGACATACCCTGCTGGTACAGATGTGTTTGCAGACATAGCACGACTAATGCCAACTGAGAACTTTAGAATATATGGTTATACACATAACCTACCTTCATATCCTCAGTACACATTACCCAAAAACGTAGAATTTATTGAGAATGCTCCACAAGAAGAAATGTTTGGTGCAACTAAGTTATGGTTGTTTCCATACAGAACTGTACCTAATTTTGGTAGAGTAGTAATAGAAGCACAAGAGGCTGGTATACCAGTTGTAGGTATTAAAGCTGGTGCTATTGTAGAAGATAACATGATAATAGATAATGTAACAGGATACCATGTTGATGGTCATGACCCTAAGAAGTGGGTAAAGTATGTCAAGAAGGCATTATCTAATCTTCCGCAGTTAAAAGAAAATATAAGTAAAGAAGATTTTTCTAAATTCAAAAAACAGGAAAATACCGAAAGATTTATAAAGTATACAACACAAGTTTTAAATAAGAAAAGGAATTAAAGATATACCCCACAAAGGAGTGGTTTAATGTTTAAGAATGAAGTAGCAGAATTTATATATAAAAGAACGTATTCACGTTGGTTAGATGAAGAAGGCCGGAGAGAAGACTGGCCAGAGACTATAGAAAGGTTTATTGGTTTTATAATTTCAAAAAACCCAAGTATACCTGAGAAGACTATAAATAAAATTAGAAAGTATATGTCAAAATTTGCCGTGATGCCCTCGATGCGTTTCTTATGGGCTGCCGGACCTGCTGCTGAATTTGATAACACTTGCATATACAACTGTGCCTTTGGTAAAATTAATAGTGTTGACGCTTTTGCAGAGTGTCTATACATACTTATGTGTGGAACAGGCTTTGGTTTCTCAGTAGAAGAAAGGGAAGTAATGAAGTTACCTAAAGTACCTGCAATAAAAAGTGGTCAGGCGTTAGCCAAAGTAGTTATAGAAGACTCTAAGGCTGGCTGGGCTGACTCTGTTAAGACATTAATGAATAGCCTTTATGATGGACAAAATATTTATTTCGATTACTCAGAGATTAGACTTGAGGGAGCTCGACTAAACACTATGGGTGGTAGAGCATCAGGTCCACAACCTCTAGTAAAGTTACATGATTTCATTCGTGAGACCATGCATAACGCCCAAGGTCGAAAGCTCACGACCCTTGAAGCTCACGATATATGTAATCAAATTGCAGAAATAGTAGTCGTGGGTGGAGTTAGACGCAGCTCACAAATCTCTTTGAGTGACCTTGATGACAAAGACATGCGTCACGCTAAGGAATGGCCTTTCCCTATTAAACGTGCTATGGCAAACAATAGTGCGATATTTAGGGAGAAGCCTTCCGCAGCACAATTTTTGAAAGAATGGGCCTCTCTTGCTCTGTCAGGGACAGGTGAAAGAGGTATATTCAATCTGGAAGCAGCGCAGAATAGAGCTCCTTCCAGACGTTACGCTCCTCTTATTCAGGGAACTAATCCCTGTGGAGAAATAATGTTACGGGACATGGAATTCTGTAACCTTTCGGAAGTAGTAGTGAGAGAAGATGACGACCTTGATTCACTTTTAGACAAGGTTGAGACAGCAACATGGCTTGGTGTAATACAAGCAACCTTTACAGACTTTCCATATTTGAGAAAAGAGTGGAAAAAGAACTGTGACGTAGAACGGCTTCTAGGCGTTAGTTTAACCGGTCAGATGGATAACCCCTCGGTTCTTACATCGGAATGCTTAAAGGCGCTTAAAAGCCGTGTTTTACGTATATCTCGTAAAGCAGCAAAGATACTCGATATAAATGTACCTGTTGCTACCACTTGTGTTAAGCCCTCTGGAACTGTTTCACAACTTGTTGATTCTGCATCAGGTGTACATCCAAGATACTCTCAATATTATATACGTCGTTATAGAATTTCATCTCGTGACCCATTGTTTGCTATGATGAGAGATGCAGGTATCCCCTGTCATCCAGAAGTAGGTCAGGATAAAAAAGATGCATCTACATGGGTATTAGAGTTTCCAGTTAAATCACCTGAGGGTTGTATAACGAGAAAAGATGTCTCAGCTCTTGACCAACTGAGCCACTATAAAAACTTACAACATAATTGGTGTGAACACAACGCCAGTATGACTGTGTACGTGAGAGAAGATGAATGGTTTGAAGTAGGTAATTGGGTATATAAACACTGGGATATAATAAATGGTGTATCATTCTTACCTTATGATGGTGGTAAATATAAATTGGCTCCTTATGAAGAGATAGACAGAAGAACCTATAGAAGACTACAACGTAAGATGCCTAAGATAGATTATTCAATTCTAAGTAAATATGAAGTCACTGATAACACACAAGGTAAAGCAGAGTATGCATGTGTGGGTGATAAGTGTGAAATCTAGTTAATAAGCTCGTTATTTCTATCTATATCGTCAGCGCGGTCAATAGATGTATCTGAAGAGGTATCTGAATCCAACATAACATCTCTTTCAAAATGTGGTAACCATTGATGTATATCACCAGTACAGTTTGTAACTTGACCATGTACTACTAATTCTTCATTTGTAACATTTAAATCTGAAATATTTCCTACTATTTCCCAATGACCCTGAGATTGAAAAATTACCTTTTGTCCTGAAGCATCTCCATCGATAACACAACCGGGACCACCATTCAAAGTAGTTTGGGCAGCACTAGTTAGTCCATCGGTACTAGATAAAATCAACGTAGAACTTGCTAAATCTAAAGTTGAAGAACCATTCAAATCAACTTCTTTTGATGTTATTGTATTACCATTAGCATTAAAGGTTGTACCACTGTCTACTTGTAACTCTGTTGTAAGTGTAAGGTCTCCTGTTGCTCTTGTCGTTCCGCCTGACCCTTCGCATCTAAGAAGCTTAGTAGTTACAGCAGGAATGTCAATAGTTCCTGATGTATGCACACATCTAATAGCATTTAATCCTGTAAGGTCTGCTGAACCTCCAAATGCAAATGCTCCACCATTACTTACAAAATCATTAGTCATATACAAAGGCACAGAAGTAGAAGATAATGTTCCATTTATTGTAACGTTGTGGGTTGGCATAAAGGGTGAACCTGAATCAGAACCTACACATTCTATGTCTGTAGTAGAACCTGCATTTACAGTAAAAGCGTAAATAACTTCTCCTGCTGCTGTAAATATTTTTTGTGAACCAGACTTAGCCATTGTGAGCGTAGAAGTGCCTGCGGTAAATGTTCCTGCTCCTACCCAAGTTGCACCTGTGATGTCTCCATCAAAGTTTGTATTACCTTGTATGTTATCAACTTCAGCTCCAGACCCTTCATTAAAATCATAAGCGCACATAAGGTCTGTGCTATCAGCTAAATTTGCAGAATCGTTAAACATATCTGCTCGAATTTCAGATTGAGTTCTTGCACCTCCAGAAGCTCCTTTAAATACTCGAACCATCGCTATTTCTCCTTCCCAATAAGCATCGGCAGACGCACTCAAATCTCTTGCACCAATAGATGCTTTTCCTGCGTGTGTTAGATTTTGTGCAGATTGTGTGCTTTTATCTTTTAATTTACCATCAATGTAAAGCAAGTAATCATTTCCATCTCTAACTGCTGCAACGTGATGCCATTTGCCATCTTCATAGCTTACATCAGCAGCATTGCATACAGCAATATTATTAACAAAGAATTTAATATTGTTAGAAGATTGCATATATAATAAAAATCCATTATCACTTGCATCTCCATTAGCTATTATTGTTCTATTGCCTGAGCCACTGTCTGACTTAAACCACGCTTCAAGTGTAAAGTTATTAGTTCCAAATTGCCAAGCTACATTATTATCTAAATCAACATAATCATCAGTTCCATCAAATGTTAAAGCACTCTTACCAATAAGACCACCACTGGTAGTAAAATCTCCTTCACAAGTAAGTGTTCTGTCATTACCTCTTAACTCTCCACCTGTTGCTACCTGCATAAGAGTAGTTGTTTTTACACTTTGTTGACAATCTAACTGACCACCAACAAATACTTTTGCGGGATATTCTCCTGAAGCACCTCCCCAAGCATAGCCATTAACATCACTTTCAGCTCCTTGAGCAAAAAAAGTCCCTCCAAAATATAAAGAGGTTATTAATTTTTCAGACGTACTTGGTGGGTTATGAATAATAGTTGTACCTGTGTTAGATGTAGGAACTCTTCCATTAAAATCTATTGTATTAGTAAATACAGCCATAGCGTCATTCATTGCTAAAGCACCTGTTGTTAAATCAAAAGCACCGCCAAAGACAGCCCTCTGTCCATTCAAATCTAAAGTATCTCCAGTATCTATTGTTACGGCTGCAAAGGAAACGTCACCCATTAAAGTATGTGTAACTGCATTAGTGTAAGATGCTTCTGTTGAACGGAAAGGTGAAAGTATATTTATATTCGCCCATTTCCAATGTTCACCTGATACTATACCAAAAGATTCATCAAATCGATTGTTAACGTTAGTTTGAACAGGATTTAATCCTGTGGTGTCTGTAGCTTGAATAGTGCAAGTTCCATTGATATTTGTCATTAACCAATAACCTGTTGTGTTTATTGTTCCTGATGCTGAGCTTGTTCCATAATTAAGTGTAATTGTTCCATTTGGTCTGTTATGACCTGTTCCTGCGTGCGTGCCTTGAATTGTAAATGTTCTTGTGTTATTACCACCAAAATTTACAGTATTATTGTTTGTAAAGTTGTAAAAGACAGGGTCTACATCATTTGTTATATTTATAGATATATTAGCTCCTGTCGCAACTGTACCGCTGTTGTGTGTAAAAGTACCTGCATTTTCTAAATTACCACTAAGAGTAGAAGTTCCCCGTGTGGCGATAAATTCTCCACTACTAGCTATTGTGATACCACCTGTAAAGGTATCATTAGCTGTTATATCATCACTTGTTGCGTTACCTAATTTTCCCCCACTTTCTATACTTGTAACACCAACTACTTCCATTGATTCGGTTGTTGAATCACGTTTCCAATGGCCTTCTTTAACAGTTAAAGCGCCGGCTGCCTTCATAATTACTGAAGCAAGTCCGTCTGCTCTCCATACACCTGTGTGTGCTGAAGAAGCACATTCAATAGTTAAATTATAAAACTCACCTTCCATATGCTTACCATTTTCTTTGTAAACAACTGTAGAAGTATTGTAGTGCCAAGTTCCTCCTGTGCGATACCAAACCCAACCACCTCCTGTTCCTGTATTTAAATTAATAGTAGAGGTATTACCATTTATTGTTCCACCTGATTGGTCTAAATTACCAAGTTCAAAGGTAGAACCATTAAGCGTCAGAGTTCCTCCATTCATATCAAGTTGTCCTGATACTGTAAGTGCGTGATTACTACTTGTCGTATCTAAAGTTCCTGCCGTCATTATTAAATTATTAGTAACTGTAAAAGTCCCTGCTAATTCGTTTGTATTACTACCGTTGTCTATTTCAAAATTATAAGGAACTCCATAAGATGCATCTTGAAATGAATAAGTACCGTCTTCAACTTTTAGAGTGGATGTTGCTGGAGTCCATTTACTTGCTAGTTGTCTCCATCTTCTACAACCGAGAGTCGGTGAACCTGTGCAAGTAAGAGTCATACCTCCACTGCTTGTTTCTCCTAATTGGTCAACACCAGTTATTACTCCAGATGTTCCTATCGTAACTGTTCCAGTCATAGATAGATGTCCATTTGATGAAGTGTATGTAGAATTATTAAGTATTAAAGTTCCTGCTCCTGATGTATTTCCTGTCACAGTAATATCTACATCATCCTGTGAACCAAAGTCTGTATCTAAAGTCCCTGCAATACTTAAATCACCTGAAACAGTTAATACTCGTGTACCACTTCCATCATCGGTAGGTTGCCATAGTCTAAGGTGGTCGGATGCTGTAACTGTTAAATTGTAAACAGTAATATTTGCCCCATAAAGAAGCCATTGTAGAGTAGCATCTGCATCAACCACAACAGTTCCAGTTCCAGCTGTAAATGTTCCACCACTTGCGTAAAATGTACTAGCTGAAGAACTTGTTTCTCCTCCATTAAGTGTTGTAGTACCGTTTGACCAAATCCAACTTCCTCCTCTAAGTGTACCACCACCAATATTGTGAGTTCCTGTGCCTCCATTAAATGTTCCGCTGTTAACTCTTAACCCCCAAGTGCTACCACTTCCACCACTTCTTAAATTAATGGTTGAAGCATTACATTTTAAGGTTCCTCCACCTATTACCGTATCTCCTAATATTGTGAGCGTTTGAGATGCACCACCGTCAAATACAGTATCAAAAGTTCCTGATGTTATTGTAAGTTTTCCATCAATAGTCGTTGTGTCTGCAATACCGATTGTTTGATTAGCGGCTGTGCCGTTTGCTAAATTTAACGTCAAGTCATTAATATTTCCTGAAGTTCCCATTGCATCTAAAAGTAAACCATCTTGTTGTAATCCTGTATTTGTAATTATAACATTCAAATCTCCAGTAATCGTGCCGTCATTATCAAAAGGTTTGTTAGAAGTTGCTCCATTAACTGTTATGGTGTTACCACCACCTGCAACAGTTCCAGTAATTTTTAATGCACGTACTTCGTAATCAACGTTTAAAGTAATCTCTGTACTTCCACCAGCTACACAAATATCATCACTATCAGGAAAATCAGTACCTGCTACACCGGGTGAAGTGTTACCATATGTACCACCGTCGTTGATATTCCCGTCTGTAGTTGATGTAAAAGTTGATGTCATCTATCTATAAAGTCTGGACTATAGCGTCGTATTCTAAAGTTTCCGTATTAGTCCCACTAGCTGTTGCACCAAAATAATATAATCCGGTTGTCGAAATAGATTTCAACGAACTTGTGTTCCCACTTACGGTGATTGTGTCACCTATTTGCGTCCAGTCAGTTCCGGCCATTGTGCCAACTAACCTTCGGCAGCTTCCATAAACTTTAACGAAATGCAAATTACTTCCGGTGTTAACAAACTGCATGCTAACTCTGTCCACATGTTTGACGTCTTTTGATGGGATGAGTTCCTTAAATGTTGCGACTGCATTTTGTGTGTACGTTCCGGAAACATGTGCAAATCTGTCTCCAATTGCTTCTAATACCATGATATTGTACCTCACTGTCGATGTTTCGACATAACCTTTATATGTGACCGTAGTATATAAAGATTACTATGCCTTACACTGCACAGTCCCAATTTGAGACTGATTTAACCGGATATGGCCGTAAAATGGGCCGAGACGCAGGACTAAACGAAGATGGAAGAATGGAATCTGTAGTTACTCTGCAAGGTGAAAGACAAATAGAAGGAACTGTCTCAGCACGTACTAAAGTACCAGCTAATTCTGAATCCTCAGGTGGGTCTGGTCTCTCAGGAGATTATTGTCCTACTAAAGGAAGAACAGATGGAAACATTGGTAACGAACGCGCTGATGCCAAACAAACTTAATTGTCTAAACTTGCGATGTACTCTGATAACGTTGGTGGTTTTCTATTAATAGTTAAACCTATAGTATAAGAAGTCGGACTAAAACTGATTTTTTTACCTAACACTCTATAGTTACCAGAATATTCAGGTTCGTCAGTAATGATTTGAATAACGTCATTTTCTTCTAAGTAAGCTCCTTCAAATGTTCTAAAAGAATATTCATACTGAACTTTTAAATTAGCTCTAAATAGTTTTTGAGCAAAGTCTTTACAAGCAGCTGGTGATAAAAGATTATTATTTGTGACTTCTAAATAGTTTCTATCATAAGCAGATATAGCACTCTCATGAGTAAACGTCCCTGCTACGTTATTAGCTCCATTTACGACAATTACTGTAGGCACTTTTTTATTAATTATATCAAGCCCTATTATATTATCTTGCTCTGTATAGGTATGCACTATAGTGCCATTATCTATATCGCTCTCTAGCTCTATTAAGAACTGGCTATATTGACCATCATCTATTATGCGTGCTATATTAGGCCTAGGTATAGTAGCACTATTATCCACTGCACTACTAATCAATTGCTTAATTATATCTAATGGGTTATAAGAGCCCCTAAACGGCTTAGAAACGGTACTTACGACGGGCTTAGTGTCGCCAACGATATCTGTTTTGAGCTTAGTGTCTAATTTTGCTAATTCTAGTAGCTTTTTTACAGCAGCCCCAGCAGTTAAGCCATCGATATTATTAGTGTCTGTTAAGTTTACTACAGCAACACCTTGTTCACCACCCTTAAGCATATATCCTAAAGCATCTTCAGCGTATATTTCAAGGTCATCAAAGTTCTCTTTAACTCTTTTTATCCAACCGCGAAAAATAGGAGTAGTATCTGTATTATTTAAAAACAAAACAACTTCTTTATTCCACAGTTTTTTAGTAACATTCTCTTTTATACCCATTTTAAAAGTAAGAACTGAGGGTGTAAGTTGACCATTGCGTTGATAATCACCCTGAAAATAGTCTATTTCTTTACCATCTATTTTAATACTAGGTGTAATCTCTGACATCCTCAATACCTCCTATTGGAAATAGGTCAGTTAGTAATGTTCCATTACCATCTATTATAGCTACTTCTTCTATAGTCATATTAAAGTTGTAATTTACAACTGCTCTAGGACTACCTACTCCAGTCGTTTCACTAACGTTGGTAGGAATACCGAAAAATCTAACATATGTACCATCTTTTTGTTCTAAATCCCAATAAATTCTGCGGACATTTTCTTGTAATTTCCTAATTGTTCTCAGTTGGCCGTAAAGTGAGGAAGGGTCCATCTTATCAAACTGATTAGAAATTGTATCACTAGTATCACCCAGTGCAACACTAGAAAATGATATAGTTTGTAATGGTAAACCTGTAGCACATATATAAACTTTTCCCTTTCTTGTTATTGCCTGATAAAAAGTGCGTGCTCTACTTACTTCTATATCACTAGTTAATGGTAATTTATTAATTGAATATGCATGGTCATCTATTTCTTTAATTATTTCACTTGAGGATTCTGAGGCAGGTGTAATATTCCATATTTCATTACCTATTTTAGCAGTATTACCTGTACCACTAGGAAAATGTGCCCCACTAACAGCTATTTTTAGAGCATATAAATCATTATTACCCCAATCAGTAGCTAAATTAGCGCCTACAGCTGACCCACTCATGAAACAATATCTATTAGGCCATGGTCTACCATCCATTGCATCTGGTGCTTGAAGATTAGCTCCTGCAACCCCAGCGGGATTATCACTCCATATTTTAGATGTTCCATCAAAAACTTCCCATGCATTACATCTACGGAATCTAAACTCATATACCGTACTTGCTTGGAACGTACCATATTGAATATGTGCTGAACCATCGTATTGTTTTGCTCCTATTTGAAGATACATATTAGTGCCATCATAACCTGCACCTGCTGCACCACTAGCACACCAATACCATTGACCAGCTACAGTACCTCCTCCCATACTTCCAGACTCCCATAATGCTCCAAACTTATATTTACCTATATCATCAACGGAATATGTATTACTATCTAAGAAAACAACAGTGTCAAATCTAGCCCATTTACCATTAAGACCAGTACCAGTTTCTCTACAAGTCATTCTGACTGGAATTTCATAAGCATTTGTGGTTCCTACAACAGGAGCTACTCCAGCACCTTCAGATTGACCCCACATTGACCCACTTGCCATACCTAATGTATCACCAAAACTAACTGCTGACCAATCATCGGGTAAATCATATTTTATAAATCCATTTTTAGATAAAGAATTGGACTTTTCAACATATGTGTCATTTGTAGTATCTCTATATTCTCTTTTAGTAACTGTATAATCTTCAAATTCTAAAGGTTTCCATTCCATATCGCAGGTTGGTGTGTCTTTATTAGTAGCAGATAGATAAGAAACTCCTGCTATTCTAGTGCCACTAAGAGCACTTGCTAAATGACTTTGTAATCCTTGAGAATATGGTGAACATTCTAAAAATACCTTATCCATTTTAGTATCTGATAAAACTATAAAATACTCTGTAGCTTCTCTTGACTGATTTTTCCAATCGTAATAACCTAATTTATTCCACTGTTGTGTGCGGACCTGACCAGTTAATGTACCACTCAAGTTATTATAACCTTCTGGTGTTAAATGTTGACTGTAATCTAAATTAGTAGTACTTCCTGATAATTCATGGAATTTAGTAGGGGATTGTCCAGTTTTTACACCTCCTCCAACTGGGTATTGTGAACCACTTACCCACCAACTAAAAGGTGTTAATCTAAAAGTACCATTAAATCCATCTATATAACTATATTTAGCTGTAGAACTAGTTTTAACATTTGTTTCAACTAAGTGATATTGGTCAAAGAATTGATTAGTGTCTGTTAATGTAAATTGGTCACTTCGTGGTTCTTGGGTACTACCACTAACCCATAAATAATTTGTCCCACTACCCATAGCTAAAACATAACCTGAATTAGAATCTACTAAATTGTACCCTATATCACTCAAACCATTAGGTCTGGGCATGTAAGTGTATGAAACATTAGCAGTTGCTGTAGTTCCAGATGGTTCAGATATTCTAAGTGTATTAGGGGAACCAGTGATACTCCATTTGTTGATTGGATTAAACCACGATTTTCCTATATTTCTATAATAAGTACCAATGCTCTCAGTTGAAGAAGCTGCTCTACTCTGAGAAAAATCTAATGTTACATTTCTTCTTGAATCGTCAGCTTTTTTAACAGGTATACCATCGGATACATAAGTAATAGGGTAAAAGTTACCATCACTTCCAGAGGCAACTATAAATATTTTTAATTGATTAAACTGTTTTTCGGTTTCATATGTAGAACTTAATGCTTTGGGGTTTTTATAAACAACCTTTTTAATAGCAGATATAAGATTACCAGTAGGATTCAATTTAGTAAAACCTCTATTACCACCCGCATCTCCTGCATCCGCAGTAAATTGTATGGTTTCAACAGACGCTCCTATATCTATATTACTTCCACTGGCTAAGTTAGCAGGCCTATGCGCTTCTGCTGTTATTTCTAATTGAGGTTGAGCTCCACCATATGCACTAGCTAAAGGTGGTGCCATTACATAAATATCTTTAGGTTTGTCAAAAATTGAATTATCTATACCAGATAGTACTTCTTTATTTTGTACTCTTATAATTCCTGTTGCATTTTTATCACTAATAACGATAGTGTTAATGTTGTTATTTTGAGTCCACGGTGCTACACCTGTAGGTGCAGAACTGTCTTTACTGTAATATCGTGAGACAAAACCTTTTGATGATATTGTTTGAATTATAGGTTTATATGTCCCATTTGCTGTATATGTATGTGTTGCTGTAGCACTTTTTATAGGTCTATCAAATTCTAACCATTGATAATTAGCATTCTCTCTATTATCTGCTCCATCATCCCAATCTATATAGACTGCTGCAACATCATCATCTTTAAATGTAATTGTAGCGGTAACTTCCTCATTAACGTCAGCTGAGGTAGGTGAAAAAACTAAGCTCATAGTGGTGATGCCCTCCATGCTGCCTGATTAGTAGAACACACTTGTGCATCAGATTCTCCTCTTATGTTATGATAATCCATCAAAAACATTTTAGATTGATGTGTAGCTGTATCTGTACCACTTAAATCTTCTAATTGTGAAGTATTGTAAATATATTCATCACTTGCATCTATAACTTTAATATCTTTTAATCCTGATGGAGTGTTGTCTGAGTTTGACAAATTATATAAGACAAACTCTTCTATTTTACCAGTAAAAGCTCCTTTGTCGTCATAACCATATCCTAATCTTAATTGTGCATTCATTTGTTCAAAATATACACTATCTTCATAACCTTCTAAAACTCCATTTACATATAATTTTAAATCTTTACCTGAATAACTTTCATAATGATAAGCAACTGAGACGTTAAGTGGGGTTTGCCCGTCGAACGGTACTATAGAAGTTCCAGTAATTGACGAACCACGTTGTTCTACAACTACCTTTCCATCACCGTTTATCCATAATTTAAAACCAGTTCCAGTAGTACCTTTCGATACTAGTACCTGACCATCAGCATTTAGAGTAACACCATCAGCAGGAATTGCATGAACTGTAAGGAAATATTTCTGTAAATTTAACATGGCCGAATTACGCGAGTTTGGTATTGCCAAGTAGCTACCGCTAGCTAATTGAGCTGCGTACCCTTGTAGGCCCTCTATTGTGGCTCTAACGTTGCTTCCGCTCACGTCCACGTTACCTTGACCGAAACCAGCTTCATAATAACCATATTTATAGGATGGGGCAGCAGTAACTGAACCTGATTCATTTAATGGAATATGTAATCGAGCATTGGTATATTTATGAGGTATATTTGTATCATTAATAAATAAATGTCTATACCATATATCTTCTGCTTCTTCTTCCCAATTAAACTTAACTGCGTTCAAGTCTTCTTTTGTTAAATCATAAAGGTTAGTTTTATCAGCCACAGTATTTGTAGCTGGGGCAACTGTAAATTTATTTGCTTTAGGTAATTCATCATAGTATGACCATGTAAAAGTAGGTACATAATCTGTATCAGTGTTTTCATCACCTATAATCGTAGCTTGTCTGTCATCTACGTCATCAACTAATCCTAATTTTAATAAGAACTCTGAACCATAAGATAACTCATCATCCATTTTAACCATCTTTGTTACATCAAAGTAAACAAATTGTGATTTGGTTGCGGGAGCTTGTGCTAATGCTCCACCTTTTTGAGTCTCCTCATCGTATGTACCATATCCATAATCTTGGTCTACTACTAATGCTGTGTTTGGTGATGAAGGTTCAGTATCCCATGGTTTAGTATATATACCAGAAGTTCCGGCAGATGCCATTTGGGTAACATCATACGAATATGTACTCTCATTGTATGTAGTACCTGTATAAGTAGAGAGACTACCTGAAGCAATGTATAAATCTTCATTAACAATTACAGCACTATCATAACTCCTAGGTCCAGCCTGATATGAGTGGTTTAATATAGTTAGCCAATATTTTTTAGGAGATATATAAAGCATTGGTAAATTTGCTTTAGTTAATAATTTAGAACCATCATCTGCGCTTTGGATAGATTGTGGAATTCCGGTAGAGTCTACTGTTCGTTTTAATTTAACATTTGTACCTTGAATAGAATCTGATTGCGCTAATTTCAATGTATAACTACTATACCCTGAACGTGCACTGGTATCAGTAAGTAATGAACCTACTTTAAAAATCATATATTCATCATCTTCGTCAGTTCCAAATATTTCAGGATTGTCTACGCTTATAACTTCTTCACCTAATGCTATAAGTTCTGTACTTTCAGGGTCGTAATCTGGTATACCTGTTATTTTAGCTGCACATAGAATATTTTCACGTTTGGTCCAATCTGTAAAATCAGAACCAGATACTACGACTCTCATAAATCCTTTCTGTGTTAAAGCGTCTGTAGATAAATAACCATTGGCACCCGAAGCATAATAAACACCACCACTAACATTTACTCCTAATTTTCCACCTGAAGCCAATGATGTGTATAATCCTTGTGCTTGGATTGCGTTATTACCATCATCAGACCTACTAGTAGTATTGACATAAGCATCTGCTAAAACAGTACCTCCTAATAAATTAGTATTAGTTCCACCAATTTTACTAATTAAGGCTTTTTCTCCTGTACCTGCACCTGATGAACCCGAACCTACTGTATATGATGGTAAAATTCTAGTAGTAGAACTGAAGTCTTTAGTATTATAACCACCTAATTGAATATAACCAGCCCTTCCTCGAGCATCAGTAGTACCGCTAACATATAAAGGTAAGTATGCTTTCTCATTTAAACCTAAACATATTGGTTGTCCTACAGTTCTATCAACCAGAGTACCACTTGAAGAAACACTACCAACGTTTGTTCCGGTAGCCCACGCATTTTGGTAAATCACACCTCCTGAATTTGAATTAAACCTTAGTGGTGATATTGCTTGTTTAGAATCTATCATTATATCTCTAGAAAAAGTACCCTTTGTAGCACTTGCATTATCTATATCATTATTAAAATATTTCAATTTAATTGAATCAACAAAAACTTCTGTTTCCATAGATGTTCCGGAAGCATTTAAAGTTGAATCAGACGGAGTATTATAACCACCTGTTTGACCGAAATAAGGTTTATCAACAGTAGAAAGAGGTCCATAAGCACTTCCATCATAATTTGAATAATATCTATGATTATTTACCCATATAGTCATTACATGAGGCCAGAGGCTATTACCAAAGGTAGTTGCTGAAGAACCGGAAGCTAATGGATACCAAGGTGAAAGAGAACTTCCATTAGCATTTAATCCTTTTGCGGGGAATGGTATATCAATATGTGGTAGTTCTGTAAGTGGGTCATCAGATTCATCTTCATCTCTTGGTAAATCTGGAAAATAACATCTTATCGGACTTCCAAGATAATAATCAGGGCCTGCTGCACAATCGTCACCAACATGTTTATCTGCAATTTCATATGGATTTCTACTATTGGTAGCAACACTAGTGTATTGGAAAGCATCAAAACAGAAATTCATAGTAAAAAATGAATCCATTGGGACTGCAACCATACCTATCTCACTACCAGACAAAGACAGTGGAGGATTTGCAACTGTACCTGATACAAATGATGCCATTTGGTCCATAATCATAATTTTTGCATCTCCAGTGTTTGCTGGCGTTTGTACTGAACCTGCTGTTTGGGTACCAGACCCTACACACATATACATAGAACCACTATTTAAAAAATTGCTAGAACTAATTATTCCGTATTTACATGTTGGTATAGTAAAGCAGTATGCATAATCTGTGTTTACATTTGCAGTAAAAGTATCAACACCATTTGATGGTTTAACGAAAACCATCCCTCCTACTATATTTTCTGTAGATTCACCAGTGTAAAATCTATTCATACCATATTCTAAAAACTTGTCTATGGTAGTATGTTCTTTTTTAGGTTCATAATTTGAAAAAGTAATAGCCACACTACGAGCAAAGGTAGTATGAGCAGAACCAAAATCGTTAAATGAGGTGATGTGATTTTGTCTATACATACTAAAAGGGTGAGCTAAACCATTATTACCCGGGTCTTTAGGATTAATTGTAACTTGTGGTCCTAATTTAGCGATATTCAGACTAACATCCATTTGTGGTACTTGAGCTCTATTATCTCCCACACGCCCAGTCATACCAAAATTATTAACCCAAGGGAATGGTATAGGTGTTAAAGACGCCCTAGAGACTTGTGGAGCATATCCACGGTCTCCAAAACGCATGTTGACTGCTGCTACTTGTGGCGACCAGTCGAATAAATGATAGAATCTTAATGATTGTGGCCCATTTCGAGCCTTTTCTGTACTTAAAGAGAGAGAAGATAATATTAATGGGTTATTAGCATCAGAACTGTAAGGGTTATTTATGTTAGGTGTAGTATAAAAATTACTTAAAAGTGTATTGTTCTCAGTTGGTTCTGGTTCTGTATCTGGATTATTAGTAGATGGATTAGTAGAATCGAATTGTAAAATCTTTACAAGGTCTTTGTATTTCCAATATG
>Ga0114932_10002603_pt1 | contig 18831 bp, 13 predicted proteins | sample 2SBtaG_2_FD_87286 | JGI IMG/M metagenome (GOLD analysis project Ga0114932, IMG submission 87286) | Deep subsurface microbial communities from Kolumbo volcano to uncover new lineages of life (NeLLi) - 2SBTROV12_ACTIVE470 metaG | ecosystem: Environmental > Aquatic > Marine > Volcanic ... | reverse complement strand
CAATCCATCAATACATTATTGTGCCTGCTTCTCAACATCTACTACAACATCCAGATACCAAGGAACTTTCTGTAGACTGTAAAGACAAAAAAATAAGGGTAGAATAATAAAAAAACTTTATTGCAATGCCAACTGAAATCTTTATAGTTTAGGTTTAGATCTTTTTGTTACCGCAATCCCATGATCTTATTTAGTTATTTTTTTTACGCAAGCCCGAACAATCTGCTTGGCACATTCATCTGCATTATACTGAGCAGTATTAACTAATAAGTCATAACAATATTGTGATGCTATACCAACTCTATCATGTGTACTTAAACTAAATGCATGTTCATATTTTTTTGCTAATTTTGAAATAGTTTGCTCAACCGCATCTTCTGATTTTGTTAGCGATAATTCTTGTCGTGCAATCTGCAAACCATCGACAACTTCTTGTTTAGTTAAAGTATCAATCATGCAATTTGAAGATCGTGCCAAAATATACAAAGAACAAAATTGACTCAAAATATTTTTAATATTTCTTTCTTGATCGTGTTGACCACTATAATTACGACAAATAATATGCTCTAACAACTCTGTAAAAGGACAATACACTAATACAGACAAAACAAATATGCCATCCATAGCTAACCAAAAATCAAATACTTCATCATGATCAAAAATACCTAAGGTTGTATCAACAATAACGTTTTTACCTTGTAAGGCTAAATCTTTAACCAGTTGATGAAGCTCTTGTTTAGTCTTCAATGTTCTTACTTTTTTAATTCTTGGTATACCTGCTTTTTATGATTTTGTATCACCATATATTTTTGTTCATATGACATATCTAAATCAACAACTTCTAATTGCTCTGCTATACGAATCATATTTGACCAAAATAACTCATCAAGGGAAACAACAATAGAAGCTGATATTTTTTGCTGTAAGCAAACTGCTATACTCGACTTTCCTGCAGATGATGTTCCATTCAGCAAAATAACAAAACCGGTAGGCTGCACAGAACAAGCAAATAAACAAATAAATATAATTTGTATTTTCATTATTTAATAATACATTTTTTAAAAATTAGTTTTTTAACAAAAAGAATGTAACATGAAACAATAAAAAAAGGATGTATATGAAAAAAACAAGCCAACCTTACAATCAAATCTTTTGGTGTACAAATGCAAATCCAGAAGAGCAGCCTTGTGTAAATAATCTTGATATTGAAGTTGCAGTTATTGGAGGAGGTATGGCTGGCCTTTCTGCGGCTCAAGCTTTTGCCAAACGAGGTAAAAAAGTTGCACTTTTAGAACAATATTTCTGTGGAGCAGGAGCAACCGGTAAGTCTGGAGGATTTATCACTCCCAACGCAGAACTTTCATTATCAGATTTTGAAAAAAACACGAACACTCAAAGTGCTCAAAAAATTTGGAAGTTTATTACTGAAGGTATGGAAAATATCAAAAACAACATTGTGCAAAATAATTTTGACTGCGGATACAATAGCCATGCAGGTTTGTTTGTTGCAAATTGTAAAAGAACCTTAAAAAACTTACAGCAAGAACATGAAAATGTTTTAAAAATGGGACATGAATCAAAGTTCTTTGATCAACAATCATTACAAACGATTATCGGCTCAGAAAAATATGTTGGAGGGATTACTTATGAAAATAGCTTTGGAATAAACCCATATAAATATTGTAGTGCTTTAAAAAGACATTTGATTGATCAAGGTGTCCTTATTTTTGAAAATACTCCTGTTACCAACATAGACAACCATACCATCACGACTCAACATGCAAAAGTCACTGCCAAATATATCATCATTTGTATTGATAAATTTTTACCTGACCTTGGCAAACTCAAAGAACATATTTATCATGCTCAAAACTATATCTTAGTATCAGATCAATTAACAACCCAACAAATCAAGCAATTATTTCCTCAAAAACAATACATGGTATGGGATTCTAAACTTATCTACAATTATTATCGACTAACAGAAGATCAACGATTGTTAATAGGAGGAGGAGATCTTTTTTCTATTTATAGCAAAGAAAAGCATAACTATACCTATGGTCGTAATAAACTTACTCGTTACATTAAAAAAATGTTTCCTGAAATTGATGTAACATTTACCTTTCAACGGCCTGGCCTTATTGGTATATCCAAAGATATAGGACCTCTTGCAGGACCTGATCAAAAGCACTCACATATATATTATATTGCAGGATCAGCTGGACTGCCTATAGCAAATGCTCTTGCCCATTACAGCACTCAACATTTGCTTGATAAAAGAACTGATTTTGACGACTATTTTAAACCAAACAGACCATATTTTATTGGTAACACTACACAAAAGATTATAGGGAAAAAACTATCGTTTGCTCTTAATAATTTTATGAGCCAAAACACTGTTGGATGTTTTTAAACCAACAATGTTTTAATTCTTGTACTATTAACCAAAAGCTCCCCCTTGATCACTTCCTCCAGATCCAGGCTTAATATCGCCTATTTTTTGAAAAGCCATATTTGCATTTAACGAAAATCCATAATTTTGCTTTACCTTATTATTGGCTACACTTAATGTATCTTTAACAGCTTGATGCATTTTATTTGTTTTATACACAATATATGCATTCGCTAATATATTTCCAGAGACAGGAACCCTCTTAGGCATATGCTTAGATTTTATTGTTAAAGGGAAAGATGAGTGTATTGATGTTCCTCCCGAAATTGCTGTAATCTGTGCCCCATAATCGGCCTCTGTTGTTAATGGATTTATACCAACTGTTATATTTTTTTTATCATGTAAAGCTAACATCACTTGTGATAAACCAATATCGCCTGTATTTGGAAACGGTATTACAATACTCTCTTTTCCTAGAACTAACTCTAGTGCTAAGTAATCTAAAGATTCACCCGATCCTAACATAACCGCCCCTCCACCTCCAGCAACAGTCCCTGCTTCACCACTAGGATGCTGTAAAGTATATGTTAACATGCTCAGCGGAGTTGGATGACCTGTAGAATAAGAGTGTGGTAATATCGGTTGAATATAGGTCTGATAATCACCATAATCAAAACCTGCTTGTATCAAGGCATGTGCAAACTGTGTTCCATCTGTAGTATAAACACCTTTACTATTAAATATTTTTCGAGTGAACTCTTTTGACTTTGGATGCTGTAAGGTATATGTCAACATGCTCAATGGATTTGGATGACCTGTAGAATAAGAATGTGGTAATGTCGGTTGAATATAGGTCTGATAATCACTCCATCTATATCCAACCATCATCAAAGCATATGCAAATTGTGTTCCATCTAAAGCATAATCAGAATTACTACTATAAATACTCGTTACATTTGCCAATGATTTACTTCCACCACCATGAATGGGCTGTTTATGTTGATGTCCACCAGTTCCCTTAAAAAAAGCTCTCTTTCCAGTTGATATCGGAATATTTAAAACATCTGCAGTCTTTCCTTGTGTATCTGTAAATATTACATCTATCTGTGTTGCATTCCAATAATATTGAGTTCCAGAATAAGGTGCATAAAAGGTTGTTTGTGCATAAACATGCCCTGCCTGATCAGTCAAAATTATATCAAATTTATGTGCTTGTTTATTAGTATTTCCAGTCCATGTATATGTTCCAGTTGAAACATTCACGGATGCATACAAACCATTTGCAATAACTGTTGATGGAATTTGAGAAATAACACTAGCATCAAAATTAAAACATAAAGATGCATTTCCATAACCATATCCTGGTGGCTGCCACAAAGAAACCTGAGCTTTATTTAATGGATTTGATAATGTTTTAGCTGTTGTATTAAATGCGGCTCCTGTATTTGAAGCAACATTGCTTGGCGTATCATTTCCCATCATCATATATGGACCGGTGCTCGTATCCTGCGTTGCAGGAGTTCCAGCTAAGGGATAACTTCCATATATATGTGATGTGAAGAATATCCCAACAAGTAATATTGCTTTTGTTAACATCTTATCTAACCCTTTAAACCTCTATCATCCAAATCGAGACATTGATTTGTTAATAGCTCTTCCTCCTCCTCCAGGATTCAAGTTTTTTGGATCAGGGCCAGCATTACTTATCTTTGTAAAGCTTATATTTGCACTTGATGCAAATTTATAACTCTGTGTTATTGCATTGCTACTTATACTTAATTTATCTTTTACCGCTTCATCCATATTATTGGTCTGATACACCACATATGCATCTGTCAAAGTATCTGAAGTTGTCACTGTTCCTGTTCCACCGCTTGTTATTGGTATATTAAATGTTGCAGGACTCATTGATGATAGCAGATTTGTTCCTCCTGACATAACTTTTGGTGTTGCTTGTCTATTACTTCCTGATATTGATAAATTTGCTTGTACTGTTACTCCAATACTTAGTGCTCCATTTACTCCTGCTTTGTAGGTTGTCTGACTACTTGTAATATACGGCAGTGTTGCTACTTTACTTCCATAGTTCAACTCAAGCGCTAAGTACTCTAATGTTTCTCCTGATCCTAATATCACTCCAGCACCTCCGCCAGACCCTGCTCCTGTCACACCTAATCCTTCAAATAAGGTACTTGCTGGTACAGGACTCTTTGTTTTTGATGATGTCGACACTAATAACAATGACTGTGGATAGCTTTGTGATAACCCTCTTGTCACTCCATTTATTCCTACTGCCCAACTTGTCAAATCGCTTGCGGTAAAGTTAGAGCTAAACTCAACATGCTGCTTTAAAGTCAGTGTATGATCATACACTGCTACATACAATTTACCTGGATTATTACTACTTACACTACTAAAATCGGATAAATACTTACCATTAGAATCTACTCCATAGACGAAAATATACACTCCATTTTGCCAATCTTGATAACTCAGCCCTATTAAATATGTACTTAGTGCAGAGTTAAAGGCTAAAACCCCACCAACACTTCCTGCCAATACTATATTACCAAAACCTTCAGAAGATTTAGTAGGCTGAGGATTAAAATTCATATAACTCATTGTTGTCCCTGATGACCAGCCAGTTGTTATATTACTTACTGTATAAGTTGCTGGTGCAGAACTTCCACCACCAGCTCCTTGCTCGCCTCCAGTTCCTTTGAACAAAACTCTCTTGCCTTGGCTCATTGCTACATTTTTCACTTGTTGCTGATTACCTTGAGCATCTTTAAAATTAACGGTCATTGTATCAACATTATAGAAATAAAAACCTGCACTGTGCCGTGCACCTGCATAATATGATGCTTCTGCTTGTATGTTTCCTGCAGCGTCTGTCAAAATCGTTTTTATTTCTATTGCATTACCATTACGTGTAGAGCCACCTCCTGTTGGAAACATCACATTTGAAACTGGCTGCGTATTGACTGAGACATATAAACCATTTTGAATAACTGATGATGGAATTTGTGAAATAACGCCACTATCAAATGTTACAATTACAGGCATCGTATTTGATACACTAAAAAAACTACCAAATGATAAATAAACAATAACTTCTGATAAAGGATTGGATAAAGCACCAGCTGTCTGAGCAACTGCTCCGGTAGTAGATGTTACAGAATGAGGCATTGCTGTATCTTGCGATGTTATCGCAGATGCTTGAGAAAAATCAACCGTTCCCTGTAAAGGATCTGCATATACATATGCTACATGTAAGATAAAAATTAAAAATACTATATTTAATACATGCTTCATGTCTTCCTCATTTCATAACTTACAAATCATATCTATCCAAATCGACTCACTGATTTATCAACTGCTCTTCCACCTCCAGGAGATAAGTGTTTTGGAACAGGGCCAGGCTTAAGACCACTTATTTTTGTAAAACTTACATTTGCACTTGATGCAAATTTATAACTCTGCGTTACTGCATTACTACTTATGCTTAATTTATCTTTTACCGCTTCATCCATATTATTTGTTTGATACACTACATATGCCTCTGTCAAAGTATCTGATGTTGTCGCTGTTCCTGTTCCACCACTTGTTATTGGTATATTAAATGTTGCAGGACTCATTGATGACAACAGATTTGTTCCTCCTGACATAACCTTTGGTGTTGCTTGTCTATTACTTCCTGATATTGATAAATTTGCTTGTACGGTTACTCCAGTACTTAGTGCTCCATTTACTCCTGCTTTATACGTTGTCTGACTACTTGTGATATACGGCAATGTTGCTACTTTACTTCCATAGTTCAACTCCAACACTAAGTACTCTAATGTTTCTCCTGATCCTAACATCACTCCACCACCTCCGGTTACAGTACCAGCTCCACTTCCAATCACACCTAATCCCTGAAGAAGTAAACCTTCTTTTATTGGAGAAAGAATTATTCCTTGCACTTTATTGCCCATTGGCACAATCATCTTTGTTCCACTAGTCGTCTGAATAGTTATGTTTAAAGATGTAAATTCAGCATTTTGCTGCAATCCTGATATACCCATTTGACCACTCTGAGATATATTATGATCACTAGATGTTATAGAATAAGAGTTATTACTAACATTATAAGAACCATTAATTGTGATAACTCCAGAAGATAAAACACTATTAATACTTGATATATTATTAGCAGAAAGCTCTAGTTCAGCAAATTTTGAACCGAACATTGGAGAAAACCACAATTGTTCCAATTGATTTCCAGAAAGAAAATAAGAATTTCCCTCAACAGCTTTTACATTACTTAACTCAGAAATTTGACTTGTCATTGGTACAACACGAAACGTTTGACCAGGCTCAAAAGTAATTCCTGCAACTTTGCCCATATTTTTTACAGAATGAGATTGACCTGTTTCCTGTACTGTTATATTCAACTGTGTAAATTCAGCATTTGATTCTAATCCTGAAATACCCATTCTTCCACTTTGTACAAAAATAATATTATCTGATTGAACAGCCATGATCATATAAGAATTACTAGAAACATCATATTTTATTCCAATATCTATTTGACCTTGTTGCTTCAATGCATTATTCAATTTACTCAAATTACCTGATTGAATGAGTAATTCAGCATACTTTGAACCAAACATTGGAGAAAACCACAATTCTTCCAATTGATAAGAATCAAGTGCACAAATATTACTGATAAAAAACTGTAAATAAAAAATAACAAATAAAATTTTATATTTCATTCTATTCCTTAGCATTATTTTTTAAGAGATACTAATTTCAAGTTACAAAAGTTTTGCAACCCAAATCTTCCATGTATCCTTCCAAAGCCTGGTGCAACTTTATATCCACCAAATGGATTTTGCGGTATTACATAACTTGCATTATTAACACTAACATTACCTGTTTGTAAAGACTTGCTGATCTTCATCGCAATATCTTGATCTTGTGTGTAGACATATCCACCCAAACCATATTGCGTATCATTAGCTAGCTTAATTGCTTCTGGCACAGTGCTAAAAGGAACAACCGGTAAAACTGGACCAAAAACCTCTTCCTGCCAAACAGCCATATCAAATGAAATATTTGTCAAAATCGTTGGTTCATAATATGCGCCAAATAAATTTTGAGGTCTTTTACCACCAAGAATAACCTTTGCTCCTTTATCAATTGCATCAGCAACCTGCTCTTCTAAGCGCTCTAACTGTATTTCATTAACCAAAGGACCAATATGGGTTCCTTGCTGCAAAGCTGATCCAACCTGCTTACTTTGAGTATAATTTTTAAGCATTTCAACAAAAGATTCAAATATTGATTCATGTACCAACAATCTTTTAATACCATCACACGTTTGACCACTATTGATAAATCGATACAAAAAAATAGAGATAACAGACATATCAATATCTGCATCTTGCATAACAATAGCAGGAGCAGATCCTCCAAGCTCTAATGTTGCAGGAATGCCTTTTTGAGCTGCCACTTGATATACAATATGACCAGTTTTGGTACTTCCAGTAAACCAAATCATGTCTAATTTGCTATTCATTACATAATTGCCAACTGTCTTACCATCACCGTAGATAAACTGACAACAATCAGACAACTTGGGAATTGAAAGAATAATTTCTTCTAATAATTTGGTAACCAGTACTGAATGTTCAGAATGTTTAATAACAACCGTATTGCCTACGACAAGATGTTGTCCAACAGCCCATATAAAGTTAGAAAAAGGATAATTCCACGGAATACTTGCTCCAATAACTCCTAAGGGTTCGTAATATAATGTGTGTATCTCCTGCTCATTTTCATACGTAACTTCTGGTGCAAGCCACTGCTCAGCATATTTTAAGTATCCTTCCAAATGCAATAAACCTAAATCGACATCGACTTCTTTGCACACAAATAAAGGCATACCCATTTCAAGAGAAATAAACCTAGCAATCTCATCTTTTTTATTCTTACATGCTTCTAAAAAGGTATTTAATATAGAAATTCTTTCTAAAAGAGAAGTTTGAGACCACACCGTAAAAGCTTTTTTTGCTTTAATAATTTTTCGATCTATTTCTTGAAAAGAAGTTGCATCAAAGGTATCAATTACTTTATAGTTATCACTTGGATTACGTATAGTAATTTTGTCCATGCCTCAAAACTCTCTTTTTTAAAAATTACACTACTCGAGAAATAGCATACTTAAGACATAAGGTCAAAATAGATTTCTATACACTAGAGCAAAATCTTTCATAATTTTTTGACACAGCTCGAAACAAAATATTACTATTTAAAAATTTTCGAAAAATCCTCATATAGATTTATTTTTGTTTCTTTGGTAAAAACCTTAAACCAAACATTGCCAAATCTTTTTCTGAAACTTCTGATGGTGCTTGCATCATTGCATCATGACCACGTTGTGTTTTTGGAAACGCAATAACATCACGAATAGACTTAGATTGAGTTAAAAGCATAATTAAACGATCAAGTCCCATAGCAAAACCACCATGAGGAGGACACCCAAGCTGTAATGCTTCAAGTAAACATCCAAATTTATCTTTCATGCTCTCAGCATCAAGGCCTAACAATTTAAACATTTCTTTTTGAAGCTCTATATCATGAATTCTAATTGAACCTCCACCAAGCTCATATCCATTGAGAACAATGTCATATGAACGAGACCGTACATCTGTCAACTCTTTATCCTGCCAGCCATCTTTTGGTGCTGTAAATGGATGAGTTACAGAAACCCGTTGTTTTGTTTCTTCATCATAATCAAATAAAGGAAACTCTCTAATCCAACAAAACTTCATCTCATCTTGTAAAATAATTCCTAGATCATGTCCAAGCGCCAAACGCAAACGACCAAGCAATGTCCATGCCTCTTGATATTTTCCAGCAATTAAAAAGAGAGTATCACCTGCTTTTGCATCAGGCATTAATTCTTTAACTTGTTGTAAAAAATCTTCTGGTAAAAACTTTGATACTGGAGATTCTGGCTTCCCTTGTTCATTGAAACGAATCCACAATAAACCTTTAGCGCCCATTTTCATAGATTTATTTACCCAACCTTCAAGCTCTGATCTGGTAAACTGCTTTTGGCTTACATGAAGACCACCAATTTTCCCACCTTTTTCAATAACTGTCTTTAAAAATTTCAACTCTGTTGTTTTAAATAGAGTTGTGCAATCTTTAATTTTTAAGTCAAAGCGCAAGTCAGGTTTATCTGAACCATAAGACTCAAAAGCATCATCATAACTCATCTGCTCAAAAGGAACTTGTATATCAATATTTACAACTTTCTTAAACAGATATTTTAAAAATAGCTCTACTGTTGAAATAACATCATCTTCTGAGACGAATGACATCTCTGCATCAATTTGTGTAAATTCAGGCTGTCTATCTGCACGTAAATCTTCATCACGAAAACATCGAGCAATTTGAATATATTTATCAAATCCAGCTGCCATTAATAACTGTTTATACATTTGAGGAGATTGTGGTAATGCATAAAAATTATGCTCATGCATACGTGAAGGAACAAGAAATTCACGAGCTCCCTCTGGAGTGTTTTTTGTTAAAACTGGAGTTTCTATATCAATAAAACCCTGATCTTTAAAAAACTCTCTTGTTGCAAACATAACATCACTTCTTAAGCGCAAATTATCCTGCATCCGCTGATGGCGTAAATCTACATAACGATATGTTAATCGAAGCTCTTCATCAACATTACTTGCGTCTTCTAAAGCAAATGGCAATGCTTTTGCTATATTTAAAATTTGCAAATCTGAAACCTGCAGCTCAAATGCACCTGTTGCAAGATTTTTATTAACTAAGCTCTCTTCTCGTTGAACAACTTTACCACAAACACGGATGACATACTCACTACGTAATGTATGTGCAAGTTCATGGGCTTTTTTATCAAAATCTTGATTAAATACAACTTGCATAATTCCTTCTCGATCACGCAAATCAATAAAAATTAATCCTCCGTGATCACGTCGACGCTGCACCCAACCAACCAGACAAACATTTTTGTTTAAATAGGTTTGATCTATAAGTCCGCAATAAGTTGTTCGTTGTTCCATATAGTTTTCCAATTAATTAAAATGCAAAAGACATACCAATGTTCGCAATAAATGCAACATCATGAGCAGTAGTCTGAGTAGGCTCCTTAGGATTCAGAACCGTTCCCATCATATCTTTATAATATTGCCCAGGGAATAACGCACCTATATAGCTATATAGTTTTAGCTTTTTATATAAAACTGCTGAAATTTCTGCCATTAACTCTGTTCCCATAAAGTTACTTGTTTGTCCTCCGTCAAATGCTTGAGGAGTTTCTGGTGCCCAGTAAAAGATAAGATTTGGTGCAAATAATACTTTATGCTCTTTAAAGCGCTCAACATTCCAATCAACTCGAGTACCAATAAATGCAATATTCCTAAACTCGATATTTTCTGGAGATGCTGGAGGCGTAACATTCTGATTAGTAAAGGTACCATTTGGATTTTGAGTGTTAAATCTTGGAACACCTTCGTTTAAAATAATCAAATGCCTTAAGCGTTTCCCTGAATAAACAGACTGTATAGGCACAAAGCCAGAAAAAGTTCTGTTTTTCAATTCCTCAGAAGACAGCTTGTTTGCATTTTCTTGCTTATCTAAATCTCCAGAAGAATAACCTGTACCAATTGTCCACTTTAATACTTCATCAATAAATTGATATGAACAATCTGCTACAAAGAAAAATCCTTCAAATAATCTTCTCTGTTCCGGTCTAAATCGATCAAAGGCATTATATATGCCTGACCCAGATGCAATCTCTTGTCCATTAACTGCACGTCCTTTTGAACCCGCTTGAACAACTGTCTGATTTGCAGTTGTTACGGTAGCCTTGGTTGGACTACTCGTTGTTAAAGGATCATCACTAAATACTTTAGAGTATCGTTCTTCAATAAGCCCATCATCATTTCTTGCAAACTCGATCATATTTCTATCCCAAGGCTTTACAAGTGCATCACCATGGTTAACAGCTCCCTCAACTCCCCATTCGAATTTACCTTGTTGTCCTTCAATCGCCATACCATACGTTGTTAAAAAACTATCCGTATCATTGGCAAACTCTAACTTTTGATCCGGTGCTTGAAGATAAACAATATATGGCTCTAAGAATAGCTTACTATTTTCCTTATCCAATACTTCAGCAATAGAACGTAGTGCAACCACAAATGAATATCTATTCGTTCCTCGTTTAGGGCACCCATCTATTTCATTTAATCGAACGACCTCTTCATTTTTCTTAAATGATGTATGAGGATTTTCAAGAAAACCTATATAAAATTCAGCTGAAATTCTTTCTGGAACAGGATTGATATGCAATAAAGCTCCAGGAGCAAATTGATCAATAGAGAATCCAGGAGAAAACCCTAAAAATCCTCCCGCTTGAAATGCAGGTCCTAAAGTAATACCACGCCCAACTTGAAATGGAAATAAGCCAAGTTGTATAAAATGATCATAGTCATCCTCTATATTACCGATTGCTATTTTAATCCAAGCTTCACGAGACCACAGCAAATGCTTGTTAGCCATGGTTCCACGAGCATTAATGTTCGTATTTACAACTCTAACAACTCCATCTTCAACTCTAACCTCTGTTCCACTACCCCACTTATAACGAAACCTAAATGTATCATGAATCATAATGCGAGGTTTTTTATAATCACCAAATACAAAATCCATAAAGTAGTCAACGGTCGTTCTAATAAAAAACGATGTGTCATTTTGAACATCTTTATTTAGAAATGTTAAATAACGACCTACAAATGCCTCTTGTGTATACTTCCCTCCAAAGCGTGCTGTTATATCATTGTAATGCGCTTGAAACGAAGTAGGCTTATCACTCTCTGTTTTTTGTCCTTGCGTTGTTAATTGATCAAGATTTTGCTTCATAAGCGCAATATCTGACTTCATCTTAGATAACTCTTCTTCAAATATGGGAGTATCTGCATTGACCAAAGACACAAAAGAAAAAAGTAATAAAAATACGTATGTTGCTAAAATCGTGTTAGACTTCATAAAACCTACAAATATTAAAGAAAATATAACTTGAAAGTAATGTATAACTCGTATAATACTATCTAAAAAAATAGACTTTTTGTCAAACTGACAAGCTATTCTATAGACAATATAATAATGAGGAATCATGGAAAAAAAAAAGATATACTACTTGGTGCCCATGTATCAGCAGCAAATGGCCTTGATAAAGCAATAGATAGAGCTGAAGCAATTAATGCTAACTGTATTCAAATCTTTACCAAAAGCAACCGTCAATGGAAAGCAAAAGAAATTACCAAGGAAACAATAAACCTACTCCTTGCCAAGCAAAAAAAATCTAACGTTCAAGTTATTGTTGCTCATGCAGCCTATTTAATAAATCTAGGATCTCAAAATGATGAAGTTGTTACGAAATCTATCCAATCTTTAGCTCAAGAGTTACAACGATGCGAACAACTACACATTCCTTTTTTAGTACTTCATCCAGGATCAACCCGATTTGACAATGATATTCCACAATCTCTACATTTTATAGCACAAAATATCAACACTGCTCTTACAGAATCAAAAACTCAACACGTAACTCTCCTTGTAGAAACAATGGCAGGACAAGGAAAAAATCTTGGCTATACCTTTGAACAACTAGCAACGATTTTACAACATGTAGAACAAAAAAATCGCATAGGAGTATGCTTTGATACATGTCATGCTTTTGTTGCAGGCTATAAATTTGACACACCTGAAAATTATCTAGCTCTATGGAAACACTTTGATCAAACAATAGGACTATCAAAACTAAAGGTTTTTCACATTAATGATTCAAAAAAAGAATACAAGTCTCGCGTAGATAGACATGAACATATAGGACAAGGGAAAATTCCCCAAACATCATTTCAATTCATAATGCAAGACAAACAATTCAAACACATTCCAAAAATCCTAGAAACACCTAAGGAAAATGAAACGGATGATATAAAAAACATAGAAACATTAAAAAAATTGTTATAAAAAAAAGTCGATGGTGGTTATTATTTCCCCCTAAAGAAATCTTTCATAAATCCACCATCGATAATAAGCAGTTCTCCAACCACACTACCGTATAACCCAAAAAGGAAGGAGATACTTAAATCATAAAAGCCTTAAAAAAAATAAAAAGGGGAATTTTTAAACACCGTTGTTGCAACAACAAAAACACTTTAAAAAGGGAAAAAAAATAAAAAAAGCAACACTTTTTATAAAAAACAACAACTCTTAAAGGTAGTAAATTTTTATGAAGTCGACTCTACAAAACAATGCACTTCATCGCCTAGTTTCCAGTCGGAAAAACCTTCAACTATAAATGCACAATCGTTTCCTGCTACAATAGATGTGACAGTGATTCTTTCTTTTTGCAAGGTTTTAATAACTCCCCCTCCAAGCAAAGTTCCATCTCGGTAAACCTTTACTTTTGCATCTTTTTGTAAAGCACCTTGCTCAACAGCAGCTCCTGCGATTACTCCCACAGCTTTTATTTTAAATACAGCTTTCACCCGAGCTTGACCCACTTGTTTTTCTTCAACCTTCTGAACCTTCTGCTTATCTAATAACTCCTGAACATCTTCAAGAAGTTTATAAATAATATCAAAAGATCTAATATCTACAGGCTTAGATAGTTTAGCAAGTGCAGACCTATGAGTTTTTACCCCTAAGCCATATATAACAGCTCCTACAGTTGCTGCCAGCTCTATATTTCCTTCATTAATATCGCCAATTCCAGAATCAACAATTTTCAATTGTCCTTCTTGAACATTCAGCTTTTCTAAACTTGTCAGCAAAGCTTCTTTTGATAGATGTGTTGCAGCTTTTATAATAACATTTACAGAAAACTGTGCATCATGAAAAACAAACTGGCTTTTCGTTCTTGCCTGTACATTTTTACCCTTCTGTTTGTGCTTTTTTACCTGTGCTGATGTTGCAAACTCAAATAAATCTCCAGCTTTTGGTAAAGCAGAAAACCCTGCTACCAAAACTGGTACAGAAGGACCAACACAAGATAAATTTTCGGCCAAACAATTTGTCATAGAACTTACTTTACCAAAAGTATCTCCACAAACAAAATAGTCCGATAAACACACTTTTCCCTTGTGTAATATTACAGTAGCAACAGCCCCTCTACCTCTTTGAATCATAGACTCTAATACTATCCCTTGAGCAGGCTCAGTAAGACTTGTTTTTAGATCCAACATATCAGCTTGTAAGCGAATCACTTCTAATAAGTTCTCAATACCTACTCCTGTTTTTGAAGAAACAGCAACACACGGTACATCTCCGCCCCAATCATCTGGCAAAAGCCCATAATCAGCTAACTGTCTTTTAACAATGTCAACCCGATCGCTTTTTACCTTATCTACTTTACTCAAAGCAACAACTGTTGTTGCACCTAATTCTTTAATTTTTTTGATACTTTCTACAGTTTGTGGCTTTACACCATCATCCAAGGCAACAATCAACACTACAAGGTCTGCAATTAAAACGCCTCGCTCTCTCATTAAAGCAAACGCTTCATGACCAGGAGTATCCAAGAAAACTAAGTTTCCATATTTTGTCGCAACTTCATATGCAGAAACATTTTGCGTTATTCCACCCTTTTCTTTTTCTGCAACCTTTGTGCTTCTTAAAAAATCTAGCAATGAAGTTTTTCCATGATCTACATGCCCAACTATAGAAACAACGGGCAACCTTAATTCTTGACCAGATGATGACTTCACCTCAATCAAGCGCTCTAGCTCAGTTTCAGGATCTTGCTCTTTTTCTGCAAAATCAATATTCATACTTTGTAAAAATTTTACAACATCTTCTTTTTTTAAAAGTTGATTTTTGCTTGCAACTATACCTGTTTTCAAGAGTTGTACAATTAAGCTATTTGCAGAAGCCTTTAAACGACTTGCAAGCTCACCAACGCTCATATCTTCTACTACTATCGATTCATCAGCGCTAAGACCATGCTGAAAGGATTTACCTCCATCAGGCTTGTATTGCTGATTTAATAAACCAACGAGCTCAGCAGACAACCTTGAATTTTCTGTCAAAAATCTTTCGCCACGCTTTTTTAAAAAAGCAAGCAACTCTCTTACTGACACATTTAACTGTTTTGAAATATCTTTTATTTGCATGTATAGATAACTTTATATAAAAAACAAACCTTAACTCTTATCGCTTAAGAGCTTAGCCCTATATCGCCCAACCCCTCTCCAGAGGTCACCAATTCAATTTCTACGTCTAAAAGCTCTGACGCTAAGCCTATGTTTTGTCCCAGCTTACCAATAGCCAAAGCTCTTTGATCATCACTCACCCAAACTCTTGCCTTCTTCTCATCCAACATTTCTACTTTATTAACCTCAGCTGGCCTCAAAGCCATTGCTACGAGCTCATCCTTAGAGTGCCCCCAAGAAAAAACATCTATCTTTTCTCCGCCCAATTCCTTTAAAATTGGCTTAATTCTACCACCACCAACACCTATACAGGTGCCTACAGGGTCTATATTAGGATCGTTTTGAGAAACAATAACCTTACTCTTGTACCCTGCTCTTCTTGCAACAGCTTTAATCTCTATAAGCTTGTCATACACTTCAGGAATTTCCAGCTCAAGTAAATTAGCCAAGAACTCAGAAGAAGCCCTGTCTAAAATCAATTGCCCGTTGCTTCTGTACTCTTCATGTACCGTTTTCAATAAAGCCCTAACAGGCCTTCCTGCAACATATTTTTCAGTGGGAATAGAAAGAGAACGAGGTAAAAACGCAAGCGTATCTTGCAACATTACCAATGTGCCACTTTGCTCATGCTTATGCACTACACCTTGCACAATGGTTCCTTGCTTATCTTTAAACGCATCATATATGCTTTTTGCCTCTATGCTTTTCAACATAGACGCAATAACTTGTCTTGCCTTTAAAATCTCAACTCGCCCGATTGGTTCTTCAAAGGTAACCCATAAATTTTGTCCTACTTCAACGCCTTTTTTGATATGCTGAGCTTTTTTCAAAGAAATCTCAGCCAAAGCGTCTTCAACCCTAGAAACGATTTTTTTTTCTACTTCAACAGAACACATTTCATTTTTTTCATCAAACAAAACTCGCAAAGTTGCATCAGGATATTTTTTTGCATATGCAGCAAGCAATCCCTCTTGAATAACATTACGTAAGGCAAGTGAGTCTAGGCCTTTTTCATCAACAAGCTCTGTTATGATTTTGTTTAACATATTAAACAAGGTCCCCGGATTTTACAGTTAAAAAGTAGACTATTAATATTGATAATTCTTATCATAACAAAAAATCAAAGTTTTGAAAGGGAAATGTTTCCTACTCTTTTTAAGTTGTATGTGAAGATCTCTTTATTTTTTATATTTAAATACATTTATATAATACTAATAATAAGCTAGCAAAAAAATGTGGATAACTCCTGGTTCTGTACAAAAAAAGGCATTACAATAGGCTTATTGAAGAGATCTTCAATGTGGATAAGTGGTGGATAACTTGTGGATAACTTTAAATACCTCTAGAGAAATGACCTTTGTTAGGACCTTTTTGAGAGCTTTTAGGTGAAAACACTTAGAAGACTTGCTTTTTTATAATATTTAAAAGATAGGGTGCAAAGTTATCCACCACTTATCCACCACTTATCCACCACTTATCCACATCGTTTAATTTGTTAGCTTAAAATGTATTTTGCAAGAAGGGTTCCCCAGTTGTTGTCTGTTGCAAAAGGAGATTTGAGATAGGATTGAGACATTGAGTGCTCTGGGAAGTATATTGATATTCCATGAGCATTTTTAAGCTTGTTTCCTGTTTTATTTGCTACAACAAAGTGAGATAGTATCTCTAGGCCGCTTAGTAAAGTGCTTTTTAGTTTTTCTTGTAGCTGTGCTTCATGCTGTTTGTTTTGTAGTTTAATGTAGCTAAGGTGTTGTAAGATGTTTTTGTAAAAGTGCCCTAAGTCAATATAGCTTGGTTCATCAAAGCAAGTACAGTGTTGAGTTGATTTACACTTTTTGAGGACATTAATAACGTGGTGGTGGTTTGCATCAGCAAGAGCTTCAATAAGCAATGTTGCAACTGCGTGAATATTATGTTCTAGTTCTTCGCAAAGTGTAAGATTGAGAGCTGACTGCGTATAGTCATTGATTATTTTATGATATGCTTGCTCATAAGAATAAACAATATGTTCAGCAAGAGTTTGAGATGAGATTGAGTTTTGGCTAAAAGGTTTTAAAACTAGCTCATAATTCCAACCTGTTCCATATTCAACCTCTTGAGATCCTGCCATAAATCGGGCATATTTTTTAGCAATGCTTGCAATTTCTATCATAGACATCAGGCAGGCGTCAAAAGCTACAAGGTCTAGCTTGTTACCCCTTAATACTTTTGTACTGATTTCATGTAGGGCAAACTCAAGGTCTTGGTTGCTTATATAGCTTTTAAAGGTTTCATCAAAGCAAATTCCTCTGTCTGGTTGCTGCCCATGTTTTTGTTGCGCATGATCTTTCGCTGCTAGTTGTAGCATGATGTTGATATATCCAGCACTTCGATCAAGCTCAAGCATGTTGTTGGACGGATCACAGTAAAAAAGCTCACAAGGATTAATGGTTTTTGCGAAATTTGGATCCATAGCACCTGTTCCATGATCCCATAAGATTAAAGCATATTCATCTGCAGGATAATGTATGGTTGCCCACTCGACAAAATCAATTAGGGTATAAGGGTTGCCGCTATTAAGTTTTTTGTTGGGCGTGTCTGGGTCTTGCACAAGAATTCTTCTTCCCTTTTTTACAATGTATCGTTTTGTTGGGCTCAAGTGGCCAGGAGTGTTGAGTTGAACTACGACATTGATATTTTCATTAGATCCTATCATTTCCATTTGTTTAATATTTTTCCAAGCAAAGTAGTGTAAGTCATTGTCTGCTGCCATAAATACAAGAAATGTTAAGGGTTTTTTGGGATTGACAGCTCTAATTTCAGAAAGGTCATCTTCGGATATAGATATATTAGTGGCAGAAACATCTTCTTTTTGAGATTCTGTGACAAGGTCCATAAGCTCTTTTTCAGATAGCAACCTTTCATCAAACTTGGGAATCGGGCGTGTCTGGTGGTTAAGTGTTAAAACCAGCAGGAAGGTGTATAAGCATGTTTTGAATAATTTTTTCATACTACTCCTTATAATTATTATTTTTTAGGAGCGTACGGAATTAGTTGAAAAAAAAGCAATGGTTGTAGATTTTTTTACGTTAAATAACCATGTCTGCTGCCATAAATACAAGAAATGTTAAGGGTTTTTTGGGATTGACAGCTCTAATTTCAGAAAGGTCATCTTCGGATATAGATATATTAGTGGCAGAAACATCTTCT